>Ga0308164_10002863_pt1 | contig 16450 bp, 13 predicted proteins | sample PhyTR2_FD_201031 | JGI IMG/M metagenome (GOLD analysis project Ga0308164, IMG submission 201031) | Phyllosphere microbial communities from UC Gill Tract Community Farm, Albany, California, United States - DLSLT.R2 | ecosystem: Host-associated > Plants > Phyllosphere > Unclassified | place: USA... | reverse complement strand
GCAGATACGCCAGCGCGTCGCGGATCTCGGCGCGTTCGTAGAAGCGGAAGCCGCCGACGATCTTGTACGGCATGCCGATCGCGATGAAGCGGTCCTCGAACTCGCGCGTCTGGTGCTGCGCGCGGACCAGGATCGCGACCTCGTCGAGGCTCTTGCCCGTGCGACGGACGCTCTCGATTTCCTCGCCGACGCGGCGCGCTTCCTCGGGGCCGTCCCAGACGCCGATGACCTTGACCTTCTCGCCGACGTCGAGCTCGGTCCAGAGCTGCTTGCCGAGGCGTCCGCCATTGTTGGCGATCACGCCGCTCGCGGCGCCGAGGATGTGTGGCGTGCTGCGGTAATTCTGTTCGAGGCGGATGACCTTCGCGCCCGGAAAGTCGCGCTCGAACTTCAGGATGTTCTCGACCTGCGCGCCGCGCCACGAATAGATCGACTGGTCGTCGTCGCCGACGCAGGCGATGTTCTTGCGCTCCTGCGCGAGCAGCCGCAGCCAGAGATATTGCGACGAGTTGGTGTCCTGATACTCGTCGACCATGATGTATTTGAAGCGCTGCTGATACTGCGCCAGCACGTCGCGGTGCGTCTTCAGGATGACTAGCATGTGGAGCAGCAGGTCGCCGAAATCGCACGCGTTGAGCGCGATCAGCCGGGTCTGGTATTGCTGGTACAGCTCGCCGCCGCGGCCATTGGCGTAGCGCTCGCTCTCACCCGCATCGATATCGGCGGGGACGAGGCCCTTGTTCTTCCACTGGTCGATCAGCCCGGCGAGGCTGCGCGTCGGAAAGCGCTTTTCGTCGATATCCGCGGCGAGGATGAGCTGCTTGAGCAGGCGCAACTGGTCGTCGGTATCGAGGATCGTGAAGTTCGATTGCAGCCCGACGAGTTCGGCGTGACGTCGCAGCATCTTCGCGGCGATCGCGTGGAACGTGCCGAGCCACGGCATGCCCTCGACCGCGTCGCCGACCAGCCGACCGACCCGCTCGCGCATCTCGCGCGCGGCCTTGTTGGTGAAGGTGACGCTCAGGATCTCGGACGGCCATGCCTTCTTGGTGAAGATAAGGTGCGCGAGCCGAGCGGTCAGCGCCGCGGTCTTGCCGGTGCCGGCGCCGGCGATGATCAGCACGGGCCCGTCGGTGGTCAGCACCGCCTCGCGCTGCGGCGGGTTGAGACCGCGCAGATAGGGAGGCTCTGCTTGCGGCGCGGACGTTTGGGCGATCTGGTTCACCGGTGAACAGGTAGGGAACGGGGGCCGAAGGGGCAAGCGGGTATGGCTTGCGCGGTTCGACGATACGTGGAACAAGTTGAGAACATAGAGGGAGGCGGGCATGCTGGCGGGACGATGTCATTGCGGAGCGATCAGCTATGTCGCGGAGGGCGAACCCGAGCATCACGCGCTGTGCCATTGCGGCGATTGCCGGCGAAGCGCGGGTGCGCCGATGGTAGGCTGGATCGCATTCAGGTCCGAGCAGGTGACCATCTCGGGTGATCCGGTGACGTATGAATCGTCGGCGAGCGGTCGGCGTCAATTCTGCGGACGGTGCGGGACGGGACTATTCTATACCAATGCCGAGTATCTGCCGGGGATCATCGACGTGCAATCCTGTACGCTGGACGATCCCGAGGCGGTCGCGCCGGGCGCGCATATCCAGGTGGCCGACCGATTGGCGTGGATGGCGGATGTGGCCGCTTTGCCTGCGTTCGAGCGATATCCGGGGATGTGACCTAACGCCTCATCTAGAGTTTCGGCGCGTCGTCGGACCGACGCCAAACCGTCGCGCGAGCGTAACGAACCACGGGTAGGGGATGCGCAGCGACGTGGTTCGTGGTCGGAGATGCCGCACTTAGAAAGGCGTCCCGACGCGCTGGCGCCGTCGCCCGCAGGCATCGCCTTGCGGACCGCAGGACCATTTGAGGAACATCATCATGAAGCTTTTCATCAGCGTCGCTTCGGCGGCGATCGTCGGTGCTTGCCTGTTTTCCACGGGTGCTTCCGCGAGTTCCGGGCGCGACCCGGTATCGGTGCGCGTGTCGCGCGCCGGGCTCGACCTGACCAGCGACGCCGGGCGCACCGCGTTCCAGCGCCGGCTGCGTTCGGCAATCGTCGGCGCCTGCCAATCGCACGGTGCCGGCCTCGCGGCGCTCGCCGACGCGCAGCAGTGCCGCAAGGAAATGACCGCGGATGCGGACGTGAAGATGGCCGCGTTGTTCGGCCGCAATGGCATGCAGCTCGCGAGCATCGGTGAAGCTCGGTGAATTAACTCACTCACGTCCGACGAAGTCGGTTCCGAGCAATCCTCCCCCGCAAGGGGGAGGTGGCGCGAAGCGACGGAGGGGGAGGACACGGAAACGCACGTTATCCCTGCCTCCCCCTCCGTCTGGCAAGGGCCAGCCACCTCCCCCTGGCGGGGGAGGATCGTTAAGGCGACGTCCCAAATAGGGTCGAACGATCGCATGATTTACATCTGTCATAAGATTGTCATCGTAAGGGCCGACTGCACATTCCTATGGCAACCTCCACATTTGCACCCGATGCGGTGACGGCTGATTCGAGCGCTACCGCTGCGCCGCATACCGGTCCCAAGCTCGATCATTCGCTGCATCCGTCAGGACGCTGGATATTCCTCGCCGTGCTGATCGGCGGGCTTGCCTATGCCGGGTTCAGCATCGCCTTCGATACCGCGCAGGTCGGCGAGAGCCTGGCGGGCGGCGCGTTCGCGTTCCTCGCGCTGGCGCTGCTGATCGCGCTCGGGTTCGAGTTCGTGAACGGATTCCACGACACCGCCAATGCGGTCGCCACCGTCATCTATACGCATTCGATGCCCGCGCCGCTCGCGGTCGTGTGGTCGGGGTTCTTCAACTTCCTCGGCGTGATGCTGTCGTCGGGCGCGGTGGCGTATTCGATCGTCACGCTGCTGCCGGTCGACCTGATCCTCAACGTCGGCAGCGTCGGCGGGTTCGCGATGATCTTCGCGCTGCTGCTCGCGGCGATCCTGTGGAACCTCGCGACATGGGCGGTCGGGCTGCCCAACTCGTCGAGCCATGCGCTGATCGGCTCGATCCTTGGCGTCGGGCTCGCCAATCAGCTCATCAATGGCGGTGACGGCACGTCGGGCGTCGACATGGTGCAGGTCTGGAAAGTTCTCTCCGCACTCGCGTTCAGCCCGATCGTCGGGTTCGTCGGCGCGCTGTTGCTGCTGCTCGTCATGAAGCGCTTCCTGCGCGACAAGAAGCTGTACGAGGCGCCCGAGGGCCAGACCCCGCCGCCGCGTGGTATCCGTGCGCTGCTAATCGGCACCTGCACCGCGGTCAGCTTCGCGCATGGCAGCAATGACGGGCAGAAGGGCATGGGGCTGATCATGCTCATTCTGATCGGCTGCGCACCGACCGCCTATGCGCTGAACCGGACGATGCCCGAGAGCGCGATGCCGGCGTTCGTGCAAAGCGCGCAGGCGGCATCGGCCGCGTACCGCGCGCATGCCGACGGCGCGCCCGCCGACGTTGCGACTTCGCGTGCGCAGGTCACCAAGGCGCTGAAGACCAAGCACGTTGCCGATCCGGTTATCTATGGCGCGCTGGCGACGTTGTCGGACGACGTGTCGAGCCGGATCGAAAGCTATGGGTCGCTGGGCAAGGTGCCGGCTGCGGCGACGCCGAACTTGCGCAATGACATGTACCTCGTGCTCGATACGACCAAGCTGATTGCCGAGGATAAGTCGGCGCAGAGCCGCTTCACCGCGCAGGAGATCGCGACGCTCAAGAGCTACAATAGCGGGCTCGAGCAGGGCACACGCTATATCCCGACCTGGGTGAAGGTCACCGTCGCGCTGGCGCTGGGGCTGGGGACGATGGTCGGGTGGAAGCGGATCGTCGTCACGGTGGGGGAGCGGATCGGCAAGACGCACCTGACCTACGGCATGGGCGCATCGGCCGAGCTGGTGGCGGCGGCGACGATCCTGCTGGCGGTGAAATACGGCATGCCGGTGTCGACCACGCATATCCTGTCCTCGGGTGTCGCGGGCGCGAGCGTTGCGAACGGCGCCGGGTTGCAGCGCCGGACCGTGATGAACATGGCGTTGGCCTGGGTAATGACCCTGCCGGTGGCGATGCTGCTGTCGGGCGGGCTGTACTGGCTGCTGCTGACGCTGGCGCATTCGTTCGGGTATTGAGCTTCTTATATTCTCCCCTGTGAGGGGAGGTGGCTGGCTCTTGCCAGACGGAGGGGTGGGGTCCTCAACTTAGGGCGGATACCCCTCCGTCAGTCCCTATGGGCCTGCCACCTCCCCCGATGGGGGAGGATTTGGATCAGGCGGAACCGGTCCCTCACGCCGCGGGTTGCCGGAGCCATGCAATTACGATGCTCGATCTGTGGGAACTGGGACTGGCTCGTGCGCGAGGACTGGTTCGAGTGTAGCCACTGCCGCCTGCTTGTTCGCGATGTGAGCGAGGTCGGTGCGGTTGCCGACGAGATCGTCGCTCGGTTGGGAGGCGGGCTTGTCGACCTACAGCGCGATCCTGCGGAGCGCTGGATGCTCGACCCGGCAGGGTTGCGGAACGCGGCGTGGCGGTTCGGGTTCGAGGTGGCGCCGGCCGCCGTTGCGCGGGGCGATGTCCGCTTTCCCCCTGATTACCGTCCAGCCCAAGCGCATTCATCACCCGCAGCCACCGTGGCTCACGCGATAGGCCTGGGCATCATGGCGCGACCCGCCGATGCGAACGACATCGTCGAGATCGCGACACACTATCGCACCGCGTCTACCCGGATCGTCGTCCTCCTCGACGGCACGGCAGACGAAGCAGGGGAAATCGCAGCACGGGTCCCGTGGATCGAGGTCGCCCATCACCCCCTCTCCGGTGACTTCGCCGCGCAGCGCAACCGCCTCCAGGACATAGTGCAGACCCGCTGGGTATTGCAGATCGATACCGACGAGCGCCTCGACGACGCTTTGCTCGACGCGCTCGGCTGGCTGGTCGCGGCGGCGGATCGCGACGGGTTGCGCTCGCTCGGCCTGCCGCGCCGCAACCTCGTCGACGGGGTGCAGTCCGCGTCCTATCCCGATATCCAGTACCGCCTCAACCGTAGCGATATCCGCTTTGCCGGCCGCGTCCACGAGCGTCCGGTCGTGCCGTTCGTCGAGAGTTCGCTGGCACTGGCCGGCGCGCTCGAACACCGGCTTGATGGCGAGCGGGTGCGCGAGCGGACGCGGATCTACGAGGCGATGTCGGCCGGCGCGGGCAGGCCGGAGGACGAGACGTTGCTGCTCGCCCCCTTCGATCCTATCGCGGTGCGATAGACCGCGGTCGTCTGCGCGGACAGGGTATCGCGCGTGAACATCCCCGACGCCCGCCGGCTCGCCGCGGCGTAATGCGCGCGCAAGGCCGGGTCCTCGATCAACCGCTGGACCTGCGTGGCGAGGTCGTCGCCGGTGCAGGTCTTGGCCAGCAACCCGGCGCCGCTCTCGCCGATGAACAGTCGTGCGCTCGGGTCCTCGGCGCACGCGACGACCGGTCGGCCGAACATCATCGCTTCCTGGTACACCAGCCCGAAGCTCTCGTAGCGCGAGGGTGCGACGATGACGTGGGCCGCGCTCATCAGGTCGTGCAACGTCGGTTCGTCGACACGGTGATGGCATCGCAGTCGCGCTCGCGCGGTGGACGGAAGCGCTTTCAAATCGTCCGCGTGAACGCCAACGATCGTGAGGCGGAAATCGCGTATCCCTGCATCCGCACGCCGGGCAAGGATCCGCATCGCCATGATCAGGGCATCGAATCCCTTGCGGTGCTCGTCACGTCCGACGAACAGCAGTTCGATCGGCTGGTCCTCGGGGACATCGTCGGGATAGGCTGCGGCCGTTCCTCGCGCCACGATCTCCGGTGGCAGGCTGAGGCCGATGACCGCGTGATGCCCGGCTGGTCCTGGAGCTTCGACGCCGTACAATGCTGCGATCTTCTCGCCGTGAAGCTGCGTGTTGGAGATCAGCGCCTTGCTGAAGCGCGCTGCGATCCGCTCCGCGAGCATGCCCGCACGCCGATCGAACCGGTCGCGGAGACTCGTTACCGTCTCGGCCGAGGTCGCTGCCGGGGTCGAGTTTCGCGTCACCAACGGCGCAGGACCGGTGAGCGCGATCGCCAGCCCTGGCGCATACCAGTTGGTCGCCTCGACCACGTCGAAGGGCTCGCGTCGGTGCTCGCGCGCGACTGCCCGCCGGAACGCGAACGGCGCGACGAGGTGCCCGACACCCGCAATCTTGCGGAGGCGCGCGGCGAACGATCCCTCGCGCAGACCGCAACCGATGACCGAAACCCGGCCGTCGTGACTGTCTTCGCCCCTGTCCATAGTGAAGACACAGACGTCGTTACCAGACTGTGCCAATGACTGCGCGATCTCACGCGCGGCGCGAGTAAGTCCGCTCTTTTCAGGAGGATAGGCCCAGGTGAGTAGAGCGATCCTCACAGCGATCGATCACCGAGCGAACGAGGCGCCGCAGGGAACGTAATAACCTGCGTCAATACCGGCATGTAAAGTATCATCGGCCCGGAACTCGGCAACCCCGTGAGCGGTTCCTTACGTGAATTGCAGATGAACGGGGGAAGGGTGTTCGTACTACATATCGCGTTGCAGGGGTGTTTACGCGCAACCGACGTCGAATACGGAATCACCGCGGATACCGGGGGCCATATCCGGTACCTTCTCGATCTCGTCGCTGCCAGCGGCCGCAATCCGGCGATCGACCGGATGGAAATCGTTACCCGTGCATTCCATCATGCGGCCTATGCGGAATGCTATGCCGAGCCGATCGAGACGATCGACGGCACGACGCGTATCGTCCGCCTGCTGACCGCGTCCGATGCGTATCTCGTCAAGGAAGACCTGTGGACCGAGCATGACAGCCTGGTCGAGGCTCTGGTCGCTCACATCGCCTCGCTCGATCGCGCGCCCGACGTCATGCACGCGCACTATGCCGATGCCGGACTGATCGCGGCGCGCGTGTCTGCTCGCACCGGCATCCCCTATGTCTTCACCGCGCATTCGCTCGGCCGGGTGAAACTGGCTGCGTTCGATCGTGATTGCGCGGAAACCGCGGGTCTCGACCGTCGGATCGCGATCGAAGAGGAAGCCATCGCCGGGGCGGCCGCGATCATCGCGTCGTCGCGCGACGAGGCCGAAGTCCAGTATGCCGATTACGATGCGTATGATCCGGGCCGGATCCGCGTGTTCGCGCCGGGTAGCGATCTCAAGCAGTTCGCGAACTGTGGCACCGATGCTCGCGTCGATGCGCTGATCAATCGGTTCCTCGACGATCCCGCCAAGCCTGTAATCCTCGCGATTGCTCGCCCGGTGACCAAGAAGAACCTCGCGGCGCTCGTCCACGCTTATGGTCGTTCGCCTGCGCTGCAAGCTGCGGCGAACCTCGTGATCCTGGCGGGCACGCGCGAAGACAGTGCGACGTTGGAACCCGAGATCCGCGACAACATCGCCGAACTTCTCCAGTTGATCGACCGCTACGACCTGTACGGCAAGATCGCCTATCCCAAGCAGCACCGGCCGGACGATATCGCCGCCGTATATGCTCATGCCCGCATCCGGCGGGGCGTGTTCGTCAATCCGGCGCTCAATGAACCGTTCGGGCTGACTTTGCTCGAAGCGGCGGCGAGCGGGTTGCCAGTGGTCGCGACCGACAGCGGCGGGCCGAACGATATCGTCGAGACCTGCGGCAACGGCATTCTCGTCGATCCGCGCTCGCCTAGCGCCATCACCGATGCGATCCTGAAGATACTAGACGATCCGGCGCTGTGGTCGCGCTACTCAGCGGCAGGATCGGTAGCGATCCGCGCCTATGACTGGGACCGGCACGTACAGCTTTATACTGGGTTGCTCGCAGAGGTCGTGAACGCCGCGCCTGCGGTCACGGACCGGAAGCCGGAATTGTTGTTGGTGTCGGACATCGACGGAACGCTGCTTGGCTGTGCAAAAGGCGTCGACGATTTCACCGCGTGGCACGATGCGCAGACGGACGTCGCCTTCGCGATCGCTACCGGGCGCAGCTTCCACAGCGCGATGGCGGTGCTCGGGCAGCATGATGCGCCGCGCCCCGAAATCCTGATCACCTCGGTCGGCTCGGAGATCTATTACCGGACGGTGCGCGGGGCCGTGTACGACCGCGATACCGAATGGGACGGGATCATCGCCGCCGGCTGGGACCGCGAGGCGGTCGCCGCGTTGATCGGGCAACATGCCGGACTGACGCCGCAGAGTCCGCTCGAGCAACGCCGGTTCAAGCTCAGCTATTTCGCGGATGGCGACATGGCGGCGGCCGAGCGGGTGCGGGCTTTGCTGGCGGAACACGGCCATAGCTGTTCGATCATCCAGAGCCATGGCCGCTATCTCGACATCCTGCCGCATGCCGCGTCGAAGGGCACCGCGGTCGAGCACGTTCGCCGTCGCCTTGGTCTCGAACCACGCCAGGTGATCGTCGCGGGGGACAGTGGCAACGATATCGAGATGCTGCGATCGTCGCGGCACGCAATTATCGTCGGCAATTATTCGGACGACCTGGGATCGCGGGCGGACCTAGCGCACGGCTATGTCGCGATCGGCCATCATGCGCGCGGCGTGATCGAAGGTGTGGCGTTCTTCCGCGAGGCCGCGGCCGGGATCGACGTCGAGGGCATCAGGAAGGCATCGTGACGTCCTCGACGGTCAGCGTGCTAACGCTGGTGCGCGGGCGCCGCGCGCATCTGGTGAACCTGATCGCCGGCCTCAACGCATCTACGCGCAAGCCTGACGAACTGGTGATCGCGTACATGCAGGACGCGCCGCACGCCGATCTCCCGCCGACTGACTTCCCGGTGCGCGCGGTGTTCGTTGCGGGCGAGGCGATGCCGCTGGCGGCGGCGCGCAACCGTGCGGCGGCGGCTGCCCGTGGGGATCAGCTGATCTTCCTGGACGTCGATTGCGTTCCTGCGCCTACGTTGGTCGAGCGCTATGCGGCTACGGCGGTCGAGCCGGGCGGTATCCGGTTGGGCGAGGTGCTGTATCTCGCCGCCGGCGCGATCGATGCCGGGCTGGACTGGGACAGGCTCGACCGGGTCGGCGTGCGTCACCCGGCCAAGCCACCGATCGCGCCCGATGACATACGGCCGACGCCGAGCCACGGCGAGCTTTGGGGCCTGTCGTTCGCGATCTCCGCGGCGGACTGGGCGCGGGCAGGGGGGATGGACGAGCGCTATGTCGGCTATGGCGGCGAGGAAACCGACTTTGCCGCACGACTCGAGTGCGCCGGGGTGCCAATGTGGTGGGTCGGCGGTGCGCGGGCGTATCACCAGCATCATGTCGTCCACACGCCTGCGTATCAGCATTTCGATGCGATCATCCGCAATGCGCGGCTGTTTCGCGGCACCTGGGGGCGGTGGTGCATGGACTATTGGCTGGGGCATTTCGCTGAGCTCGGGCTGATCGCCTGGGATGCGGATACGATTACGGTGTTACGGCGTCCGACTGCGGAAGAGGTGGCCGCGTCGAGGATGCCGCCGGAGGTTTTCTTCAGCTGAGATACTGCGCAACGTTTCGATCCTCCCCTGGCGGGGGAGGATCGACTTGCGTTCGATTTCTAAGCGGGCGCCCAAAGCGAAACCGCCAGTCCTTCCAGATAATCCGCGGCGACCTTGGCCGCATCCGCGTCGTACAGGTCGGCGAGCGCGACCGGATGGAGCGCCTTCGCCGCGTCGAGTATACCCCGCCACGGTGCCAGTGCGCCGGGCCATGATGGTAGCGCGACCGCCGCCCCCAGTTCGGCAAGCCGCTCCGCCTTCCGGGTCTGTTCGCCGAAATACCGCCATTCGGGCGCGCAGACGTAAGGCCGGCCAACGCGTGCGATCTCGTGCACCGTGTTGTCGCCGGCCGATGCGATGACGACGTCGGCGGCGGCGATGTGGTCGGTGACGCCGGGGACCCAGCCGAGTTCGACGAGATTGCCGAAGTCGGTCTCATGCCCCTCGCGGTGGACCGGCCCGAGCACCAGCCACAAGGCATCCGGCACCGCGCGCGCCGCCATCGTCAGCGGCGCGTAGGGCGTGCCCGCGCCACCACCGCCCGTGAGAACGACGATGATTTCCTTGGTTGGGTCGAGGCCGAGCTTCGCACGCGCCTCGGCCTTGGTCGGGACGGGGTCGACCGTCGTGCACAGGCCGCCGGCGTAGCACGTGTTGGCGCGTACCCAGTCGGGCGTGTCCGCCTGTTCGAGCGCCTCGCCGAAGGGTGCGAGCAGGCCGACGCTTGCCTGGTAGGCGCCCAGATGACCGGGATCGAGCCGGTCGCCATGCATGCGAATGCTGATCGCGGGAACGCTTGCGATCCGGGCCAGCAGCGCGATCTCGGCAGAGACGTCGACCACGAACAGCGCCGGATCGACGTCGTCGAGATGGTCGATGATCGTCCGCATCGTCGCCCGCGTCTTCGCGACACCGAGCGGGACGCAGTGCATCACCTCAGGCGTCGCCTGCGCGAACAGCCCAGGCGTCGGCACCGGCGCGCCGATCATGTCGGGCAGCGCGGCAATCGTGATTTGCCGCTCGAACCCGTCGAACAACGACGGCTTGGCGGTCAGGATCGTCACCGCGCGCTCGGCCGGCAGCTCGCGGATGATCGCCATCGCACGGTTGGCGTGGCCGCGACCCTGGTGGTGGATGAAGAACGTGATCGGCTTGGTCATGCCGAACGTTGTACCGATCCGGCCTCCGAAGGCGATTGATATCGATCAGCATAGTTCGCGCTCAGTCCGAATGCCGCCTCGACCTCGGGATCAAGCCACGCGGTGATGTGTTCGGCATCAGCAGGCGCGAGTTCGGGATAAGCCGTCGGAACATAGGGCGCATAGCCTTGCCCCTTGTAGCTGGTGATCGGCACATATTCTTCGCGCCGCGGGATCCCGGTCGCCTCGGACAACGCCTCGACGAACGCCGACGGTGCTCGCGCGAACGCATCATAGCCGAGCAACGCGACGTTGTGCGTCCGGTTGGTCAGCGACGCCCAGTGGCGCAGCTTCGCGGTGCGCTTGGCGATGCAATTGGCGAAGCGTTCGCCGGTTTCCGGATCGCGCTCGTGCAGCATCTCGTCGCCCTGCATCGGATGCCCCGGCTCGATGGGGCCGAAATGATCGTCCCAATAACTATGCCACTCGCTGCGGATGAACACGTCGAACGGCTCCGCCTTCAGGTCCGGATGCGCGTGCCATGGCTGGCGGTGAAGGCTACGCGTCCAATCGAACGCGTCGCGCGCGACCACCAGCACCAGCGTATTCTTCACGAACAACGTCTGCGGCGGCACGAACCAGTGCTTGAAGCCGAAATCCTCGGTGATCGTCACGCTCGGCATATTCGCCTCGATCGCGCGCGTGACGAGATTGGTCCCGCTGCATCGCTGGCCGTAAACCTGGACTCGCGTAATCGGCACGTCGCCCCGCTTGAGGATCCGCAGGCCCTCCAAAGGCTGGAGCCAGTTCAAGGATTTAACGTGCGGTTTGGCGGGCGTCGACATGGTGAATGCCGCTAGCGCCGACTGGTGTCTGGTACAACCATCGTGCCGGGAAACGCGTCGATGGTCGTGATGGTATTTAGAAAACGGAGATCATCCGGACGGTGCGCGGCAACGGCTATATGTTCCTGCCGGCGGTCGTTGCGAAGTAGCGTTCGGTCAAAGCGACACGTCGATCCGATTGCTGCGCTGGCGTGCACGCGGTACGTTCTTCGGATGCAGACACAGCCGACCGTCCATCCGCGGATCGCCGCATGACTCGTATCGACGCGCACCAGCATTTCTGGTCCTATACGCCGTCTGCATTCGACTGGATCGATCCCGACAGCGTGCTCGCAAAGGACTTTTCGCCTGCCGATCTAATGCCATTGCTGGACGGCGCTGCGATCGATGGTTGTATCGCGGTGCAGGCGAGACAGAGCGACGCCGAGACCAAGTGGCTGCTGGGGCTCGCGGCTGCGCATCCGCGGATCATGGGTGTGGTCGGCTGGATCGATTTGCGGGCCGACGACATTGCCGAGCGGCTGGAGACCCGGTCGGGATCTTCCAAACTCGTTGGCTTTCGGCATATCGTCCAGGACGAGCCGGACGACGATTTCCTGCTGACGCCCGACTTCGTCCGCGGGGTGCGGGCGACGGTCGAGCGCGGTTTCAGTTACGACATTCTCGTCAAACCCCGTCAGGCGATTCATGTCCGTCGCTTCTGCGATCTGGTCGCGGCGGGGCGTTCGATGCCGCGGCTGATCCTCGATCATGGTGCGAAGCCCGACATCGCGCACGGTGGTTGGCAGCCTTGGGCGGACGCGATCGCCGACATGGCGCAGGTGCCGTCGCTTTATTGCAAGATATCCGGGCTCGTCACGGAGGCGGATCACGCGACGTGGACGGCGGACCAGATCTCGCGGTATCTCGACCACCTGCTTGCGTGCTTCGGGCCTGACCGCCTGATCTTCGGCTCCGACTGGCCGGTCTGCCGCCTTGCCGCCGAGTATCGCCAGGTCGTCGACCTGATCGACGGGTTCGTCACGCGCGCTTGCCCGGAGGCGCGGGACGCGATCTTCGGCGGCAATGCTCGGGCGGCGTACGGGGTCTAGAGGTTCACACCCGACCAATCGCCGCGGCTGATCCGTTCCGCCGCATCGGCGATCGCGGACCGGGCGGCTGCGTCGTCGCGGAGTTCGGGTGGGAAGCCCAGTCCTGCGCCGATCAGACGGGCGACGACCTCGGCGGGCGTTCCGTCGCGTGCTGCGTCCGCCAAGCGATCGCCAGCTGGATCGACGATCGGGGTATTGTCGCGGGCACGTTGCATCAGGAAGGCAACCCACGCGCCGAGCGCGGTGACGACGCCCGCGGGCATGCGACCCACTCGGCGGTTGGCGACGAGCGTATCGCCCAAACGGTAAGGAAGCTTCTGCGAACCGTCCTGCGCGATCTGGTCGAGCCGGTGGACGATGACCGGGTTGCGGAAGCGCTGGAGCACGGCGGCGCGGTAGGCATCCAGGTCGAGACCAGGGGTGCTGGGCAGCATCGGGATGATGTCGTCGCGGATCATCGCATCGACGAACCCGGCGAGCGCCGCGTCGTTCATCGCGCCCGCCACGCTCGCCGCGCCGCGGAGCAGGCCGATGTAGGCGAGCGTCGAATGCGCCCCGTTGAGGATCCGCAGCTTCGCCTTTTCGTAGCTGGCGACATCGGTCGTGATCGTCGCGCCCACCGAGGCGAGATCGGGGCCGAGCGGCGTCCCGATGTCCTCGATCACCCACTGTGCAAAGGATTCGCGTTGGACCGCGGCGAGGTCTTCGAGACCGATCGCTTCGGCTACGTCGTCGTAGAGCGCAGGATCGGATGCGGGCGTGATCGAATCGACCATCGTCGACGGGACGCGCACTTCGCCGGCGATCCAGTCCGCCAGATCCGTATCGCCCACGCGCGCGAAGGCGACCAGGGCGGCGTGGAGCTTGGCGCCGTTGCTGGCGAGATTGTCGCATGGCATCGGCACGAACGGCGCGATCCCCGCATTCCGGCGCGCGGCGAGGCCTGCGACTAGCCATCCGACCAGGCTGCGCGGCGTTGTCGTCCCGGCCAGGTCATGGACGATATCGGCATGCGACAGGTCGAGTGTGCCGTCGGCGGCAAGGCAATAGCCCTTCTCGGTCACGGTCGAGGTCACGAGCCGTACCGCGGGATCGGCGAGCAGTGCGTGCGTTTCGGTCGCGTCGTCGGGCCCGAGGAACCGGCGATGCGCGCCGATCACGCGGTTCGACGATTCGGCGTCGCGGATCGCGAGCGTGTAGAGTCCGTCCTGCTCGGCGAGCGCGGCGACCGTCCGCTTGCTGCGCATCGAGACTGCGGCGATGCCCCAGCGTGGATCATGGTCCAGCAGCGCGTCGATATACGCCGCCTGATGCGCGCGGTGGAATGCGCCCGGCCCGAAATGGACGATGCCGATCGAGGGGAGGGGGCGGCCTCGCGGGCTCTCGATCGTCGCTGCAAGCTGGTCGAGCGTCGCATGGGTCAGTCGTGTCAAAGCGTTACTCCACGTTTCCAGATCGCGATTTCGCGTTCGCCATTGCGCTCGGCGGCGGTCTCGCGGCCCGATGCGATCGCGGCGATGCAGTCGAGCAACGCCGTTTCGGCCGAGGCGAACCCCTGGTCGAGCACCTGCCCGGCGTCGAAATCGATCCAGCCCGGCTTGCGCTGTGCAAGGTCGGTGTTCGACGCGATCTTGATCGTCGGTACGGGAAAGCCGAGCGGGGTGCCACGTCCGGTCGTGAACAGGATCACGGTCGCGCCGGCGGCGGCGAGGGCTGTCGAGGATACCGCATCGTTGCCGGGCGCCTCCAGCATCGTCAGCCCGTCGGTCCGTGCCCGCGCGCCATAGCCGATGACGTCGACGATCGGTGAGCGGCCGGCTTTCTGCACGGCGCCCAGCGACTTTTCCTCGAGGGTGGTGATCCCGCCGACGACGTTGCCGGGGGAGGGGTTTTCCGACACCGGCTCGCCGTGGTCGATGAAATATTGCTTGAAGCCGTTCACGACGCCGACGATCGCGTCGAACACCGAAACGTCGGCGGCGCGGTTCATCAGCGCCTGTTCCGCGCCGAACATCTCGGGGATTTCGGTGAACACCACGCGGCCGCCGGCGCCGACGACCTCGTCGCTCATCCGGCCCACCAGCGGGTTGGCGGTCAGCCCCGACAAGCCGTCGGACCCGCCGCACTTCACGCCGAGCACCAGCCGGTCGAGCCCGACCTCCTGCCGTTCGCAGGCCGCCAACGCCGCCAGTTCCTCGACCAGCGCGATGCCTTCCTCGACCTCGTCGACGCTCAACTGCGCCGTCAGCGTGCGGATCGCCGGGCGTCGCCATGCGGGGATCGCCTCGATCAGCGCGGTGATCTGGTTCTCCTCGCACCCGAGCCCGACGATCAGCACGCCGCCGGCATTGGGATGGCAGGCGAGGCTCGCGAGGATCTGGCGCGTGCCGTCGAGATCGTGGCCGAGTTGCGAACAGCCGTGCGGGTGGCTGAACGCGTGGACGCCGTCGATCTTGCCGGCCAAGGTCGCCCCGGCCCTGGTGGCGATCCGCTCGGCGGTCCGCGCGACGCATCCGACGGTGGGGAGTATCCAGATCTCGTTGCGCGTGCCGACCCGGCCTTCAGGACGAACGTAACCGTGGAAGGTCGCATGGCGGGGGGATATCGCGACCGGCTCGTCCGTCGGGGCAAAGCCGTAATCGAGCGTGCCGGCCAATCCGGTCGACAGGTTCTGGCTGTGGACATGATCGCCCGGCGCGATGGCGTCCGTCGCCCGCCCGATCGAATAGCCGTACTTCGTCACGTCCGCCCCGGGCGCGATAGCGTCGAGTGCGATCTTGTGGCCGCGCGGAACAGCCTGCGTCAGGGTGACCACGGCGTCACCGGTATCGATCCGGTCGCCGATATCGCCGTCGCGCAACAGGGTCGCGACGCTGTCGCCTGCGCGGACTATCACTGCATCGACCATTCCGAACCCTCCGCCCCGTTTTCCGCGTGCAGGACCGCATAGTATCAAATCGGCGCGCGACGCACGAATAAAGCTATCGGGGAGCATCATCGGATTGAGCAGCGCGCGTGTCTCCGCGACGATATTGGTAGTTCAGCGCTTTCTAAGAGCCAACGGCAATGAAGCGCGTGTCTCGACGTGGCATCGTCCAAGCCCAGGTCGATTGGACCGGTGCATGACACCGGTCCAACAGATTAGTTGCTGTCGGAATCGTCGCCATCGTCGATCGCGAGATACAGACCACCACCGACCGCAACGGCGGCAAGAGCGATGATGATGAAACCACCGTCGGCGACCTTGGACTTCTTGACGGTCGGCGTGCCGGCGCGTGCCGACTTGATCGTCGAGAGGCTGGATGCCGGGTTGGCCGAAGCCGCGTTCGCTGCAACCGGTGCGACGAGCAGCATGAGGCCAGCCGATGCCGTGGTAAGTGACTTAAGAAACATGAAATCTCCACTGTGTGAGTAAGACTTCACCCTAAACCACAAAGTATCTTAACATGAAATAAGTTTCATAAACCAAAGAATGTTCGTCAGGCTTAAGTGTCGGTAGAATCTACGAATTTGCCCGAATACTCGCCAAATCCCGCTCATGGCGAGCGTGTCGCGCCTGGGATTGGCTTTGAGTTCGGACTTTTAGGCACCTGGGCGAAGGGCAGGTCAGACGCTGTCGCAATAATGACTGCAACCGGCTGAAGGCATTTGCAAAGGGGGTTCCGGCCTGTCGGCATCTCGCAGATAAGCGAGGACGTATCCGGCTGGAAAATGGCTCCCTGAGTAGGATTCGAACCTACGGCCACTCGATTAACAGTCGAGAGCTCTACCGCTGAGCTATCAGGGAACGTTGCCGGAGGCGGCTCTATAAACGGCCGGTCGGACG
>Ga0308164_10002858_pt1 | contig 16473 bp, 29 predicted proteins | sample PhyTR2_FD_201031 | JGI IMG/M metagenome (GOLD analysis project Ga0308164, IMG submission 201031) | Phyllosphere microbial communities from UC Gill Tract Community Farm, Albany, California, United States - DLSLT.R2 | ecosystem: Host-associated > Plants > Phyllosphere > Unclassified | place: USA... | reverse complement strand
CCCATCGTGTCCGCGCCAGTCGTGCTGCCGGTTGTACCGGACATCGTGCCACTCGTCGTTCCTGACGTTGTGCCACGCGTCTTGCCGCGGGCCTTCGTGCCATGCTGCGTGCGTGTCGTTGCGGTCGGCCCTGATGTACTCGGCGTCGGGTTCGTCTGATCCATAGAACCGGTCGACGCTCCCCCGCTCATGGTACCAGTCGTTGATCCGCTCATACCGCCGCTTGTCGTGCCACCGGTGGTGCTGCCGATCGTCTGTGCCATCGCTACACCCGGAATAATCAGGGCTGCAGCTGCTATCGATGTCAAAATCCGCATTTTCACTCTCCTATATTCTTAAAGAAGAAAGCGATCGCGGTTAAGTATGTTCCCTACATCCTGAATATAAAGGGTCTTTCGTCCGACTCTACCCCGGGCGCCTAGTATCTGTAGACGACTTACGCGACCTGATCGACGGAGGTATTATTCTGAACCGCAGCGTGTGATGCGCCGGTCCCGATCGTAATATTCTTCGCCTTCATCGCATCGAAATTTCGCGAACCAGGTCAATTACGAGCAACCGCGTCCAGCAAGGATCGGGCGGAGGGCGTCACCGTGGCAAAAGTCCGCGGTGAAGCGGACGGTCTGCAATCCTTTAGATCCCGGACAATTCGTTCCGCCGTTTCAAAGCATCAACCCTACTGGATCCCGACTTCGGGAGGCAGCGTCGTAACCGCGTTGCCACGCAGCGCGCAGACGACTGCCGCGCCGTCCGCTGGAGTTATCATTGCCCATGACGAAGCAGCGCCAGCCTGCGTTCTCGGCTTCCCAGTTCTCGTCGACCGGTCCAGGCGTCAGCAATGACATTAGGTCCAGGCGGCGATGCTTCAGTGTTGCCGTGACCATGTCAGAGGTCCTCTCGGACCATGATCGTGAGCACACGCCGGGTGATGCTGGCATTGGCAGGATCTTCCGAGCCGTACTCGAACGCAGCGTCATAATAGTCGATCTTGAAGTAGACCCTCGTCCCTTCGAACTCGAAATTGCCCCGGTCCCGTTCGGCCGCATCCGCATCGGCGAACACATGGTGGCGGATGGCGGCGTAAAGTCTTGTTTGAACGACGATCTCCATGGCGCCGTCACCGGAAGCGAAGGTGCCAAGGCAGCTCCTTGTGACCATGATCCGAGCGGTACGGTCGAGGCCATGGCGACAACGGTCATTGAGATGGGCGATGGACGCCAGACGCGCTTCGGCGCTCGCCGGCGATCCGTTGAGCAGCCGGCCGACCTTGGCGGTGGCTTCGGGCCCGGCGCTGGTGGCGATCGTGGCAGGGAGCATGGCGGTGTCCTCAGGCTCGGCGGGGGCCATTCCCCGCATCTGCCTGTCACCTCCCCCTCCCTCTTTGTGCTTCGGGCCTACTTGGTCGGCCTGGGTAAACACTTATCACGGCACCTCTACCCATTGCGCGGACGTTCCAGCTCTCAAGCGTAGCGACACTCATTGGATGCGAAGACTGACCAGAGGTGAGCCTCCGCATCGATCAGGTGGTCGAAGCACTGGCTGGTGTTGCCGACGTCGACGATCCAGCCGGTCCCATGTGCCTGGACGAAGCCGACCGAGTAGACGCGGCCGGGGCTATCCGATGGTGGAATTGTCGCCAGACCGTGACCCGCAGCGGTCAGACTCGGCACATCGCGCCCAGTTACACGCCAGTTGTCGAACCGGGCCGCTTCGTCTGAGGCCGTCAGGTAATAGCGGGTGGCGACTTCCCAGGCGGCGTTGACATGGGCGAGGTCGGTACCGAGTGCATCGGCATCGCCACTGCCGACGATCGCGGGCGGACGTGTAGCTTGCCACGCCGCCAGCATTACCATGTTCGCGTCGAGGAAATCGTGCGACGCACAGAGACTAGCTGCGATCGTCTGGTTTCTTACCCGCATCTCGCGCCACTCGGCCGGATCGAGCTGTTCTGCGAGCCGGTGTGCGAATGCGCAAGCAAGGGTCTCGATCGCGATATGCTCAAGGGCTTCTGGATAGTCGTCCCCCGCATAGATCACCGTCAGTTCGCCGATCGCGTCACACCGGCTGAAGGTGAACCTCCCACTTTCCGGGAATTCGCGCATCGCCTCCTGTTCGTAGTCGATCCATATCTGCGCGGCCTCGCCCATTGGACCTACGCAAGGTCCAAAGCTTGGTGCCGTTTCGTGACGCCAGCTCATCTCCGACCATTCCGACGGGATCGGCACCATCGTGTCGATCGCATAGTCGGGAAAGAACGACGCCCAAGTCGGTATCACCTCATGGGTGGTGAACCCGTGGGACAGGCGGCGGGCGACTGGCGTGCTCGATGCCAGTAAGGCGGCAATGTGTACCGCTGCGCTTTGATCGGTGACGGGCGGAAGGTCGAGCAGATCGAACATGGCAGGTTCACTTGGTGCGCGCTGCCAATCCGACAGCTCACCGCCTCCCTCCCTCTCCTCTCTCGTTGCTCAAAATATGTCTGTTTCCTGCGGGTTTGAGCCGTCGTGGAAACGCAGCCCCACTTTGTACCCCACTGGGCCAATCCGCTGACGGTCAGAGAGCGTGCTAGGTAGTCCGATGGCCTAAGGATCTGGCCGTGTTATGCAGGCCACATGGGCGACATCTTCACGCAACGGATAAGCTGGAGCGCGCCATGCTGAAGGGCACCGGGTTTCAGATTAGCGAGACGGAGCTGCGCGTCATGATCGATCAGGGCATCGTTGAAGTCATCTTCGCGGCCAAGCTGAGGGTTTTAAAATCTGACAGGTTCGCCCCCCGGGCCAGCACCAACCGGCCAACATGATGGCTTTCTTACGCTAGTCAGTGGCCCGGGTGCACTAGTGAATGCTGCATGCCGCTGGCAGGCACGATCATGCGCGAGAATAAGGCTCTTCCCGTAGCTGGTCGAACCTGGCGGCTATGGCTTTCCACATCGTCACTGCGTCCCACTTTCCAGCGATCGCAGCGGCTCCAATCTTTTGGGCTATATGTCGGGGCGCGCTGTCGCCGTAGTCTCGCTCGACCTTCAGCGCGATAGCCCATAGCTCGTGTTCGGACGCCATACCGTCTTTATAGCCAACGAGTAATCAGGCCGCCATCGTCGGCGACAACACGGCCGGCAATGGATCGGGCTGGGACGCGGCGAACGGCGAACCAGAGGGATACGTCGGTTAGCGTGCCGGTACCGCGTGGAGTGCTGATGCAGGTGATCGTCGAGGCGATGTTCGTGAGTTGAGCTTATATCGTAGGCCATAGCCCAGAGATATTCTCGCACTCAGCCGACACGTCCTTCATGCGAGCGGTCGTCGCTTTAACCCCAGGAAACACTTTGCCACATCCAACATCGATAACTTTGCAATATTCCGAAAACAGGACCTCGTCGGGTCCAAGCAAATGCGTCTTACAAAATTCCTGAACGACAGCCGACACATACCCTGCCGAGTCTACCGTCATGGGAAACGACTTCGTGAAATGCAGCTTGATGGCGCCAACGAGCTTCTTTCCCTTCGGGCCGGTGCCTCGAACGACAATCTCGGGGCGGACGCTAATTTTCACCCCGTGGATTGTGATCTTTTCAGCCGTGTGGCTGCCGAGTTCGGGGACGCCGTCAATCGCCAAATCGTCCAACATGTCGAGAAAGCGATCAAGTGCATCAATGTCCGCGTTAACACGACGGATTGTGCCGATCTTTCCGGGCGTCTGCTGCTTGAGCGCTGCGATCTGATTCTCAAACGGTACGGCATCGACGCATCCGTCCGCGATGTATCTGCGAACCGCCTCACTTGCCTCCCTATGAAACATCCCCATCTGAAAATCAAGGTCGGGGTACTTTCGATCCCTAAGCAGTTTCCGTTGGCGGGCGCCCTTGCTGACGATGTACTCCGCCAGTTTATTGACAGAGAGTTCGGGCTGATTCACACTCATGCTTCGGCCTCTCGCGTGGGAAATATTTATGAGTTTTCAGGCGGTCGCACATAGTACGAACCGAATCAGTCTAGTTATAGGCGAAATAACTTCGGTCGAAGCCGAAGCGGCTGGTGATAATCCGCTCGTTGATGGATCAGGAATTTACCTAGTTTCAGTCGATAGGCAATCCCCCTTTGGAGTGGGGGAAGTGTTAGCCAAGTTTGTTTCAGAAGATGCTGCTCGAGAGCTTGCTCGGTTTTTCAGCATATCGGGTCGGCTTGAAACAGCATAAGCGCGTCGACGTTCTGATCTGAACCCTCACAACTGCGCCACACAGTGTGTTCGGGTGATCGTCGAAGCGACGTTTATCACTTGATCCGCCCCGCGTGACAACCCAACAAACCACACTATATAGTGCTGAGAGTGACCGCGACATTCGTCGCGGCGCGGAGGACGCATCCATGGCCATGACGGCTACCAAGGCCCTGCGTCGGCTGTGCGAGCTGAAGCAGTGGACCCTTACGAATCTCGAGGCGCAGAAGCTCCTCTACTTTGCGCAAATGATCGCGCTCGGCCAATCTGATGGCAAGAAGCCGCTAGTTGACGGGCATTTTCAAGCGTGGGACCTTGGGCCCGTGCTTCCGGGCGCGTATCACGACGCAAAGCTGTTCGGGAACCGACCGATCAAAAAGTTTATATTTTCCGGAAGCGGTCCCATTCCAATGTGGGATCCCGTTCTGGAAGAGGCATTGGAGCAGTTCGGGCATCTAACTGGTTCGGGACTAGTGGCGGAAAGTCACTGGATCGGAGGCGCGTGGGTGAAGCATTACCGTCCGGGAGCACGTGGCATTGACATCCCCAACGCCGACATCCTCGCCGAATATCGCGCCCGCGCCGGGAACTGAGCTGGTTCAGGCAACGGTGCCTTTGCCTCCAGCACCGCATGGTGCCAGGGCCCTGAGGCGCGCTGGCGAGCCAACCGTCGTTGATGCGCAGGTAGCATCGCTGCAGGGCGAACTCGTCGATGAGCGCGACGGTCGTCGGCAAGAACGATGGGCATGGGCTACCGCAACTGGGGCGCTCATGATGATCATAGCTTTCAATACCGCGGGCGTCACCGGCGGCACAATTTTCGCTTTAGCCTACTTTATGTTCGTCATTATCTACGGTCGTATTTGCGGCGTCGAGGGCGTCGAGCAGGCATTGTCAGCTGCGAAGGATCTGCTGCCAGGCAGCGGAAAAGACGAAGACAAGAAGGCTGAGTAGGTCTTACCCGTCAGCCTCTCGTCTTCTTGCGAACTCACTCTAATGGGGACTGCGGGGCCATAGCCGACGAGTGCAGTCCTGATCCTAAGGGTGGCGTTCCGGCCTACTGATAACCGCCGTTTTCCTCGCGCTCTTTGGCAGCATCCTCCTGTACCTTTTCCATTTCCTCAGCCTCCTCGGCCGGGGTTGCGTCGTCGGTTTTCGGATCGTCGATCATGATCATCTCCTCGCCCGTCCAACGCGCAGCGCAGCTTTCGGGTGCAGCGGTTCGTTACCCCTCGTGCGTTCGTAATGCCGGACGTGATACTGGAGACGACCATGCGATTTGTTCAGATCGAGATGCTGCCGACAGGCAAGGCGCTGGTAGACATCGACAAGCTCACCCACGCGGTACCCGAAGGAGAGGGATTGCGCCTGTTCCTGGGAGCTCAGCACATCGACGTGCCGCATTCGCTGTCCGAGCTCGAAAACGTCCTAGCCGGCCGCGAGCGGACTGACAGCGGCGAGAGCAGCACGGCGGGCTTCGGCATCCGACAGGACCGATAAGGTGATAAGCGCCCCGCATGTCCGTGTGACTGAAGCAGGCGGGGCGCTGAGGGTACTCTGCACTGGAAGCGAAGGCCTCGATTGACCGATACCCCGACGTGGTTAATTTATGGTGAAGCATCCCGCCCGCTCCGTGTGACACCGCAGGCGCCGCGGGCGGGATACCGAGCACATGCCGTCTTGGGTCGGCTCGCTCTGCAGTTAAAGTCACAGCGAATGGAGCAGCGGGCAAGAGCGCTGGCCAAGCGTGAGTCTCGGATAGGCACAGTGGGCCGTGGCCCCTCGCGCCTGAATGCATGCACCATGCACGCAAAAAGAAAGGGCCGCCAAAGCGACCCTGAAAGTTTTGGGAGAGGATGCCTGAAAGGCCCAGTCTTTATGCCGGGCCCGCCGCATCGTGGCGATTGCAAATTTAGCTGCCACGGAATGCAATTTATGCATCTTCTCCGTTAGTTATGGGGGTTACCGCAGCCCTCCCCCGCCTGCCCCTCGTTGTAGCATTTCACCAGACCGTGGCTCCCATCTCCTCCAGCCAGTCCGATGAGCTATGGTCCTTAAGCAGGTCGAGCATTCGGAAACCGTCGCCGTCGCCTATGTCCTCATCCAATGATCGCGGCCCGAACTTGCTGGCGTAGCTTCCGATTACACGGTTTCGGAATTTGCCGGCTTCGGCGCTGATTTGACCAGGCAGGAGACGCCCTTCAGCGAGCGCGAGCCAAACATCGGAAACCGCGTCATCAATCAGATCCGGGGCCATGCTACGTCCGATCGAGGCCACGATGTGCGCGTAGAGCGGATTGGACATAGGGGAGATGGCCTGGCCAAGCTTCTTCGGCTTTGGCTTCGCCATATGCTTCCGCCAAGATTTTCCGATCGCCGGCAGGAACAACGCGTGGCGCCATCCCCAAATTTGGGTGCGATAAACACCAAGGTCGCGAGCGATCTCGTTGTCGTCGAGGCCATCTGCATACAGCACGAACGCCCTCGCTCTCCGCCCCGGCTGCATTTTCGAATACTTCCGACCATTTAGATAATGTGGCGGCCTTCGCTGTGCCGTCCCTGTGCGTCGAAGCTCAGGCCGTTCTCGGAGCATTGCCGTTCGCCACCTTTCTACGGACTTCAGCGAAGCGGACATCTCTCGGGCGATCGTTCGCGCGCCGACCCCGCGTTCCAGTAACGCCTCGGCGCGCCGCTTTCATTCTGATGTGACGACAGCCAAGCTTGCGGCACAGCGTCTACTTCGGCGCTGAGGTAGATTAGACGGCAGACTATTGCGCTGGCGCCAATCTAAAATGCTATTGGCGCTGATACCCGATGCCTTCGCGATTGCAGGATCGCTGTCGCCAGCATCGTACCTTTCCTGCCTCAACTGGCTTGTTCGCGAGTAACTTGATCACGAACTCGACGGGGCCTGACAGAAATTGTCACATTTACAAGCACGGCTTTTGGCGGCACATACGGCTTCGGATTAACGGGCAACCCATTGCGATGACGCCAGTCCCGTATGGCGGTGCGATCAACGCCTTGCTCGCGAGATATTGCACTATCATTTAAGCCCGCTTGATACAGTTCGTATCTTTTGGCCATGCGGCCAGATTGGTCGCTATCTAACTGCTTCAGCATGCGTGGCACTCCTGCCAAGCCCCAGGAACGTGAGGGGATCACGCAGACGGAATCCCCTCAACAGATTCGGTACGAGTTGATTAGTTTAGCGGGCAGAGCGCGCAGCCCCCCGAGTGAAATAGGTTAGCCACGTCATCGGCCCCTTTTCGGCGTGCGACCGATCTGGAATGCGATGTGGATACCCAGCCATTGCAGTTCGAAAACCGCACCTCCCCATCTGTGGGAGTTTGGCCTCGGCGTAGCGACTCCATGCGCTCCACGCCGATCTTGCCCCAGTCATACCAAGGTTCGAGGAAGGAAATGATGTTGCGGCCGATAGTACCGGTCGCGGTACGGTTGCCTTCGTGGGCCATGTCAGCGGTTCCTCTTGGCGCCGCGTACTGCCCTCTCCGCCTCTAGGCGGGCCAGTTCGTCACCCATGATGGAAGCAAGCTCGGGCTTGTATGTGCGCAGCCATTTTAGGTCGCCAACGCCATGGCGTAGCTTGAAGGTCTTGTACTGCCGGAACTGCGCAATGCTGGTTGCGGGAATGCGCAGCAGGCGCTCGACGGCCAGCCATAGGCGTGCGTCGGCCGCGTCCTACTCCGCGGTCCAGTAGGCTTGCGCGTCTACATCGTTCTCGCTGATCGCGTTGCCGTGCTGTAATTCGGCTAATCGCCACTCAGTGTTAGCAATCTCAACCCGAAGGTGCGCTTTCCACAAGCCTTGCATCACGTCTTCGGGGGTCGTGAAGATGCGCAGGTTGTTGCGGGGCAGGTTCTTTCGGATGTTCAGCATGTGCAGCGCTTGAACATGCTTGGCGCTGCCGGGTTCGGTCTGTGCAAGGGCATAGGCGTCGGCTTCAAACCCCTCGGCAATGCGCGCAAAGGCGATTGCCTGGTTATCTTCGGGGCGGTTCGCCTTTGGTCTCCTCATGGCGCGGCGGATCTTGACCACCTTGCTGGGTGCCGCCTCGGGCTTGGTTTTCTTGGCGCGCTGTGCCGATTGTGGGGCCGCTAGGATGGCTGTGCCGGGGAAAGGTACAACTTGGCCCATGTCAGCGGCCCTCCTGCGCGGTGCTGCGGCCTGCGACGATCCTGGCAAGCTCGCCCTGCCACCAATCCAGTTTAATTTGCGCCATGTGGTAGCGTCGAAAGGCCGGGTTGCTGACGTCGCGTTCCGCCCGCAGGTTGCGAATGTGGAAGACTGCCTCATCGTACCCGGATGCGAAGGCAGCGGGCCTGGGGAGCGTCCGCTGGGCATAACGGGGAAAGCAAACAACCCCCGTCATGTCCGCGCCCTTGGGCTGCGAAGCGAGCGCCATGCCGCCCGTCACAAGTGCCGAGCCTGCTGTGTAGGCTACGGTCGTCATGCCGATGCGCAGAAGCGTTCGGCGTGCGGTGCTGGCCATGCTCACACCTCCGTCTTCGAGAGGCGGCGGGCATGGTCGAGCAAGCGCGTCGCGTTGTCGTCATCGATCTGCGACCAGCCGTTGTCCGACATGTACTCAATGAGGCGGGTGTATTCATGCCAGTTCGTTGGGACGGCCCGGTCGGCGTTGCGCGTGGCGTCAGCCAAGCCGGCCATCTCGCGTTCATGCTCCTCAGGGTTGGTGGTCTCGAGGTCGTTCGGCAGATTGTTAAAACGGTTGCGGACGGCATCGCTGGCATCCAGCAGGGCTTGGAACGCAACGCTGCCGTGATTGGCTGAAATGGCGAGGGCTGGTGCAATCAGTGCGACGCTCGCCAAGCCGGCGCCGCCTATCAGGGCGCGGCGTGTGGTCTGAGTTGCCATGTCTCAATGCTCCGTGCTGGGGGCGCGCACTGCGGCGATTGCATCGCTTGCGTTCGGCTGCTCGCACCAGCGCTGCATCGGCTCCCAAGCCTTAGCGCCCTGGCGGTGGTACGCCTGCATCAGCACGTCACCGACCTCCATGCGGATCGCCTCAAGGGCTTCGACCCGATAGCCAGCGTAGGCGCCCCAGCGGTCGACCGCATTGCCGTAGCGCTGGCGGTGCTCGCAGTAGGCGGGGGGGAGCGCAGCGCACGACGCCAGCAGCTTCATCGCGCGCGGGTCTGCGGTCCAATAGCCCAGCGCCGGTGTGGCGGGACTGCCGAGCGCGCGGTGTGGGGTGGTGGCGACGGGCACACCAATGCTATGAGCAAGTGAGGCCATATTCGATCTCCAATCGATCGGTTGTGGTCAGGCTCGGCGCTGGTGCTGGTAACACCGTGCCGGGCCGCCACCTTTCTGAGGTAACGGTTTTCGTTACAGATAGTAAACGTGGGCTTAGTCAAACGGTTTTCGTTGCCCTTACCGGTTTTCAGCTGTAGGGCTTGCGGATGCTAACTCCCGATATATGCCGCGCCGGTCGCGCACTGGTCGATCTCTCACAGTCCAAGGTGGCTGCCGCAGCGGGCGTAGGCGAGTCCACCGTCAGGAACTTCGAGGCTGGCCGGTCGATGCCGATCGGTAACAATCTCGACGCCATACAACGCGTCCTCGAGCAGGCCGGGGTCGTGTTTCTGGCTGATCAAGAAAGCGTTGCCGGTGGCCCTGGCGTCCGCATGCGAGGTGAGAGGTGAGCACTTCGCAGATTGAGGGCTATCGCACCGCTGCCGCTGGTGAGCGTTCAGCTGCGGACGAGGCCAACCTGCCTCAAGTGCGCGATCGTCACCTTCGATCGGCCGAAGCCTGGGAAGCTATGGCTGATCACGCCGAGCGCACAGTGCAACTTGCCGAGGCAAACGCTGAAGGTAAAGTGAAGCAGACGTATCAACGACGAGACGTGCCGCAATACTAACCTTCTGATCCGTACCACCCCCCTTCCCCCTTCCCCCTTCCCCCTTCCCTCTGAACGCTGGCACTAGCCGCGACCGGCACGGGCGGGGTTGGCGGGTCACCCGGGCATTCGTAGATGCGAGGCATGCAGGATCTAACTTTCGCCGCTGTCAGGATCGACTTCTTGAATGCGGACGACAGCAACCGTCGGCCTTAGGCAATGATAACTCTGCTTGGCGAACCCGTTGAGCTGGTGCCAGAGCCAAAGAACCAGCGCTGCCAGCTGATCATGACGAATTCACCACGTCAATCTCGTGAAGAAAACGCGGTCACGAAGCTGGTGACAACGTCGAGGTCGTTCGTGGTCAGCCCACTTCCCTCGTCAATGACATCCCCGGCATTCCGGGTGGCGCGGAACGCCTTGAGCCGCGCAAGCGCGTCGATGAGCTCGGGTGCGCGGGTCAGGTCTGCTTCGTCGCGAACCTTGATACTGTCATACTCTCCGGTAGCGACCATGTCGTTTGCAAAGGCTTGAGCAGCAGCCAAACTGACGTGGATCACCTCTCGGCCGATCTCATGCCCCGCCTTCTCGTAAATGATGGTGTAAGCCATGTCCCCGCCTCCTGTACCGGAGTGGCATATGGGCTCTTCCAGTTCCTCGCCAAGAGCATGAGGTGACTGCTCATGGGAACGCCTTGCAGCACCGACAGTTGCTTAGGGAAGGAGAGCGACCATGACCGACTCGATCAAACCGACGACGGAGACCGACAAGCCGAACTTGTCGACTGAGCACCAGAAAGAGGGTGACGCTCGTCGACCGAGCGATACGCTGAACAAAGGTGCGCCAAGCACCGAGGGCGAGAATTCACCCAACCGCAAGTCGTCGCTCACGTAGCGCGGCTCGGTAGCGGCGCCACGCCCCGCACAACGATTAAGGAGAGACCGATGTCCGATGTACCAAACACGAAGCCTGAGCCGCAGAACTCTGCCGACTTAGCCAACCAGCCGTCTGGCTCCGGCGTTGCAGCTGAACAGGCCGCGTTCTTGGAAGCTGCGCTGGACGGAGCAACCGCAGATACCCCAATCGATACGGATATTGATACCGAGTCCGCAGAGTACACCGACGCGTTGACACCGACTGAAGACGGTCCGGGCGAAGCCGAGGCGGAGGCTCAACCGAGCTGATGCGCGAAGCCTGACGTCATGCTCACGGCGCTTATTCGACGATGGCCGCACCGTGCAAGGACGCCAAAGGCCGCTTCACGAAGTGCCCGAAGGCACCGACCAAGACCGTCTGGTGCAAGAGCCCGAATGGCAAGTTCGCAAAATGTGGCACTGCTGGCGCCAAGCCAGTCTGACCATGAAGGCGCGGGTCTCGTACCCGCGCCAAAGGACACGTCGATCGTTGTTACTGTGTCTCCGTCGTTAACGCTTGCGGGCTGATATACCCCGTCAGAATATCACCCGCTTTGAAGTGTGCGTTGCCGCCCTTCATCAGCAGGCCGAGAAGCCCAAAGCTGACGACGCCGATCACGACGCCTGCGGTATTAGCTTTGCCCTCGGTTCCCTGCGAGCCTGAGATGGCCAAGGGACCGCCGGGCAGGTCGATATAAAGCAGTTTGGCTGCGAGCCGACCCTTATTGCCGGCCGCCCCGGTACCGTTCACGTATGTCACTTCGCCCCATGCCGTTGCCCCCACGGGGACAACGGCGATGCCATTGGCAACGACCGGAGAGTTGACGCGCAACTTGAACCGATCGCCTTCCTTAGCGCTTCGGCTATCGACTTCTTTGGTGACCATCAGCTCGACCGGGGTGCCACCTATGAAATGGGCCGACACGCTCGGCAACGTCGTTTGGGCGATAGCTGCCGATCCACAGCTTACTGGCCCACCACCAAGGGCAACAGCCATCACCGAAGCGATTGACCGGCTGATCACGGCTTAGCGATAGCCGTTGCGGTTTCACCCGGAGCCAAAAACTTGATCGCGGTCCCGGTCGCGTTCGCCTTACCCCAACTCATGGCCGTTACATGGGCGTCGCCATAGCTTGCCTTGATCACGGCATCGGCGCCGAGCTTCTGACCGCGTTCCCACAGTTCGCGATAGATCTTAGCCTGTGATGGCGACTTGCTGAACATCGTCGCCTTGCGCACTCCGGCCTTCACTTCACCGAGCACTTTGTATGGGCGGTCAGTTAGATCGTAGGGAAATACAGGTACACCGACGTCGTCGTTCATCACGATCGGGGCCTTCGGTTGTGGGTCTTGTGCGATGGCCGGAACAGCAAACATAAACGCGCACATGAGCGCGAAAGTACCGAGCTTCATAACATCCCCTTTTGATTCGACCTCCCCAGGCCGGTGTTCGAAGCGTGTCGCGCAGGCCTTTCGGGGTCAACAGCAAATACGCATCCGAAACGGACGCAACTGTGATCGCGGATTGACATGAGAGCCCCTGGCGCGGCTAACCCGGCTTAAGCGGATGCTTGATAAGTACAGGGGTGGCGAATGAGCGGTATTTTGAGATGCCTGGTGATTCTTGCTGGCCTTATTTCTGGAACTGCGAGCGCCACGACTGTTACGAGCAATGTCAACTGTCGGAGCCAGGCCAGGGCCACTGCGCATATCGTCGCCCGAATCCCTGCCGGTACCGACGTGTCCGTAGAACGTCGCCGGGATGATTGGTCGCTGATCCGCCATGCGCCCCGAAGCTGCTGGATAGCATCACGTTATCTCGGTGAGCAGAGCACTGCAGAAGCCAACCGAGCAAGCCTGCGGCAAACCCGTGCCGTGAGCCGAAGCGCCTATACGAACAGGGAGCGCATCAGCCAGCCTAGTCGCCGGTCCTCATTCTGGTCCAGCAAGTCACAACGTTCGACACGGAGACAGAGCCGCGTCCGAAGCGCACCAAGCTACAACTATGGCGGCGGATCCTGCCCTTGCTCTGGCCGCAACATCTGCGTTGGGCCCCGCGGCGGACGCTATTGTATCACCAGCGGCGGAAACAAGCGGTATGGCGTCTAGCAGCGTGCCGTGGGACCTAAACCCGCGGACGAACTGGTAGGGCCGCAAAGTGGCGAAAGACGCGTATCAGACCTTGGGGCTAACCTCCGATGCCGACAAGGAATCGATCAAGCTTGCGTACTATGCCTTCCGCCGACAATTTGCGGCGCTGAAGAAGCCAACCCGCGCTCAGACCGAGCGGCTTGTCAGGATCAACACTGCTTGGGACATTCTAAAAATTCCTGAGCGCAAAGCTGACTACAACATCGAGTTAGCGCGCCTCGCCAAGGCCAAGCGGGACCGCGACGAGGCAGCCAGAAAGAAGCAGGCAGAGGAGGCTGCTACCCCGCCCCCGCCACCTCCTCCTCCCGAGCCGGAACCAAGGCCCGACCGTGATCCGGTCAAGGAAGACGAGCCCGCTTACGATCATACATGGCAACCGCCCCCACCTCGCCAAAAGAGGCCGAAGCCAGTTTCTCCCATTGTCTGGAAACTAGGGACGGGGGTGGGGGTCCTTTACATCTTGGCTTCTCTTATGAAGCCGACGGCAACGGTCCCGCCCCCTGCTGCTGACACGAAGGTAGAAACACCAGCAAAAAAAGTCGCGACAAAGGGAGCGCGTAAGAAGAGCAAGCGGAAGGCACGACCTGCCTCTGACAATATCCGTCGCCGGTCTCACGACAGCCAAGACGCTGCAGAATTAAATCGAAGAGAACTGGAGCGGCTAAGGGCAGCAACCGTCTATCGATCTAGGGAGACGCCCACGACGTCGCGACCCGAAAATGAGTACTAACCAGCGAGGCTTGACGACAGGCGGCTGCTCTCTGTCATGCACGCGAATGACACGCCTAGTTTTCAGGTAGGACCCACGTGTATGAAGTCGTGCGTTCTGACGATTGGGCGCTCGGCGTATACCTCCCCCGCCGGGTCAGGCTGCTACATGTTGCGCGATCAAGCACAGGCGAGCCGCTCGATGTCATAACGACGCAATTCTCCACACGGCCTGCGGCATTTACGGTGAACTTTACCTGTGTCGTTCCTTCCTCGCCGGCCCGTATTGAAGAGGGTGGGTAATCATCAACTGAAACCCAGTTTTCCGACCTGTCTTGAGTCTCGGCTGCCACGGGTGCGGTCTTGGCCTCGGCGAATGGGTCATCGGGAATATGGGCAAATCGTTTCCGCTCTCGCTCTTCAGCCGCACGAAGGCCCTGCACATGCGCCAGACACTTACTTACCATCGCACTCGCGCTCGCGGATCCGACAAGCGAGAGGCTATCGACGAGCGTATCGCCCTTATAGACCTTGAAGCTCGATCCCGAGGAGAACGCCGGAAAAAAGTCGGCGCCGAACAACGTGATGAAACCCTTTCGCTCGTAACTCTCACCCGTACCGATGGATTTGCCCCCGCTGAACACCTGATCCCCGACATAAAATTTCAGGTCGTAGGCCTCGCCCTTTTTCGCCGACCAAGCATAGTTCGTGACGATCACAAGAGCGTCCCCGTCTAATTTCTTTCCAACACTCAGCACGGTATCGCCCTTGCCGTCGTACTCGAGCGCCATACCGCAGTAATCATTACCCTCGAAAATGTCCCAACCGGCAGTTGTTGGCCAGTCGCGAGCAAGGGCTTGCGATGGTGTGCCGCAGACTGCCAACGCCCCCGCGGCGAGGCTAATGCGCAAGCTCGTCATCGTCATCATTGCGCCCCTCGGATACTCAGTGCGGGAGTAGCCGGGACTGGCTCTCTGGCCAAGATGGCATGCAGCCGGCAGCAAACCAATGCATCGATTATTGACGGGATGGCGCAAACGGACTCCTGACGCTTTCGCGTGCTAGCTTCTCACCCGCAACCGCTATCGAGTGGCCAATTTCGTAAGCGCGCTGGTACGCTGCCTTAGTTGCCTGATTGACGTCGCAGAACGTGTCCTTGCTGTCATGACGTTCCATTCCGCTGTCCTCTGCGTTTGTCATGCTGCGACCCGTTCCGGTTTGGTCTGATCTTCCGCCGTAGCCAGAGCCCGTTGCTCGGCAATCCAATCTTTTATTTCCTGCCGGGTTGGAGCGCCTTCCGGCGTTATCAGCTTCCCGCATTCGTCCGGCCATTCGCATAGGATTTTGCGGGACACCCCTTGGGCAGACAACGTCACCAACTCAGCGAAACCGCCGACCAAGTATTGAACTTGGAATGTCCCATCGATCACAGGGGTTAGTCGCTGCGCTTGGACCAGCAGGAGCCCGTCACGTTCGGGGTCGAGACCATTGATGTCGTCTTGGGTAACGACGTCGCGTCCCAGGACTTCGCTCTCGACAGCAGGCACGCAACACACCGGGGCGCCCTGATATGGAATGAAAGGTTGGTAGTCGTTCAGGTGCGAGATGCCCGTTACGTCGTCTGGATCGCGCGTTTCGTAGGTGCTCGCGATCCCGGACGCCCATGAATTGAGGGTGTCGGACCATCCCGCGACGGTCACTTGGAAATGGCGATAGATTGGCGAGACGTCTCCACCAAGCTGATCGAAAACCGCAACCATCTGCTGCATGTGCTTCGGTAGGTTACCCGGTCCCAGACAGCCGCAGGCGATCCAGCGGTGTCCGATCCGGGCATTCTGGACGAGCGTCACCCCAGCTTGTTCGTCATGGAACGAGCCGTCGCCGACATACCAGCGTACCAGCGCCTCATGCAGGGATGCCGGCAGCGGGATCCGATCCCCGCTGTTTTCGTCGGTATCACGGTGGATCAACCACATGTTCGAGTGACCTTCAGGCGCTGATTGGGACCAGTTTCGGCAGGTCTGGAGGTCTTGACAAGCACAAACCGGTTGACCTCAACTCTTGGATATCGAGGCCATTGGGGGTTTTCCGTGCGTTATCCACTTACTGCTGCTGGCCTTTGCGCCGCTCTGATCGTCAGTTCGCAAGCCGGTGCCGCTCAAGAGGGGTCAGCGTTCCGGAAGGTTCAGCTGATCTCGATGACGGGGAGTCTGCCGACCGAAGCCACGAGCCCTTTGCCCGGGATCCCACCATCAGCGGCAATAATCGAGCCGTCGCCGCTACCTGACGCGTTTCAGGTCCATGATCTTAGTCGCCGCTACGTGCAGTTCCGCATGCAGCAGGAGATCGCTGCCGCGGCGGTAACCCCGGTGGGTGCTCCTATTATAAGTGGCGAACCCACGGGTGTTGCGGCGTTTTCATCGATCCAGGTTCCGGGCTGGCTTCGCGGGGGGATCGCCGTCCAGCCCGTCTATCTCAAACCCGGTTGCGCTCCGCTGTCCTATCGTCCGTCAGGGTTTCTTGCACGGAGTGCGGAGACGCGTCGCGCCGCCTACTATGGGATGATGAGCGCGGTGGCCTGCGAGCATGGTATCCCGA
>Ga0308164_10002857_pt1 | contig 16477 bp, 14 predicted proteins | sample PhyTR2_FD_201031 | JGI IMG/M metagenome (GOLD analysis project Ga0308164, IMG submission 201031) | Phyllosphere microbial communities from UC Gill Tract Community Farm, Albany, California, United States - DLSLT.R2 | ecosystem: Host-associated > Plants > Phyllosphere > Unclassified | place: USA... | reverse complement strand
CCGTTCGTTTGCGGGCAGGATTAAGTGACCGCTGCGGCCATCTCCGCGAGCTTCGCGACGGTGTTCATGTTTCGCGCCGTTCCGTGCTTCTCGCTGGGTATGCGAAGCCGGGTGTTCGCCATTCCGTCCGGGTAGAGGACGAACAACTCGCGCTTTCCTAAGCGCACCTGTTCGTTCTTGACCCCGGTCACGCCGTCGAGCGGATCGGCCGGAAGCGCTCCATCTACAAACAGCGCCATGACACGGTTGCCCGGCGCGTCCACGAATGGGTTGCGAGCAAACGTAGCGACTATTTCCGCGGCGGTTCGCACGATCACGCCGACGCTCTTGCCGGCATATGCATGGAGCTGGCGCTCCATCGCGGATCGCACCTGATCTTCTGATCCCTCGGCTTGAAAGACGACGTTGCCGCTGGCGATATAGGTTTTCACCTTCTTGAACCCGACCGCTTCACACATCTGTGTCAGCGCCGTCATCGGCAGTTTGCCAGTGCCACCGACATTCACGGCGCGAAAGTAGGACTGCATACCCGGTCAACTTCGCACCCCCTGTCCTACCATGATCGCCGCAATAAGACGTGACCGGTAATTCTTAAAATACCATCCTTTTTGGAAAAGCGGCAGCCGCGCAATGGCGGCTATTGCCACCCGCCTTTCCGTTAACCATCATTATAGCCTTGAAGCAGCCGAGTGTGCGACAAACAGGTGATTCCGCACGGCAGCCTATTGATCGGTGTAAAACGCCGTCGGGAACCCCGATTGGCGACTGTCGTGTGTTTTCAGATATGACCGCCCGCACTCCTACTGTTGCTGGCGTAACTATCTATGAGAGAAGATCAGCGAAAATACTAAGAACTTCCAATATCAGTTAAGGTAACCGACCGATTCGATGACGCGCGCAGGCAGTTAGAGCCCAAGGGGTCGCAATTCTCTTACCAGGTCAATTAACAACTTAAGCCCGGTCGGGACCTGTCGTCTACTGGAGTAGTAGATGTAATAGCCCGGCCCCATTGAGGACCAGTTCTCAAGCGCCACTCGTAACTCGCCGCGGCTTACATAAGGCGCGAAGCTGGCTTCGAGACCGTACATCAGACCTGCGCCGGCGAGCGCCATAGAAATCATCGCACGCCCCTCATCGACGATGGTCTTGCTTGGTACGCTGACAGCGATCTCTCCTTCTGCGCCCTCGAACTCCCATCGGTAGATGCGATCATTCCCAAGCCGCACGCCAAGGCAATTGTGATGCTGAAGATCTTCTGGCGTCTCAGGCGTACCGAACTTGTCCAGATAGGTTGGCGAGCCTGCCACCACCCAGCGCAGGTCTGCTGAGAGCCGCTGCGCGATCATGTCTTCAGGAACAGTTCCGCCGTGGCGAATGCCCGCATCGTAGCCTCCATCGACGACATCGACCATTTGATCGCGTGCCGCAATATCGACTTCGATGTCCGGATAACGCTCGTTGAAAACCGTCAAAACCGGCGCCAACAGCAGGGCGGCCGCTTCGGCGACAACATTCAGTCGAATACGACCAGTGGGCGCGTCACGATAACGGTTCAATCCCTCTACCGCCTGATCGATCTTGCCGAACGGCTGCGCGATCTCGTCGCGCAGTTCCTCGCCAGCGGCAGTGAGAGTCACGCTCCGGTTGGTACGGTTCAGGAGGCGCACCCCGAGGCGCCCCTCCAGACCCTTCAGCGCGTGGCTGAGCGCAGACGCGCTGACGCCAAGTTCCAAACCTGCAAGGCGAAAACTGCGATGACGTGCAATCGACAGGAAATATGTCAGGTCGGCAAGATTGGATCTGATGTTTGACATTGATGAGCAGCGTGCATCCTCAACAGTTCTCAAGCAACCTTTTGTCGCTTAGCTTGCCGGCCCCCGATACTGCGCTGCCGTCACCGGCTCGAGCCAGTCGACGGGTTTTCCGTTGAGCGTTTCGCTGATTGCCAGATGGCTCATCCCTTGTCTGTTCGTCGCGCCATGCCAGTGTTTCGCACCCGGTCGCGCATGGATGGTATCGCCAGTGCAAATGCGGGCGGCCGCGCTGCCCTCCTCTTGATACCAGCCACAACCCTGCGTCACGTAGAGGATCTGTCCGGCGGGATGCGTGTGCCAATTGGTTCGTGCGCCGGGCTGGAAGGTTACCAGTGCGGTGTTTGCCTGCCCAGGAGCGATTGCCGCAGCCGTCCTACGAACGGTCACTGCACCGGTAAATGTCTCGGCCGGTCCGGGACTGGCTAACGCCTCTTGCGCCCGGACGATTGTCTGCGCGTGAGCCGCGGGTGCCGCGCATAGGATCAGCGCCATACCGTAAAAAGATTTCATGAAATGCTCCCGGTTTCGTTAACGGTGATATTGTTCGTCGCTGACAGGCTCGAGCCAGTCGACAGGCCGCCCATCTAGGGATTCCTGCACGGCGATATGGGTCATAGCGGTCGTCGCGGTCGCGCCATGCCAATGCTTGTGTCCTGGTGGACACCAGATGACGTCACCGGCGCGGATCTCGACGACGTTCTCGCCTTCGCACTGTGTCCATCCATAGCCGGCGGTTACAATCAGGGTCTGGCCAAGCGGGTGAGTATGCCAGTTGGTCCGTGCGCCCGGCTCGAACGTCACTGCGGCACAGCTATGGCGCGCTGGCTCAGGCGGGCTGTTCAGCGGATCGATGCGGACGGTGCCGGTGAACCATTCGGCCGGCCCCACTTGGGAGGGTTGCGATCCTGCAGGCTTCAAATCCATGTATCTTCTCCTTGTCGGTCTATTGTTCGAAAGAGGCTGTATGAAAGATCGTCGCGCGACCACCTGGTGTGCCGTCGCTTGTGACTATGACCAGCTCGCGGGTCGCGGGCTGGAACGCCATGCTGGTTGTGTTCAGGTTGCGCCCCTTGTCCCGGCCAGGAAGGAGGATGTGCCCGAACGGCAGACCGCTCGGCGAGAATGCGAGAACGCGGCCCTGCCCGTATAGCGCGACATAGACATTACCTGCCCCGTCAACGCGCATGGAGTCCGGGGCCGATCCGATGAAGTGATATGCGGTCGTGGCTCCGAAGGGCGCCGGCGTGATCGCATCCTTGAGGTCGATCCGGTACAGTCGTCCCAAAGCGAACTCCCCAATCCACAAGCGCTTGCCATCAGGGCTCAAGGCGAGTCCGTTGGCCACCGCGAGATGCTGCACGACCGGCACCGCTGCAGCGCCACTCGAAGCGACGTACCAGACGCCGCCCGTCGGCTCGCCGATCGAGCCCCGCGCGTCGGTAAAGTAGAACCCGCCCCTGGCGTCGAACACGATGTCGTTCGGCGCGAAACCAGCGCTCTCCGGAACGATCGTCTGCTGCTGGCTACCATCGGTCCGCATCGCGATGATCGCGCCGCCCCCTCTGTCGTTTGCCGCCGCAATGAAGACGCGGCCATCGGGGCCGAGCGCCATGCCGCCCGGCATGAGGCGGTTCAGCGATACGATCTTTGTAATCCGTTCGCGCGCATCGAGGCGCAGCACGCGCCGGCCCTGAACATCCGAGAACAGGAGATCCCCGTTCGGGAGGAAAACCGGTCCTTCGAGGTCGAGGGTGATGCGGGGTACGGGCACGGGCCGACCGGCGACAATCGTTTTCAAGGCTCGTTCCGCTGGGGGAATAGGAACAGCACTGCCAGGCGTCTCAGCCGCGGCGACCTGAGCGACCGCCGCGGTCGACACCATGCAAGGCGAAAGCACGAAAGCGGCGCAGAGTTGCCGGAACGGCAGGCGCGTGACCGCTATGTGACGGCTTTTCATGCGAGCTCCGGCAACCCGTCCATGTGCTTGTCGAGCGTGACCGGGTATTCCCTCACCCGGACGCCGGTCGCGTTGTAGACGGCGTTGGCGATCGCCGGGGCAACACCCGACAGTCCCAGCTCACCGACGCCCTTTGCCTTCACCGGCGACATCGTGGCGTCGACCTCGTCGATGAAGTGGACATCGAGATGCGGAACATCGGCGTGGACGGGTACCTCATAGCCGGCGAGATCGTGATTCACGAAGAAGCCGAAGCGGGTATCCACCGCCATCTCCTCCATCAGCGCGGCGCCGATGCCCATCGTCATGCCGCCAATCACCTGGCTACGGGCCGTCAGGGGATTGAGGATGCGACCCGCCGCACATACCGCCAGCATCCGGCGTACGCGCACCTCGCCCGTGTAGCGGTCGACCCCAACTTCGGCGAAATGCGCGCCGAAGGTCTGCTGGGCGAAGCGTTCCTTGAGGTCACCAAACTCCATCGTGTCTTCCGCAACGACATCGCTGGTCCGCGCGGCATCGGCGAGCGGCACGGAGCGGCCGGCGGACCGAACCTGACCGTCCGCGAACGCCACATCCGCCGTGTTAAAGCCGAGGCGCTGCGCGACCAGGTCCCGCAAGCTCGCGCAGGCTGCGTACACGCCCGCGGTGACTGACGCCGCGCCTTGCTGACCACCCGACCCGGGCGTTTCTGGAAAGCTGGAATCGCCGAGCTTCGCCGTCACGCGATCCAGCGGAACGCCCATCATCTCGGCCGCGGTCTGTGCCACGATCGTGTAACTGCCCGTGCCGATGTCAGTCATGTCGGTCTCGACCGTGATCCGCCCGTCACGACCGAGCCGCGCGCGCGCTCCGGCCTTGGAGATCGGTGCGCCGCGGATCGCGCTCGCCATGCCCATCCCGACCAGCCAGCGACCTTCATTTCTGCTGGCCGGCTTCATTGGCCGCTTGTCCCAACCGAACCGCTCCGCGCCGGTGCGCAGGCATTCGACGAACGGTCGTGTCGAGAAGCGGCGCTTGGGCTTTTCGGGATCGACCTGTGTGTCGTTGGCAATCCGCAGCTCGACTGCATCCATGCCGAGCTTCTCGGCCAGTTCGTCCATAGCGATTTCCAGCGCCATCATGCCCGGCGCCTCACCGGGCGCGCGCATGGCATTGCCTTCCGCTAGATCGAGTGTCGCAAAATAGCGACGGAGCTGCCGGTTCTCACCAGCGTGCAGCAAGCGGGTCGGCAGCGTCGCAGGCTCTGTACGCCCGCCGGGGAGGTTCCCCGACCAGCTGTCGTGACCGATCGCGACAATGCGTCCGTCGCGAGCCGCGCCGAGGCGGACGCGCTGGATCGTCTTGGGTCGATGGATGGTGTTGTTGAACATGAGCTGCCGTTGCAGCACCAGCTTGACCGGTCGGCCGCTGACACGCGCGGCGATCGCGGCAAGTGCCAGATCGCTTTGGGTCGTGCCCTTCCCGCCAAAGCCCCCGCCTACAAAGGCGGAATGCAGCCGGATGTTCTCCTTGGGTGTGCCGATGATGAGGCCGAGGTCGCGCGCGCCCCAGTTGAGCTGCTGGATCGACGTCCAGCAGGTTGGCTGATCGCCATCCCACCGTGCGATCGTCGCATGCGGCTCCATCATGGCGTGTGCCTGATCGGGAACCGTGTAGCTCTCGTCCACCTTTACGGCCGCACCGGCAAAGGCCGCTGCGAAGTCGCCGATCATGATCTCGGTAGGACCGCCAAATTCCTCCTTCGGCGCAATCGGTGCTGTTGGTTTCTTCGCCGCAAGATCGAAACTGCCCTTGCCGCGCGTGTAATCGACCCGGATCAGCGATGCCGCAGCCCGCGCCTGCTCGAAGCTATCGGCGACGACCACGGCGACTGCCTGATGATAGTGGTCGATCGTCGGCCCGGCGAGGACACGCTGTACGTAAAATTTGCCCTTGCCGATCGGCCCGGCATTCTCATGCGTGACGATTGCCCGAACGCCCGGCGCAGCGAGCGCTTCAACGGCATCGATGCGCCCGATGCGGCCTTTGGCGATCGCCGCGCCTAGGATGTAGCCGTAGGCTGTGTTCGGCGTGACCTTATGGTGCTCGGCGGCATAGCGCGCCGTGCCGGTCGTCTTGAACTTGCCCTCGACGCGGGGATGCGCGCGACCGACCACGGTGAGGCGGTCGATCGGTGTTGCGCCTGCCGGCGTGTCGAACTTCATGCGACCCCCTTCATTTCAGCCAAGAAGGCGTCGTGGGTCATCGGCCGCGAGAACATCGGAAAATTTTTCGTGACCGCCGCCTGCTGCTCTTCGGCGCTAAGCGTCGCCGTGCAATCGGTCAGCGTCACCACCCGAAAGCCGCGCTCGTAGGCCGAGCGCATGGTCGACTCGACGCAGCAGTTGGTCAGGAAGCCGGCGATGGCGAGATCGGTGATGCCGCGCTGACGCAGGATGAAATCGAGGTTTGTGCTAGCGAAGCAATCGAGCCCGCGCTTTCCCTCGATGACGATATCGCCTTCCAGGGGCGTCATCTCGGGGGCGAATTCTACACCCCAATCTCCCTTGCGGAACGCTCGCGCCGCGACGATTCCGGCAAGAATTCCGTAAGGGTCTGCGGGTATCTCGGGATAGCCGTCGGCAAAGCTGATCGCTGCGTGCATCACCGTCACCCCGCGTGCTCGCGCCTGCTCGACGACCGTGCGGCTGTGGGCGAGCATGTCGGTTTCCGTCATGACCGCCCGCACTGCCTCATACTGGGCGCCGCCCTCGCTTACGAAGTCGTTCTGGTACTCGATCAGCAGCAGGGCCGTCGTATTCGGGTTCATGACGCTTCTCCATTCTCACGCTCGCAGGCGAGTTTTATCGTTCCCTTCCATCAACCCGACGGAAGGGGCCGTAGCTTTTGTCCCGGCGCGGGCGGGCGTCAGTCGCTCAGGCGATCGCCGGCAGGCGTTCCAGATGTTTATCGAGGGTCAGAGGATAATCCCTCACTCGCACGCCCGTGGCGTTGTAGACCGCGTTCGCCACCGCGCCGCCCACGCCGCACAGGCCAAGCTCGCCGACCCCCTTGGCCTTCATTGGGTTGGCCTTGTCGTCCGCCTCGTCGAGGAAGACGACGTCCTGATGCGGAATATCTGCGTGGACCGGCACTTCGTAGGTTGCCAGATCGTGGTTGATGAACAGGCCGAAACGCTTGTCCACCGCCAGTTCCTCCATCAACGCGGAGCCGACACCCATGGTCATGGCGCCGATCACTTGGCTCCGTGCCGACTTCGGGTTGATAATACGGCCTGCAGCACAGACCGCGAGCATCCGTCGAACACGGGTGGCGCCGGTATAGGCATCGACGCCGACCTCGACGAAATGCGCACCGAAAGTGGAAAGCTGGAAGGTCTTGTCCAGCTTGTCGAACTCGATCTTGTCTTCCGCGACCAGTTCGCCGCCTGAGGCGGCTTGGCGCAGATCCGCAGTGCGGTTGCCGCTGCGGACCTTGCCGTCCTCGAAGATCGCGTCGTTCGCACTGAAGCCAAGCCGCACGGCAACCGCCTCGCGCAGCTTCACGCAGGCGGCGTAGACGCCCGCCGTCGAGTTTGCCGCACCAAACTGCCCGCCCGATCCGGCAGATACCGGATAGGCGGAACTGCCGAGCTTCACGACGACGGCTTCAGCCGGCACGCCCATCATCTCGCCGGCGGTCTGTGCGAGGATAGTATAACTGCCGGTGCCGATGTCGGTCATGTCGGTTTCGACTGTTACCACGCCGTCGTGACTTAGGCGGACCCGCGCGCCGGACGGCATGTTCATGTGGTTGCGAAACGAGGATGCGACACCCATCCCGACCAGCCAGCGACCGTCACGCACCTGGGCGGGCTTGGGATTGCGCTTCGACCATCCGAAACGTTCGGCACCTTCCTGCAGGCAGCGGACGAGCTGGCGCTGCGAGAAGCGGCGCTTGGCGTCCTTGGGATCGACCTGCGTGTCGTTCTTCACCCGGAACGCTATCGGATCCATGCCGAGCTGCTCGGCCATCTCATCCATAGCGATCTCAAGCGCCATCATGCCTGGCGCTTCGCCTGGCGCACGCATGGCATTGCCCTCGGGTAGATCCATAACGGCAAGCCGCAGCGACGTTAGGCGATTGGCACCTGCGTACAGCAACTCGGTCTGATTGACCGCCGTCTCGGGGCTACCCCCGGGCAGATCGCCCGAACCGCTCTCGTGCGCGATCGCGGTGATCCTACCGTCGCGCGTCGTGCCGATGCGGATGCGCTGCCGGGTCGCAGGGCGATGCGTGGTATTGTTTGCGATGATTGGACGCTGCAGCGCCAGTTTTACCGGGCGCTTGGCCGCTCGGGCACCCAGCGCCGCAAGTACCGCATCGGTGCGCAAGAACAGCTTTCCGCCAAACCCCCCGCCCACATAGGGCGAGAGGAAAGTGATCTTTTCCTTGGGCATCCCAAGCGTTGTGGCGAGGTCTGTCCGACTCCAGTCGATCATCTGGTTCGACGTCCACACCGTCAACGCATCGCCGCTCCATGCTGCAATCGAGGCGAACGGCTCCATCATCGCATGGCTGTGATCGGGCGTGGTGTAGCGTTGGTCCAGCTTTACAGGCGCGGCAGCAAACGCAGCCTCGAACTTGCCTACGCGGTGTTCGGGCGGTGACTCGCTACCCTCGCCGCTGTCACCGCCAGTCAACGGCGCGGTCTTGATTTCCCTGTCGAGATCGAACCGCCCCGTTGCACGCTGATAGTCGACGCGGATCAGTCCGGCAGCGGCGCGCGCCTGTTCGAACGTCTTGGCAACGACGACCGCTACGGCCTGATGATAATGCTCGACGTCCGGACCGGCGAACAGCTTGGCGGTGTTATACTTGCCCTTACCGAGCTTGCCGGCGTCGGCTGCGGTCACGATAGCGAGCACGCCGGGCGCAGCGCGCGCCGCGTCCACATTCATCGAACGAATACGCCCCTTCGCAACGGCAGAGCCGAGCACATACCCATAGGCCGCGTTCGGAACCTCGCGGTGAAACTCATAGGCATAGGGTGCCAGACCAGTCGTCTTGAGCGGGCCATCGATCCGGTCGTGGGCACGTCCGACGACCTTCATACGGTCGATAGGATTGGCCGTCGCGGGAGTGTCGAACTTCATGGGATCATGCCCCCTTCTGATCAGCGGCCTGCGCGATCACGGACGCCAGCGCGCGTGTCGCGAGTGGCAGCTTAAACTTGTTGTCTTCTGTGGGGGTCGCACCTTGGAATGCGCGCGCCGTTACTGCAGCGGCGCCCCTTGGCAGCAAGGCATCTGCAGCCTCGACACGCCAGGGTTTGGGTGCGACACCGCCGAAGGCGACGCGGCCGGTGCCGTCGGACTGGATCACCGCAGCGACCGATACCAGTGCGTAGGCGTAGGACGCACGGTCTCGCACCTTCTCGTAAAGGTGCGTGCCCCCCAACGGCTTCGGCAGTGTCACCGCGGTGATCAGTTCGCCGCTTCGCAGATTGGTGTCGACCTCCGGACTATCGCCCCAGAGGCGGTGGAAATCGGCAATTGGGATCGAGCGGCGCTGTCCGGTTGCATCGACGGTCTCAATCACGGCGTCCAAGACACGCATCGCAACTGCCATGTCACCCGGGAAGGTTGCGATGCACTTGTCGGATACGCCAATCACGCCGAGCTGACGCGAATACCCCCCGATCGCCGCGCATCCCGAACCGGGTTTGCGCTTGTTGCACGCCATGTTGGTGTCATAGAAATAAGGGCAGCGCGTGCGCTGCAGCAGGTTCCCTGCAGTGGAGGCTTTGTTGCGGAGCTGGCCGCTGGCTCCTGCCACGATCGCGCGCGTAAGGACGCCATAGTCGCGTCTCACTCGTTCGTCCGCCGCGAGATTGGTGTTGGTGACCAACGCACCGATACGCAGGCCGCCATCGCGAGTTTTCTCGATCTTGTCGAAGCCTAGATCCTGAACATCGATCAGATGGCTTGGTGTCTCGACTTCGATCTTCATGAGATCGAGCAGGTTCGTGCCGCCGGCGATGAACCGGGCGCCGGGACGGGCCGCAGCACGGGCTGCGGCGACAGGGTCCTTGGCGCGCTCATAAGTGAAGGCCTTCATGCCTTTGCTCCCGCAACTTCGGCCATGGCCTCGGCGATGTTGGAATAGGCGCCGCAGCGGCAGATATTGCCGCTCATGCGTTCGCGCATCTCGATGTTGGTCGCCTGTGGTCGAACGGTCAGGTCCGCCTGCACATGGCTCGGCACCCCACGCTTGATTTCGTCAAGCACGGCGACCGCCGAACAGATCTGGCCCGGCGTGCAATAGCCGCACTGATAACCGTCATGCTTCACGAACGCCGCCTGCATCGGATGCAGCTTCTCGGGCGTGCCCAGCCCCTCGATCGTCGTGATCTTGTCGCCCTCGTGCATCACGGCGAGGCTAAGGCAGGAGTTGATGCGGACTCCGTCGACCATCACCGTGCAGGCTCCGCACTGGCCGTGATCGCAGCCTTTTTTCGTGCCGGTCAGATGCAGATGCTCACGAAGTGCATCAAGCAGGGTGGTACGCGGGTCGAGCTTCAATTCCCGCTTGGCGCCGTTGACCTCGAAGGACACCGGCAAGGACGCTGAAGTCGGGGAAGGCGGCAGCGGCGCGGCCTCAGACGTAATCGGCGAAGCAACGATGGCGGCCGTCGCGGCGCTTCCGGCGAGTAGTCCCCGACGGGACAGTTCAATTTCCGATATGCCGGCCATGGACCGCGTTTCCTCTTCTTCCGACTGCGTCTCGGTGAGCGTGGATTGGGTAGCGGCATTGCCGCTTGTCTTATGTAACGCCTCTAAGTGCGGGGCGCCCCACGCACTGTGCTCATCGAAGCGATGAGCAGCGTTCAACGCCAGCTCAGGTGGCCTATCGACTACTTTCCTCGCAAGTACATTCTCGTAAACCTGAACGACCTGAGCCAGGATTGAAACGGCGAGGGTCTGCGGATCCCGAGTGGCGGCAATAAGTCCGACTGGCCCAACAATGCGGTCGATGGCGAGCGGGTCCGCACCTGCCTCCAACAAACGATTTCGCCGCTCGATGTGGGTTCGCCTGCTGCCCATGGCACCGATGAACAGCGGTTGCTGCTCCAGCGCCTGCAGCAGCAAGTCGGTCTCCCAGTCGTGATCATGGAACAGGGTGACGACCGCGGACCAAGGGTCGAGCACGAAGCTGTCTGCCCGCCCGACGATGCGCAGAAGGTGGGCTGGCGTGCCGCGCGCGCGCGCCTCTTCGACAAGCGAGGCTTGCGGGCTGAACAGCAGGGTCTCCGCACCATAGGCTTCGGCCATCTGGAGAAGGGCGCCTGGTTCAGCGCCATGGCCAAGGACGACGAGCTGCAGTTGTGGATCGTGCCGCGCGAGAAAGTCATGCCCGGTCCAACCCGTTCGATCCGCCTCTGCAGCTTCGGAGGCGCTGAAGGGGCAAGTGCTCGATAATTGCAGCTTCAACGGGCGTCGTCGTTCCAGAATGTCCAGCGCTAGGGCAATCTGCGAGTAATCAGGGTCGGGCAGGAAGAGCAAATCGATACCCCCGCCGCACGGAAGCCGGATGTCGATGTAGGGCGATCCTGCACCGTAGCGGACCTGCCGCGGCCGTCCTGCCGCCAGCACCTCCTGCGCTTCGGCGATTACCGCAGACTCGACGCATCCTCCCGAGAACGACCCCATCACGGCGCCGCTTTCGGCGACGGCCATGTGCTCGCCCGGGGCACGGGTCGCGCTACCGGTGACCTCGGTGAGCGTCACCAGCACCGTGCGCTCTCCCCGGCGCGAGCCGTCACGCAGAAAGTGGAAGATGGAACGCGCCTGCTTCACGCGGCCACCGTCCCTCGCGTTACCGGAGCGCGGCTGTGCATGCGTGCCACGGCAAAAGCAGCCAGTGCCGCGAGGGTAAGAAGCGCGCCGCTGGTGAGGAACTCAGGAATTGCGCCTGCAGTGTCGAACACGATGCCGCCGACCGTCGCCCCCAGCGTGATGGCAAGCTGGACGATCGCCACCATCAGGCCACCGCCCGCTTCCGCTTCGTCGGGGGCGGTACGCGCAAGCCAGGTCCACCAGGCCACCGGTGCCGCAGTGCCGGCGAGTCCCCAGACGGCGAGCAGCGCGGCGGTCGCGATCGTCGACTCGCCGAACAGCGTCAGGGCCACCGCAACCGCAGCCATGGCGGCCGGCAGGACACCGAGGGTCACGTAGAGCCTATGCTCGAGGACGCGGCCGATCAGCAGCGTGCCGATAAAGCCGGAGACGCCGACGATCAGGAGCATGATCGACAGCATCGAGACGCTGACGTGCGTGACCTGTTCCAGGAAGGGGCGCAGGTAGGTGAACAGCGAGAACTGCCCAACGAACAGCAGCGCCACCGTTCCGAGCCCGAAAAGGACCGGGGGGCGGCGCAGCAACGCGGCCATGCCATTACCACCCTGCCGCGCGACGGCGGGCAGCTTGGGAAGGGCGAGAGCCTGCCAAATCACCGCGGCCGCTGCTACGGGCACAACGCAGAAGAAGGCGCCGCGCCAGCCGATCATGCTGCCCATGAAGCTGCCGAGCGGAGCAGCGAGCACCGTCGCCAGCGCATTGCCGCCGTTGATGACCGCCAAGGCCTTGGGAACGGAGGCGTCCGGCACCAGCCGCATCGCGATGGCCGCGGACATCGACCAGAAGCCGCCGATGGCGATGCCGAGCAGAGCTCGGCCACCCATGAAGATCAGATAGCTCGGTGCAAACGCCACGATGACGCCCGAAACGATGAGCAGCCCGGTCAGCAGGAGCAGGACCAGTCGCCGGTCCAGATTGCCAAGGATGAAGGAAAGCGACAGACTCGTCACCACAGCGAACACGCCGGAAATGGCAATCGCCTGCCCGGCCTGACCCTCTGTCAGCTGAAGCGTATGCGCGATCGGGCTCAATAGGCTGACCGGCATGAACTCGGATGCCACGAGCACGAAGCTGCAAAGCGCCATGGCATAGACCGCGCCCCAATGGGCCGGTTGATCGATTGCGCCGCGCGGGGCGCCAGTCGCCGCGGGCGCGGCCAAGCCTGCCATGATGGCTTCTCCTGATAGTAGTTCGAAGCGCCCGGATCGAGGCAATGCCAAGGGGAAAAGCATTGCAGTCGATCCGGGCACACGCGGCATCACCGGGTTCGGGGAGGAGCGGTGAGCTGCGTACGCGTGTAAACTAAGGGGTGGTGGAACGGCCCACAACGCAGGCCAAAGTTAATGCAGCAGTGAGCGCGCTTCATCGTTACGCTACGATGGTTGGGCATTCCGGACGCGGTAGCGGAGCCAGACGATACCATTGTCCAACACTTCGTGGCTTTCCAGTATCAGCCGTTCGATGTTGGGAATGGCTGATGCCTCTGCTTCTGGACCGTCGAAGACTGCAGGAGCGCCGGCGATTCCATCGATCGCGGGCACAAGCATTAAGCTGACTTCATCGACTAGCCCGGCGCGCAGAAACGCGCCGTTGAGATGCCCGCCGCCTTCGAGGAGAAGGCGATCAAGCCCGAGTTCCTCGCCGAGTGTGGCGAGCGCCTGCCGAAGATCGAGCTCGTCCTGTCCCGCGAAGACATAGCCGACCCCGTCAGCGCGTAACCCCGAGAGATGCGCGTCCGACACCTGCTCGGTCAGGATGACGACGATCGGGTCGCCGCCAACGTCGCTACGACCCCAGGCGATCTTGCCGTGCGCGTCGATTACGATTCCATAGGCGTCGGCTTCTTTGTTCGGCAACCATGTCGTGCGCGCGATCGGGCCGTCGGTTTGCTCGGGGTAGGTATCTCCCTTGGCAAACTCTTGGCCTGTCACGCGACCGACGATCCATGATCTCCCACCGAGGCGGACATGCAGATCTTCGTAGGCAGCGTGTGAATGGGCATCACTCGGCGTCCAGCGCTCGGGCAAGATGCGTCCGTCAAGACTGCTGGCCATGTGGCAGATGATGTGTGGCTTCATGGCGATCCTGCTGGCTGTTGACGTGGGTCGAACACACAACACTTTCGCGCCGCCTTCGTCTTCGTGAGATCGCTACACTAGTGCGATGAACGCTGCTCATGGAATGAGCCGACCCGAAGTACGTTGAAACCCTGACATTCTGGCACGCGATGCTGCCATCTCGAAAGGATCAACCTCATGAGCGCTCAACCCCAATCCTATGCCGGCAAAGTCGCCTTCATCAGCGGGGGTGCCAATGGCATCGGTCGCGCCACCGCGCTCGCCTTTGCCAGAGCCGGTGCGAGCGTCGCTGTCGTTGACATCGCCGCTGACGAGGTCGCGGAGGTCGTCAAGGAGATCGAGGCGGCTGGCGGTACGGCGCTTGGCGTCCATTGCGACGTGTCCAAGAGCGAAGACATCAAGGCCGCGCTCGCCAAGACGGTCGAGGCATTCGGCGGTCTCGACATTGCCTTCAACAACGCTGGCGTCGAACAGCCGATGATCCCGCTCGTCGAGATCGAGGAAGACGCCTTTGACCGGCTCGTCGCGATCGACCTGCGGGGTGTGTATCTCGCGATGAAGTATCAGATCCCGCTCATGAAGCAGCGTGGTGGCGGGTGCATCGTCAACACTTCGTCCGGCGCAGGTGTGGTCGGTATCAAGGGCCAGGCGGCATATGTCGCGGTCAAGCACGCAGTCGTGGGCATCAGCAAGTCGGTCGCTCTCGAAGCGATCGGCGACAATATCCGGGTCAATGCGCTGTGCCCGGGCGTGATCGCGACGCCGATGATCCTCGACCGCGTGTCCGGGGGCACCGAGGAGGGTAAGAAGCAGATGGAGGGGCACGAGCCGATCGGCCGGCTAGGCCAGCCAGAAGAGATCGCGGCGGCGGTGCTCTACATGTGCTCTGATCTTGCCGCCTTCATGGTCGGTCACGCGATGGTCGTCGACGGCGGTCAGACGGCAGGCCTTCCCGAATGAGCACGCACCCGGCGATCGCAGTCGATCGCGTCGCGGTCGTCACTGGTGGTGCGAGCGGCATCGGTCTCGCAGTCGCAGAGCGGCTCGGCAAGGCGGGTATGCGAGTGATGCTCGCCGACCTGCCCGGCGACGCACTCAATGAATCGTGCGAGCGATTGTGTGCGGCCGGCGTCGTCTGCCGCGCACAGGCAACCGACGTCGGTGATCCTGTCGCGGTCACTGCGCTGGCCGAGGCCGCGTACGCCTTCGGCGAGGTGTCTCTGCTGCTGAATAACGCTGGCCGGGAAGGTGGCGGGGGCATTCTCGCCGACCGCGCCGTCTGGACGGGCACGCTCAACACTAACCTGATGGGGCCGCTGCACGGTATCCAGAGCTTCCTTCCCGCGATGCTGACGGCGGACTGCGCTTGCGCGATCGTCAACACCGGATCGAAGCAGGGTATCACGCTGCCGCCCGGAGACACCGCCTACAACGTCAGCAAGGCCGCCCTGAAGGCACTCACGGAGTCTCTCGCGCACGATCTCCTAGAGACGGACGGGCGGATCAGCGCACACTTGCTGATCCCAGGCTTCACCTTCACCGGCTTCAGCACGCGACGTGGCATTGCAAAGAAGCCTTCAGGTGCCTGGACGCCCGACCGTGTCGCCGACTTCATGCTCGAGAGCATGGCACGTGGCGACTTCTACATCTTGTGCCCGGACAATGATGTGCCGCGCGCGACTGACGAGAAGCGGATCGCCTGGGCCGCAGAGGACATCATCTGCAACCGCCCCGCCTTGTCGCGCTGGCACCCCGACCATGCCGACGGCTTCGACGCCTTCATGCGCGCGCCCTGACCACTGGAGATCATCATGAACCGCACCCTCCTCGCCGCCACCGCAGTGGCAGCGCTGATCGCCGGCCCGGCGCCCGCGCAGAACACCAATAGCGTCGGCCTCCCCGCAAGCGGCAAGCGCGCGCCCGACAGTGCACCTGCCCCCGGTCGTCCACTGCCGGTCAACGAACCGACTGCGCCCGCGCAGAAGCCGGCTTTCCCCGGGCAGATGCGTGCTCCCGCCTTGGTGACGCGGACGCCCATTGACGTGCAGGTCAAGACACATGGATTGGATCATCCTTGGGGGATGGCCTTCATCGGCGACGGCAAGGTACTCGTCACCGAGAAGCCGGGCGCTATGCGCATCATCGACATGGCCAATGGCGAGCCGATCGCCGGGGTGAGCGAAGTGCCACGGGTCGTCTATGGCGGCGATGCCGGCCTACTCGACGTGGTTACCGATCCGAACTTCGCGCACAACCGCACGATCTACTTCACCTATGTCGAGCCGCGTGGGGAGAAGGACAGCGGGGTGATCGTTGCCAAGGCGAGGCTCGATCCGCCCAAGGGCGGCAACCAGGCTCCGATGTACAAGCTCGCGGACGTAACGACGTTGCTGCGGGTCGATCCCTCGCTGCCACAGCAGGCGCACTACGGTTCGCGCCTGGTGTTTGATCGTGATGGCTATCTTTATGTTTCGTTGGCGGAGCGGTTCTTCAGCCCAACGCGCGACGAGGCGCAGTCGCTTTATTCCTGGCTAGGCAAGGTGCTTCGCGTCGATACCAGCGGCAAGCCAGCACCGGGTAACCCCTTTGCCGCCAACCAGGAAGCGGAGAACCATACGCGCGCCGAGATCTGGAGCTATGGTCACCGCAACCCGCAGGGGCTGGCGATCAATCCGGTCGACGGTAGCCTGTGGGATGCCGAACACGGGCCGGATGGCGGCGACGAGA
>Ga0308164_10002856_pt1 | contig 16478 bp, 11 predicted proteins | sample PhyTR2_FD_201031 | JGI IMG/M metagenome (GOLD analysis project Ga0308164, IMG submission 201031) | Phyllosphere microbial communities from UC Gill Tract Community Farm, Albany, California, United States - DLSLT.R2 | ecosystem: Host-associated > Plants > Phyllosphere > Unclassified | place: USA... | reverse complement strand
CGACAGCGCTTCGTACCGAACATGAACAAAATGTCATTTTCGGGGTTCCGCCACCCAAGTCGGCCGTTTAGGAGACGCGCTTCAAAGGGTGGCAAGGTGATGATGCGGAAGGTGAAATTTCTTCCCGTGGCGATGTGCCTGCCGATATTGGCCGCGTGCAACCGTCACCAATCGACGCTCGCGCCGTTCGGCGAGGAGGCGGACAAGGTTCGCTCGATCGCGATCGTGCTGGTCGTCGGTTCGGTTATCCTTGCCGCCGGTCTCGCGCTGCTCATGCGCCACGCGATGCGCGCGCCCGAAGGCCGGCTCACGCACAAGGGCGGGATGAAGCTGGTGCTGTGGCTCGGCGGGATCGGCCCGTCGATCCTGCTGCTCGGCTTGCTGCTTTATGCGCTCCCCGCGATGCGACCGATCCCGGTCGCGAATGCCGATCTTCGCATCAGCATCGAGGGCGAACAATTCTGGTGGCGGGTCCGCTATGCGCCGCCCGGCGGATCGCTGGTCGAGGCCGCGAACGAGCTGCGCCTGCCGGTCGGCCGCACCGTCGAACTGTCGCTGCGCAGCACCGACGTCATCCACAGCTTCTGGGTGCCGGGGCTCGCGGGCAAGATGGACATGATCCCCGGCCGCACCAACCGCCTCGTCGTCCGCGCGACCAAGGCGGGGACGTATCGCGGCGTGTGCGCCGAATTCTGCGGGCTCGGCCATGCGCTGATGGCGTTCGACGTCGTCGCGATGGAGCCCGCCGCGTTCGAGCGCTGGCTCGCCGCACAGGCCCGTCCCGCGACGCCGACCGCATCGCCCGGCGCGCGCCTGTTCGCCAGCTATGGGTGCAGCGGTTGCCACAGCGTCCGCGGGATCGGCCCGGTCGCCAAGATCGGCCCCGACCTGACGCATGTCGGATCGCGCGCGACGCTTGCCGCGGGCGTGTTGCCGATGACCCACGCCAATATCGCCGGTTTCGTCCGCGATCCCGGCAAGACCAAGCCCGGCGTGCGCATGCCCGCCTTCCCGCAAATGTCGGCCGCCGAGGCCGACCAGATCGCCAGCTATCTCCAGGGGCTCAAATGACCACCGAGAGCACCCCGTACGTCGCGCCCGACCAGAACGATCCCGCGGTTCGCAAAGGCCAGGAGGATCGCCTGCGCGAGGTGTGGAAGCCGCCCTCGGGCTGGTTCTTCCGCTGGACCGACGTCAACAACAACCGGATCGGCGTGTGGTACACGCTGACCGCGTTCGGCTTCATGCTGTTCGCGGGCGTGCTCGCGCTGATCATGCGCACGCAGCTGGCGGTGCCGAACAACGATCTGGTCACGGCGAACACGTTCAACCAGCTGTTCACGCTGCACGGCTCGATGATGATGTTCCTGTTCGCGGTGCCGATGTTCGAGGCGGTCTCGATCATCCTGCTGCCGCAGCTGCTCGGTGCGCGCGACCTGCCGTTCCCGCGACTGTCGGGCTTTGGCTATTGGAGCTTCCTAATCGGCGGCGTGTTCGTTTCCGGATCGATCTTCTTCGACGCCGCGCCCGATGGCGGCTGGTTCATGTATCCCCCGCTGACGACGCGGACCGATCTGAGCGGGCTCGGCGCGGACATCTGGATGCTGGGCCTCAGCTTCATCGAGGTGTCGTCGGTCGCAGCCGCGGTCGAGCTGATCGTCGGCGTGCTCAAATGCCGTCCGCCTGGCATGCGGCTCAACCTCATGCCGCTCTACGCCTGGTACATCCTGGTCGTCGCGGTGATGATCCTGTTCGCCTTCCCGCCGCTGATCGCAGGCGACGTGCTGTTCGAGATGGAGCGGCTGCTCAACTGGCCGTTCTTCAACGCGGAGAAGGGCGGCGACCCGCTGCTGTGGCAGCACCTGTTCTGGATCTTCGGCCACCCCGAAGTCTATATCGTCTTCCTGCCGTCGATCGCGCTGTTCGCGATGCTGATCCCGACCTTCGCGCAGCGGCACCTGCTGGGCTATCCGTGGATCGTGCTGGCCGCGGTCGGCACCGCGTTCCTGAGCTTCGGGCTGTGGGTCCACCACATGTTCACGACCGGGTTGCCCAAGATCAGCCTAGCTTTCTTCGCGGCCGCCTCCGAAGCGGTGGCGATCCCGACCGGCGTGCAGATCTTCGTCTTCATCGCGACCCTGTGGGCGGGCAACGTCAAGAAATCGACGCCGTTGCTCTATGCGAGCGGCAGCCTAGCCGTGTTCGTGATCGGCGGGCTGACGGGCGTTATGGTAGCGGTCGCGCCGTTCGACTGGCAGGCGCACGACACCTATTTCATCGTCGCGCATCTCCATTACGTGCTGATCGGCGGCACGCTGCTGCCGCTGTTCGCCGGGCTCTATTATTACTGGCCGCTGATCACCGGCAAGAAGCTGAGCGACAAGCTCGGGCGGATCGCGTTCTGGATCATGTTCGTCGGCATGAACCTGACGTTCTTCCCGATGCATCTGTCGGGGCTGCTCGGCATGCCGCGCCGCGTGTTCACGTACCCTGAGGAACTGGGGATCGGCGGGCTCAACCTCGCCTCGACCGCGGGCTCGTACCTGTTCGCGCTCGGCGTGCTGATCGTCTGCATCGATCTCGCACTGTCGCCGCGCCGCCCCAAGGCGCCGCGCAATCCGTGGAACGCGGGGACGCTCGAATGGCTCGCACTGCCCGACGACGAGGATTGGGGCATCCGATCGGTTCCGCTGATCGAGAGCCGCTACCCGATCTGGGACCAGAAGAACTTCGTCCAGAAGGTCGACGAGGGGCGCTTCTTCCTGCCCGACGCGGAGGAGATGCGCCGCGAATCGATCATCACCACCGTGCTCGATGCGCGGCCGTTGCAGGTGATCCGCCTCGGCACGCCGAGCGTGAAGCCGATGATGACCGCGGTCGCGCTGGCGGGCGTGTTCATCCTGACGACGTACCATCTGTACCTCCTGTCCGCGCTCAGCGGCATCGCGACGCTGGCCTGCGTGCTGTGGTGGCTGTGGACCGGCACCGCCGAGATCCCCGAAAAGCCGACCAAGCATATCGGCCACGGCATCGAGGTACCGCTCTACACCTCGGGACCGTCGGCGCCGGGCTGGTGGGCGATGTTCATCACGATGATGGCGGACGCGACCGCGTTTTCGGGGCTCGTCTTCGGCTATTTCTTCTTCTGGACGATCCACACCAATTTCCCGCCGACGGGCGCGGGGCTGGACGGACCGGGCGTGTTCTGGCCGATGGTCGCGCTGGCGGCGACGCTGGCCGGCTGGGCGGCCACGGTCGGCGCACGCGAAGTGCATCGCCGCGGCAACGTCGCCGCGGGCCGCCTGCTGCTCGTCCTTGGCATCGTCGCGACGCTGTCGAGCCTGTTCGCCGGGCTCGCCGGGCCGTGGTATTCGGGAATGGATCCTGAGCTGCACGTCTATCCGGCGATCGTCTGGACGCTGGCGATCTGGACCGCGGTGCACGCCGCGATCGGGGTGATCATGCAGGCCTATACGCTGGCGCGCAGCCTCGCAGGCAAGATGACGCCAGTCTATGACGCCGACCTGCGCAACATCACCGTATACCACCATTTCCTCGCACTGACGGGTATCGTGACGTTCTGCACGATCGGCCTGTTCCCGGGGGTCGCATGACAACGCCCAAGGACAACCGCAAGCACTGGGCACGCGACCTCAAGGTCACGTTGTGGACGCTGATCCTCCCGCCGACGATCTGGGCGGTGCATTTCATGTTCTGCTATCTGTGGGTTGCGGTCACTTGCGCGAAATCGCCGACGCCGGGGACGGCGCTGAACGGCTTTCCGCTGGCCACGCTGATCGCGACGATCGTCGCGCTGCTGGGGATCGTCGCGGCGGGCTATATCGCGCGAGTCCAGTCGCAGACGCCAGGCGACCCTGCGCCGCATGATGAGGGCACCGCGATCGACCGTCTGCGCTTCCTCGCGCTGTCGACCCGACTGCTCGCAGGCCTGAGCTTCGTCGCGGTCATTTTCACCGCACTGCCGGTCATCGTGTTCGGCGATTGCCGATGAGACGCGCGAGCCTGGTGCTCGGCGCGGTGCTGGTCCCGCTCGGCTGGGCGTTTGCCGCAGCGCCGCTCGGTATGGTCGGGCACATGGCGGGTCACATGATCGCAGTTGCGGTCGCGGCGCCGTTCCTCGCTTACGGCATCGCGGGTAGCCGCTTCGATCCGGCCGAGCGGTGGCCTGCGGTGGTAACGCCGCTGGTGATGTCGCTGGTCGAACTCGTCGTGGTGTGGCTATGGCACCTGCCCGCGTTGCGGCTGCGCGTCGACATGCAGCCGCTGGCGTTGCTGATCGAGCAGGCGAGTTTCCTCGGCGCCGGCCTGCTGCTGTGGAGCGCGGTGCTCGGCACGCAAACCGGCGGGGCGACCGACCGGCGCGTGTCGGGCGTCGCGGCAATGCTGCTGACGTCGATGCACATGACTCTGCTCGGTGCGCTGATCGGCCTGGCGCCGCGGCCGCTCTACGCCATGATGGCAATGCATCCGGCCGCGCACGGTCTCGATCCGCTCGAGGACCAGCAGCTTGGCGGCGTCGTCATGCTGATGATCGGTGCGGCAAGCTATTTTCTCGGCGGGCTCGCGATGCTCGGCGGTGTGTTGAAGACACGGAGCGCAACGGCATGACGATCCGGATCACCTGGGCGCGCACGGTCGCCGCCATCGTCGCGCTGATCGTGGCGGGGCTTTTGTTCTCCTGGTCGGGGGTGTTCAACGTCGCCGCCTCGTCGGGGCATTGGAAGATCACCGACTGGTTCCTCCACTGGACGATGCGCAACTCGGTGCGCACGCATGCCGCCTTGACCGTGCCCGACGATCCCAAGGCGCGCGACGGGGTCGTCAGCGCGGCAGGCCTGTTCAAGGCGAGCTGTGCCGCCTGCCACGGCGCCCCCGGCGTCCGCCCGCTGCCGGTGATGCAGGCGGCGACGCCCCCTGCCCCCGATCTTTCGATCAACGCGCGCGAATGGACCGACAAGCAGCTCTTCTGGATCCTCAAGCAGGGCGTGAAATTCAGCGGCATGCCCGGCTGGGCGGCGAAAGACCGCGATGACGAGGTCCGCCACATGGTCGCGTTCGTCCGGCTGCTGCCCGAAATGTCGGCAGCGACCTACCGCGCGCTGACCGAAGTACCGGGGCCGACCAACGCAAGGATGGCGACGTGCGCTGGCTGTCACGGCGCCGACGGCCGTGGCCGCGGCCAGCCCGACATCCCCGTGCTCGGCGGCCAGAGCCCTGCCTATCTGCGCGCAGCACTTGAGGCCTATGCGACCGGCAAGCGACAGAGCGCGGTAATGGCGAACGCGGCCGCGACGCTGACTCCAGCCGAGATGACGCGCCTGGCGGATCATTTCGCGGCGATGCCCGGCATCGGCACGACCAAGCCCGCGGGCAGCGTCGAGGCTGCAAGGATCGACCGCGAAGGCCTGCCAAAGGTCCAGTTGCCCGCCTGCGCAAGCTGCCACGCGCCCGGCAAGCCCTATCCCGTGCTCGCCGGCCAGCGCGCGAGCTACATCGCGCAACGCCTGCGGAACTGGCGCGGCGACGAGACGGTCGTCGATGCACGCAAGTCGCAGTCGACGATGCCCGTCATCGCTCGGCGGATACCCGAGGACATGATCGACCCGCTTGCCCGCTATCTCGCCGGTCGCTGAGCGCTCAGCCGGTAGCGGGCAACAGCTCGATCGAGACCGAACGGTCGCCGAACAGATCGGCGAGCCGTTCGCCGGAGGCTAGCGCCGTATCGCCCCACCAGTCGCGCACGCCGATCCCGTCGAGGTGACGCTCGGCAGACCGTAGCGGCACGACACACCGCAAGACCGCCCTGTCGCCTACCCGTCGAAACGCGATGACCTGATCCGCACGAGGGCCGGTGACGGCAATGGGCTCATATCTGCCCGTTGCGAACAATGCCGGATGATCGCGCCGCAGCGTCAGAAGCCGCTGGATAAGTGCCATCTTCGCCGGCGGCTCGCCGTCCAGGGTCGCCTGCAAGCGCGCATAGTCCACCGGGCGGCGGTTGTCGGGATCGACCAGGCTCAGGTCGGTAGCCTCGGTCCCCTGATACAGATCGGGCACGCCGGGCACTGTGTAACGCAACGCGACTTGGGCGAGGCTGTTCGCTTCGGCTGCGGGGGCCAACTTCGCGACGAGGGCGGTCAGGTCTTCCAGAAACGCCTGCGATCGCGTGGGATCGAGAAGCGCTCGCGCCAGATCGTGGCAGCGCGTTTCATAGTCCGAGTCCGGTGACTCCCAAGACGAGCGCAACTTGGCCTCGCGCAAGGCCTTTTCCTGCCACGCCACGATCCGCTCCGCATAGTCGGACAGCCTTCCGCCGTCCGCCGCGGAGAGGCCCTCCGGCCAGGCGCCGAACAGTGTCTGAAGCAGCATATAGCTGTCATCCGGCGCCACCCCGTCGGCGAAGGGCAGCGCGAGGTCCAGCCATCGTTCGACATGCGTGCGCCACAGATCAGGCACTTCGCTCAGCACGGCGAGCCGCGCGCGCACGTCTTCGCCGCGTTTGTGGTCATGTGTCGCGGTGGCGAGCATCGCCGCAGGCCAGTCGCGTGCGCGATCGATCAGCGCAGCATGAAAGTCTTCGATATCCAGCGACATGCGGCTTGCGTCGAAGCCGACGTCGTTGCGCGAGAGCAAGCGGCCATATCGGTAGAAGGCGGTATCCTCCACAGCCTTGGCGGCGATCGGCGCGGAGAGCTGCTGGAATTTGCGGACCGCCTCCGCCGCCAGCCCGGCGTCCCCGGGGCCCTCGCCTGCCAACCATGCCAGGATCCGGTCGACGACCGCGTCCTCGCCTGGCGGCACGAACTCGGCGACACGCTCGCGGACCGTTTCGCGGATTGCAGCGTCGGCTGCGGGGGCGGCATCGCCGGTCCCATAGGTGCGGTAGATCGGGAAGACCCACAACAGGCGCTCGACCGCCCGGTCGAGCATGCCGCGCGTGAGGCCGTCGCACTCCGGCGTCGAACGCGCCAAGGCCACGAACGCCTCGACGCACCCGCGGCGCTGGCCATCGAACTGCCAGGCAAGCAATTCCTGCCGCGCGCGCAGTTCCTCGGGTGCAAAGGCAGCGGATCGTCCGCTTATGTCCGCCCACAGAGTAGCGAGCGGTTCTGCGCCGCTGCCCGCGTGGAGTAGCGCCGCGACCTGCTCCATGAAATCATAGCCGCTGGTGCCGTCGACGCGCCAGTCCGTCGCGAGCGGCTCGCCATCCGCCAGGATCTTCTCGATGACGATGTACGCCGGGCCGGGCGGTGCGTCGGCCGGCCGTGCAATCGCGTCGAGCCGCGTGCGGAGCTGGCGGCAATAGCCCGCGGGATCGGTAAGTCCGTCGACGTGGTCGACGCGGACGCCGTCGATCAGGCCCTCGCCGTAGAGGCGGAAATACAGCGCATGCGTCGCGTCGAAGACGACCGGGTCCTCGACCCGCAGGCCGGCAAGGTCGTTGATCGTGAAGAACCGCCGCCAGTTGAGCTCGTCATTGGCAACACGCCACGAGGCCAGACGGTAATGCTGCCGGTCGGCCAGCGCGGCAATATCCGCGGTGGCCGCGGTCGCTTGGTCCTCATCGCGGAGCGGCAGACGGTGCTCGCCATAGGCTTCGAGGACGTAACGGCCGTCGACCTGCTCGACCGTCAGCCCGCCGCTCGCGATCGTTTCGGCCAGCGGATCGCCGAGGATCGGCAGGACGAGCTTTTCCCGCCAGTCGATGTCGAAATAGCGGGCGAACGGACTGGCTTCCCCGCGCGCGAGGACGTCGTTCCACCACTCATTCTCACCGCCAGCCACGCCCATATGATTGGGGACGATATCGATGATGATGCCCATATCGCGCGCACGGAGCGCCGCGACCAGGCTCCGGAACGCATCCTCGCCGCCGAGTTCGGGATTGATGCTGGTCGGATCGGCAACGTCATAGCCGTGCGTCGACCCGCGCCGCGCCCGCGTGATCGGCGAGGCATAGGCATGGCTGATCCCGAGCGTGTCGAGATACGGCACCAGCGCCTTGGCATCGGCGAAGGTGAAATCCTTGTGGAACTGGAACCGGTAGGTCGCGCGGGGGGTCATGCGGGTCTCGTGGCGTTGAGGGCGTCGATACGGGCGGTGACGTCGGCGCAGTCGAGCAGCGCCTCGGTCGTGTCGGGCAGGCGGCGTCGCCAATTGGGATGTTCGTCGATCGTGCCCGGCAGGTTGGGCTGCTCGACCAGTCCGGCAAGATCCTCGACAGGCACGATGGCGAGCGCGCAGGGTGTGCTCGCGACATGCGCGATCGCCGCGTCGACGACCGGGTCGGTGTCGTCCTCAGCGGGTTGATCGCGGCCCGTGTCGAACGCGGCCCACAGCGCGGCACGATCCTCGGCGCGGGCGGCACGGTCTGCGGCTTCGTCGAGCGCCTCGGACGTGCGGCCCAGCGCCCAGGTCCAGCCGATATCGCGTCCGCTCCACCAGCCGGCGACGGTCGCCAGATCATGCGTGCCGGTCATCGCCACCGCGTCGGGCGACCATTTCACGGGAGGGACGAAGCCATCGGCATCACGCTCGAACCACAAGACGCGCATGCCGAGCATCGCACGCGCATCCATCGCCTCGCGGAACCCGTCGGGGACGGTGCCGAGATCCTCGCCGATGACGATCGCCTTGGCGCGGTGCGACTCCATCGCGACGATCCGCATCAGGTCGTCGAACGGCATGTCGAGATACGCGCCGTCCGCGGCCGATGCGCCCTCGGGTACGACCCACAGGCGGCGCAGGCCGAAGGCGTGGTCGATACGGATGCCGCCGGCATGCGCGAGGGCTGCGCGGATCGTCGCGATAAACGCGGCGAATCCGGTATCGCGAAGCGCTTGCGGATCGAACCCGGTAATGCCCCAGCTTTGACCATCAGGGCCCAACGGATCCGGCGGCGCGCCGATGGACAGCCCGGTGAGCAGATCGCCGCGCCGGCTCCAGCCGTGGCTGCCGCCTGGGTCCATCCCGACGGCAAGGTCGGCGATGAGGCCGATCGCCATGCCCGCATCCTTGGCGGCCGCCTGCGCGGCGTCCAGATCACGGCGCGCGCGCCACTGGAGGAACGCGTAGAAGGCGACGTCCTCGGCATGATCCTCGACGAAGCGGCGGACGGCAGCGCTGGCCGGGTCATGATAGTCGGCCGGCCATTGCTGCCAGCCGCGTGCACCCGTCCGTGCGAAGAAGTGCGCGTGGAGGGCGTCGAATTCGGCGTGGCGTTCGAGGTCCTCCCCGCCGTCTCGTCGGAACGCGTCGAGACTTTCGCCAATCTCGGCAACCTCTTCTGCGTAGGTCTTGCGAAGCTGTGCGAGCTTCGCAGGTATCGCGTTCTGCCAATCGATCAGATCAGCGGAGACGTCAGCCAAAGCGTCCGCGTCGACGGACGGCGTCCCATAGAGGCCGTTGAGAAACTGGCGGCTCGATGGCGCATAGGGGCTGTAGCGGCTGGCATCGGCGGGAAACAGCGCGTGCGTGGGGCTGATCGCGAGCGCATCGGCGCCCCGGGCGCCAAAGGCACGCGCAGCATCGACCAGCGTTCCGAAGTCGCCGAAAGCCTTGCGAGTGTCGCCGCAAAGGCTGGGGATCTGAACCGCGGGCGCCCAGCATTTGCGTCCGGGGACCGCGTCCGCGATCGTAAAGCAGCGGCGTGGAGCGACGAGCAGATCGATCTGAGTGCCGTCGATCGCGAGACGGTGATACCCGACCTGCTCGATCGGCTTCAACGCGCCGTTTTCCACCGGCAGCGAGATCCTCGTGCCGTCTTCGAGTGTCAGTTCGGAACTGCTCGAAGCCGTCGCGGGAAGCACAATCGGGTCTCCGCAATCGACGGACAGGAACCGGGGCGCATGGGCCGTCCTGCGCTCGATCGCAGCGAGGCTGTCGGCGATCTGCGTGTCGCTGCCGGATGCATGGCCGAGGCGAGCGAGGATCGTCCGCAAGGCATCGTCGGATACCGTCTGGCGACGCCCGGCAGCGTCCTGCCAGTCGCGCTGCAGCCCGGCGGCCGTCGCGAGCATGTGCAGGTCGCTCATCGCGCCAACCAGACCGCGATGCTGCCGGGCAGGCCGGGGTCGCCATCCTCGAAGATCGGCGCAGCCTCGATGACAGGAAAGGCTACCGCCTCGTCCCCCAGGTTCAGCGCGATCGTGAGAACCGCGTCGTCCTCCATCCGCCAGCGCGCGACGACAGCCCCCTCCCCGTTCGCTTCCGCACCGATCGCAGTCGTGCCACGTAACCGAGGGATGATCGCCTCGTGGCGAATCTTGAGCAGCGTGGCGTACAGCGCTTGCCACGTCGCAGCATCCGGGCCGGGATGCGCGCGCGACTGGTCGAACGTCTCGAGCGCGTTGGGATCGGGGATGGCCTTGCGCGCTTCGGGATCGGCGAACGCGGCGAACTTGGCGAATTCCTTGCGCCGCCCTTCGCGCACCGCATCGGCGAGCTCGTCGTGGAAGTCGGTGAAGAACAGGAACGGGCTCTCGCTGCCCTGCTCGTCCCCCATGAACAGCAGCGGGATCTGCGGCCCCAGCAGGAGCAACGCGGTCGCGGCCCGAAGCTTTTGCCGGTCGGTAAGCAGCGTCAGGCGCTCGCCCATCGCGCGGTTGCCGATCTGGTCATGGTTCTGGAGGAACGCGACGAACGCGGTTGGCGACAGGTGCGCGCTGGGCTTGCCACGCGGCTTGCCGTCATGGTTCGGCGAGCCCTCGCCCTGATAGATAAAGCCCTCGCCCAAGCAGCGCGCGAGGCGTTCGGCGGGCCGGTCCGCAAAGTCGCTATAATAGGCGCTGGTCTCGCCGGTCAGCAGGACGTGCAGCACGTTGTGGAAATCGTCGTTCCACTGCGCATCGAACGCCGCGGGGTGGAGGCGATCGGCGTCGTTGCCTTCGTTCTCGAGGACGAGATGAACGTGGCGGCCCGCGGTCTTCTTGCGGAGTTCGGCCGCCATCGCGTCGAGGAAGTCGTCATTCTCGATCGCGTGGACCGCATCGAAGCGGAGACCATCAAACTTATAGTCGTTCAACCACATCAGCGCATTGTCGACGAAATAGCGGTGGACCGGCGCCTGATCGACCGCGACCGCGCCGCCCCAAGGGGTATCGACTTCGGGGTGAAAGAACCCCTTCGCATAGGCGCCGAGGTAGTTCCCGTCGGGCCCGAAGTGATTGTAGACGACGTCGAGGAACACCGCGAGACCGAGTTCGTGGGCGCGATCGACCAGCGCCCTCAGGTCGTCGGGCGTGCCGTAGCTCTCGGCAGGAGCATAAGGCAGAACGCCGTCATAGCCCCAGTTGCGCGTGCCGCCGAACGCATTGACCGGCATGAGTTCGATCGCCGTCACGCCAAGCTCGGCGATCTCTGGAAGCCGGTCCGCGACACCCGAAAAACCGCCCAGCGCGCCGACATGGACCTCCTGGATGACCATCTCTTCCCAAGCGCGCCCGCGCCAGTCCGTCGTGCGCCATTCATAAGCGGCGTGGTCGACGACGACGCTCCAGCCATGGACCCCGCCCGACTGCGCGCGCGACGCCGGGTCCGGGACCGTAAGGTCGTCCGCCAGCCGGAACCGGTAGCGCGCGCCTGCGCCGACCGGCGCCTTTGCGCTGAACCACCCGTCAGGCCCGCTGGTCATGGCGACCGCATCGCCGCCGGCTATCTCGAGCGTCACCCGATCGCGGTCGGGTGCCCAGAGGCGGAAGGTCGTCCCATCGGCCTCGAGCGTCGGTCCCCAGCCGATCATGCCGCCGCAATCGTCCATGTCAGCAGCGCCGCACCCTGCGGGGGAAGCTCATAGCTGTCCTTGATCGGCGTGGCGGGCTGATCCGGCTTGCTGCTGTCGATGAGGACAACGCGTTCGGCATCCTCGGGCGGCGGCATGTGGAAGGTCAGCGGGCCTTCCGAGGCGTTGAGCAGGAGCGAGATCACCTGAACCTCGCCCGACTCGCGCTCGCATGCCCGACGCATGACCAGTGCGCGACCGTTGGTGTTCTCCCAATCCTCGGAGGTGAGCTGCTGGCCGCGCTCGTCCCACCATTCGATGTCCTTGAGGCCCTCGGCGGGCGTATCCTCGCCGTACAGGAAGTTCCCGGCGCGGAGCATCGGATAGTCGCGACGCAGCGCGATCAGCCGCGCTGTGAAGTCGATCAGCGCGTCACCCTCGGGCGACTTCGCCTTCTCCCAGTCGAGCCAGCTGATCTCGTTATCCTGGCAATAGGCGTTGTTGTTGCCATTCTGCGTCCGCCCGAACTCGTCCCCGGCAACCAGCATCGGCGTGCCGAGCGAGGCGAACAACGTCGTCAGCATCGAGCGCATCACGCGCTGGCGGGTCTCGAGGATCGCCGGATCCTCGGTCGGCCCTTCGACGCCCCAGTTGCGCGAGCAGTTGTTCGAATGGCCGTCGCGATTGTCCTCGCCATTCGCGTCGTTGTGCCGCTCCTCATAGGCGACCGTATCCGCCAGCGTGTAGCCGTCATGCGCGCCGAGCAGGTTGACGCTCGCCCATGGCCGCCGCGCGCGGCGGTCGAACAGATCGGCCGACCCGGTGAGGCGGGCGGCGAGATCGGCGCGCTGCGCGTGATCGCCGCGCCAGAATTTGCGCACCGTATCGCGGTATTTGTCGTTCCATTCCGCGAAGCCGGGGGGGAAGTTGCCGAGCTGATAGCCGCCGGGGCCGATGTCCCAAGGCTCGGTGATCAGCTTCAGCTTGCCGAGCACCGGATCCTGCCGCAGCACGTCGAAGAACCCCGCGCCCGGATCGAAGCCCGTATCCGTCCGCCCCAGCGTCAGCCCGAGATCGAAGCGGAAGCCGTCGATGCCGAAGCTCGTCGCCCAGTAGCGCAGCGAATCCGCGACCATCTGGATGACGCGCGCCTTGGTCAGGTTCAGCGTGTTGCCGGTGCCGGTGTCGTTGATCGAGAAGCGCGGATCGTCCTTGACCAGCCGGTAATAGCTCGCATTGTCGAGCCCGCGCCACGAAAGCGTCGGCCCCTGTTCCGAGCCCTCGCAGGTGTGGTTGTAGACCACGTCGAGGATCACCTCGATCCCGGCCGCATGCAGCCGTCGGATCGAACGGCGCAGTTCGTTGTGGCTGTCGGTCGCGAAGAACGAGCGCTCGGGCGTGAAGAAATTGAGGGTGTTGTACCCCCAATAGTTTCGCAGCCCCTTCTCCTGCAGGAAGCGATCCTGGATGTAGGTGTGGATCGGCAGCAGCTCGATCGCGGTCACGCCGAGCCGCTTGAGGTGATCGATGACCTTGGGATTGCCGAGCGCCGCGAAGGTGCCGCGTTCGGAGGGCTGGACCTCGTCGAACAGCTTGGTGAGGCCCTTGGTATGCGCCTCGTAGATCACCGTCTCGGACCACGGCGTGTTGGGCCGCACATCGCGCGACCAGTCGAAATGGCTGTCGGTCACGACTCCCTTGGGCATCGTCAGCGCGCTGTCGCGCTTGTCGAAGCTCAGGTCCGCGCGTGGCGACTTGACCTGATAGCCGTACATCGCGTCGGTCCAGCGGAGTTCGCCGATCATCTGCTTGGCATAGGGATCGAGCAGCAGCTTGTTCGGGTTGAACCGGTGGCCTTCCTCGGGTGCGTACCGCCCATGCGCGCGGTAGCCATAGACAAGGCCGGGCTGCGCGTCGGGGAGGTAGCCGTGCCAGACCTCGTCGGTCCATTCGGGGAGCGCATAGCGTTTCAGCTCACGGCGGCCGGTCTCGTCATAGACGCAGAGCTCGATCTTCTCGGCGTTGGCGGAATAGACCGCGAAATTGACGCCAAGGCCGTCGAACGTAGCGCCCAACGGATAGGCGGAACCGGCGTCGAGCGTGTCGGGCAGTAGATGCAAGGCGAAGACCCTTTTCGTGGCGCCGACCGCAGCTTTATCGCGGTGCAGCATTGCTTGGCGTGAAACCCGTCCGCCGCTTCCTATGTTCCCAGTTCCGCAGCGAGTTTTCGCCGCGCGATTCTTATCAGCAAGGGACGACCATGCGCACTTCTCTCACCGTCGGATCGACCATCGCATGAGCGGGCCGAAACTGTTCGCGCCGCTGACGATCGGCAACCTGACGCTCGCCAATCGTATCGTCATCGCGCCGATGTGCCAATATTCGGCCACCAATGGCTGCATGAACGACTGGCACCAGATCCACCTCGGACAACTCGCGCTGTCGGGTGCCGCGCTGCTGACGATCGAGGCAAGCGCGGTGCTGCCCGAGGGGCGGATCACGTACGGCGATGTCGGGCTGTACGACGATGCGACCGAGGCCGCGATGGCGGGCGTGATCGAGAGCATCCGGCGCTGGTCCGACATGCCGATCGCGATCCAGTTGTCGCACGCGGGGCGGAAGGCATCGTGCGAGGTGCCGTGGAAGGGCGGGCTTCAGATTGCGCCGGGCGAACCCAATGGCTGGCAGACCGAGGGACCGTCGACCGTCCCGTTCCTTCCCGAGGAGAACGCACCGGTTGCGCTCGACCGCGAGGGACTGGCACGGGTCCGCGATGCGTTCGTGGCCGCGACGGTGCGCGCCGCTCGGCTCGGGATCGACGCCGTCCAGCTGCACGCCGCGCACGGCTATCTGCTCCACGAATTCCTGTCGCCGCTGTCGAACCGTCGCGAGGACGAGTATGGTGGCAGCCTTGAAAACCGGATGCGGTTCCCGCTCGAGGTGTTCGATGCGGTTCGCGCGGCATTCCCGGCCGAGCGCGCGGTGACGATGCGCGTGTCGGGCACCGACTGGGCCGAGGGCGGCTGGGACTCCGATCAGACGGTGGCGTTTGCCAAGGCGCTCGAGGCGCGCGGCTGCAGCGCGATCCACGTCTCGAGCGGCGGCACGACGCCCGCGCAGCAGATCCCCGTCGGGCCGAGCTACCAAGTACCGCTCGCACGGGCCGTGAAGCAGGCGGTGTCGATCCCGGTCGTCGCGGTCGGGCTGATCACCGACTATGAGCAGGCCGAGGCCATCGTGGGTACGGGCGATGCCGATATGATCGCGCTCGCCCGCACGATCCTCTACGATCCGCGCTGGCCTTGGCATGCCGCGGCGCATCTGGGCGGGAAGGTCAAGGCGCCGAACCAGTATCTACGGTCGCAGCCGCGGCAATTTAAGGATCTGTTCGAGGGGTGAGGGCTGCATCTAAAGCTGTTCCCCCGCGGAGGCGGGGGTCCAAGGTTACACACGACATCGTCTGAGAGTCTGGCCCCCCGCCTCCGCGGGGGAACAGATTTTTCAGCGGCAGCTCAGCCCGCGACGGTCATGACCGAGCCGGAATCGACCCGGATATCCGCGCCGTTGATGAAGCTCGCCCGCTCGGAGCACAGGAACACGATCGCCGACGCGACCTCTTCCGCGGTGCCACGGCGCTTCAGCGTCATGCCGGGGCGCTCCTCCTCGAGAAACGTCTCGATCGCCTCGTCGAAGCTCGTGCCCTTCTCGTCGGCGCGCTTCTGCATCATCTTGTCGGTCATCGGCGTCGCGATGAACGCGGGCGATACCGTGTTCACCAGCACGTTGTCGCAGCCATAGGCCTTCGAGAGCCCCTTCGACAGGCTGGAGATGCCCGCCTTCGATGCGCAATAAGCGAGTTCGTCGACATAGGGCTGCACCGCATCCTCCGAGCTCATCAGCACGATGCGGCCCCATTTGCTGGCGCGCATCGCCGGGATCGCCTCGCGGCAGACGCGCACCGCACCCATCAGGTTGATGTCGATCGTCGACTGCCAGCCTGCATCGTCGACATCGAGGAAATCGCCCGTCGCGCCCGTCACCCCTGCGCAGTTGACCAGGATGTCCGGCTCGCCGAGCTTCGCGCGGACCTTCTCGAACAGTGCCGTGACGTCGTCGAGCTTGGTGAGGTCCGCCTCGACCGCGATGATCTCGCCATGCGCCTTCAGGTCCTCGACACTGGAGTCGAGGTCGCCGCCCGGCTGGTCGGAGATCGCGACCCGTACGCCTTCCTGCAGCAGCATCCGGGCGGTTTCCTTGCCCATGCCGCTGTCCGCGCCGGTCACGAGCGCGATTTTGCCTGCGATATCGAGGTTCATGCTGTCGTCCTTGTGGTGGTGATGAAAATCATGCCCATTCCCGCGGACCGTCGCTGTCGAGCGCGCGGTCGAGGTAGAAGGCGGCACTGATCAGCGCGAGATGGCTAAAGCCTTGCGGGAAATTGCCGAGGAAGCTGCCATCCTGCGCGATCTCTTCGGCGAACAGCCCGACATGGTTGGCGTGCGCGAGCAGCTTTTCGAAGTTCAGCCGCGCCTCGTCGAGCCGCCCTGCCCGCGCGAGGCATTCGACATACCAGAATGAGCAGGCGACGAACGTCCCCTCCTGCCCCGGCAGGCCATCGTCGATCCGGTAGCGATAGACCTGCCCGTCATCGGACAGGTCTTCGCCGATCGCCTTTAGCGTCGCGAGCCACTTCGGATCGGTCGCGCCGATAAACCGGACCAGCGGCATCATCAGCAAC
>Ga0308164_10002853_pt1 | contig 16491 bp, 17 predicted proteins | sample PhyTR2_FD_201031 | JGI IMG/M metagenome (GOLD analysis project Ga0308164, IMG submission 201031) | Phyllosphere microbial communities from UC Gill Tract Community Farm, Albany, California, United States - DLSLT.R2 | ecosystem: Host-associated > Plants > Phyllosphere > Unclassified | place: USA... | reverse complement strand
CACACTTATCGACTGTTAATTTTTAAAGAACTTATTCGGTGTTGCTTGTGTTCGCTAGCTGATCGTTTTGTCTGCCGCGAAGAAGAGAGAGTATGAAGCGTTTAGCTTGTTTCGTCAACCTTCTTTTCCGTACTTTTTTAACCTTCGCTTCACTTAACATTTGCATGTGTTGTTCTGCGAGGGGCCGAATCATAGCAAAGGCCCACAGGCCTGACAAGGGTAAAATAACGGTTTATCCGATTTCGCCGCGCTCATGTCCATCCTGCTCACCACCCTCAACGCCCGCTACACCCACGCCTCCCTCGGTTTGCGCTACCTGTTGGCGAACATGGGCGAGCTGCAGGAGCAGACGCGCTTGCAGGAATTCGTCATCGGCGCCAAGACTACCGAGATCGTCGAACGTATCCTGGCGTACTCGCCCAAGATCGTCGGCTTCGGTATCTATATATGGAACGTCGAAGAAAGCACCAAGGTCATCGCCATGCTCAAGCGCGTGGCGCCGCACGTGGTGGTGGTGCTCGGCGGCCCCGAGGTCTCTTACGAATCGAACGAACAGGAGATCGTCAAGATCGCCGACTACCTGATCACCGGCTGGGGCGACGTCACCTTCCCCAAGCTGTGCGGCGAGATCCTCAACGGCCCCAAGCCTTTGATGAAAGCCCATGCGGGCGTGCAGCCGCCGATGGCCGAGATCAAACTGCCCTACTCCTTATATACCGACGACGACATCAAGAATCGCACCTTATATGTCGAGGCCTCGCGCGGCTGCCCGTTCAAGTGCGAGTTTTGCCTGTCCGCGCTGGACAAAACCGCGTGGCCGTTCGCGCTCGACGCTTTTCTCGCCGAGATGGAATCGCTGCACGCACGCGGCGCCCGGCTGTTCAAGTTCGTCGACCGCACCTTCAACCTGAATATCAAGACCAGCCTGAAGATCATGCAATTCTTCCTCGATAAGCTCGAGGCCAATCCCGACGATCCGGTGTACGCCCACTTCGAACTGGTGCCCGATCACTTGCCCGACGCCCTCAAGGAAGGCATCAGCAAGTTCCCGCACGGCGCGCTGCAGTTCGAGATCGGCATCCAGAGCTTCAACCCGGCAGTACAAACGCTGGTGAGCCGCAAACAGGACAACCAGAAAGCGGCCGATAACATTCGCTGGCTTACCGAACAGTCGCACGCGCACATGCACGTGGACCTGATCGCCGGCCTGCCCGGCGAAACGGTGGAAAGCTTTGCCGAGGGCTTCGATAAACTGTGGGCGCTCAATCCGCACGAGATCCAGTTTGGCATTTTGAAACGCCTGCGCGGCACGCCGATCATCCGCCACACCCAGGAATACGGCCTGGTGTTCGATCCGTATGCGCCATACACCATCCTGGCCAATCGCGATATCGACTTCGCCACCATGCAGCGGCTGGTGCGCTTTGCCCGCTACTGGGACCTGGTGGCCAACTCGGGCCGCTTCACCCACACCCTGCCGGTGCTGCTCGGCGACTCGGCGTTCGAACACTTCATGGCGTTTTCGGACTGGCTGTACGCGAATACCGATGCCACCCACCGCATTGCGCTGGAGCGGCTGGTTGCCATGGTGGGCAAATACCTGCAGGTGCGCGGCATGGACAAGCTGGCAGCCGAAGCGCTGCTGGCCAGCGATTACACCGGCCCCAAGGCCAAGGCGGTCGAGACGCCGGCCCCCAAACGCCAGGCGCGCCGACTGGCGGCTTAACCGTCCCTGGCCTTTCGAGGGGTGCGGCGGGCGCCGTTCATTCACGAACACAAGTGGCGGCCCGGGCGAAAGTCCCTTAAACTGGCGTATATGCCTACTGCCCAAGAGCCTACACTCACCCTCACCCCCGGTGCTGCCAACGGTCCGTCCATCACGGCAGGCGGCACCTGGCAAGTCCATGCACTGGCACAGGGCAAGGCCATGGCCACCATCACCACTGTTCTCAAGTCGATCAAGGCCGATCACCTGCGCTGGGACCTGAGCGCCGTCGACAGCATGGACCATATTGGCGCGCAGCTGTTCTGGAATGCCTGGGGCAAAACCCGCCCGGCCAACCTGGAGCTGGCGCCGGGCCAGGAAGAATTCTTCAACCGCCTGGAAAAGACAGGCAAGCTCGAACTGCCCAATACTCGCCAGCACCGCCTCACGCTGGTGATGAAGCTCGGCTTTGCTATCCTGCTGTTCTTCGAGCACATGACGGCGTTCATCCGCCTGATCGGCCAGCTGACGCTGGACATCGGCCGCTTTATCCGCGCGCCGCAGCGCGGGCCGTGGAAGGAAATCTCGGCCAATATCTTCCATGCCGGCTTCCAGGCGCTCGGCATCACGGCGCTGGTGGGCTTTTTGATCGGCGTGGTGTTCTCGTTTTTATCGGCGCAACAGCTGCGTAATTTTGGCGGCGACATCTACCTGGTCAACCTGCTGGGCATGAGCATCATCCGCGAACTGGGGCCGCTGCTGGCCGCGATCCTGGTCGCCGGCCGCTCCGGTTCGTCCATCACCGCGCAGCTGGGCGTCATGCGGGTGACCGAGGAACTGGACGCCATGCTGGTGATGGGCATCTCGCACGGCTTCCGCCTGATCATGCCCAAGGTGCTGGCTCTCGCGATTGCCATGCCGCTGCTGGTGATCTGGACCGACACCGTGGCGCTGATCGGCGGCATGATCTCGGCCAAGGTTGAGCTGAACCTGTCGCCGCAGTACTTCCTGCTCAAGCTGCCCGAAGCCGTGCCGCTGGCGAACTACATGATCGGCATCGGCAAGGGCGTGGTGTTCGGCATCCTGATTGCGCTGGTGTCGTGCCACTTCGGCCTGCGCATCAAGCCGAATACCGAAAGCCTCGGCCGTGGCACCACCACGTCGGTGGTCACCGCAATCACTGCCGTGATCCTGGCCGACGCGGTGTTTGCGATCGTCTTTTCGGGCGTGGGGTTCTGATGACTGAAGAAGACAACAGCTGCGGCCCCGGCACCGGAGAACTGACGCTCGACGGCAGCGTGCCGATCGTCGACATCAACGGCCTGTGGACCAAGTATGGCCGCACCGTGGTGCACCAGGACCTGAATCTCGAAATCGAACAGGGAGAAATCCTGTCCATTGTCGGCGGCTCGGGCACCGGCAAGACCACGCTGCTGCGCCAGATGCTGGGCCTGGAACGTCCCGCGCGCGGCTGCGTCAAGGTGTTCGGCGAAGACATCAGCGAAATCAACGCCGAGCAGTTGCAGCAGCTGCGCAACCACTGGGGCATGCTGTTCCAGCAAGGCGCTTTATACTCGGCGCTGACGGTGTTCGAGAACATCGCCCAGCCGATGCGCGAACTGAAGGTGCTGCCCGAAGACCTGGTGCGCGACGCCGTGCTGCTGAAAATGAACATGGTGGGCCTGGGGCCGGAACAGACCAATAAAATGCCGTCCGACCTCTCGGGCGGCATGGTCAAGCGGGTGGCGCTGGCGCGTGCGCTGGCACTGGAACCGAAGCTGCTGTTCCTCGACGAACCCACCGCCGGCCTCGATCCCGACCTGTCCGAAGCATTCGTGGCGCTGATCAAATCGCTGCACCGCGAGCTGGGACTGACGGTGGTGATGGTCACCCACGACCTGGACACGCTGTTCGCACTGTCCACCCGCATCGCCGTACTGGCTGAAAAACACGTGATCGCCCTGGGGCCGCTGCAGGACCTGCTCAAGGTCGATCACCCCTTCATCAAGGAGTTCTTCCTGGGCGACCGCGGACGCCGCGCGCTGGAAGCCCTCGATGAAAAGACCAACAAGGAGCACTGATGGAAAATCGATCGCATGCACTGACCACCGGCTTTTTCACGATCACGCTGCTGATCGCGGCCATCCTGTTCGGGATCTGGTTCAACCAGGATCGCGTGGAACGCGTGCCCTACGTGATCGCCACCACGCAGGCGGTACCGGGCCTGAACCCGCAGGCGCCGGTACGCTATCGCGGCCTGGAAGTCGGTAAAGTGGGCAGCATCGCGTTCGACCCGCAGATGGCCGGCCAGATCCTGGTCACGCTCAACATCAACACCGATGCGCCGATCACCCGCACCACGTTTGCCACCCTCGGTTACCAGGGCGTGACCGGCATCGCCTTCATTTCGCTTGACGACGAAAAAACCGGCTCACCGCTGCTGGCCACCAATACCGACCATCCGGCCCGCATTCCGCTGCGCCAGGGTTTCCTCGACCAGGTGGAAAAGCGCGGCCGCGAAATCCTCACCCAGACCGAGGAAGTCACCAAGCGCTTGAACACCTTGCTCAGCCCCGAGAACCAGAAAACCATGCTGGCCGCGTTTGCCGACGTGAGCGCCACCGCCAACAAGTACCGCGACCTGCCCGAGAAACTGGAGCCGACCATCGCCAAGCTGCCGGCGCTGGCCAACCACGCGCAAAGCACGCTCGATTCGTTCAACGCACTGGCCACCGACCTCAATCGCCTGAGCACCAGCCTGCAGGCCGAGGACGGCCCGATCAACCGCGTGAGCAGCTCGGTGGAGCGCATCACGACGTCGGTGGAGTCGGTGGCCGGCGGCCTGGAACTCGATACGCTGCCGCAAGTGAACTCGCTGTCGGACGACACCCGCGCCTCGATGCGCGCCCTGCGCCGCACCATGAACAAGATTAACGATCGTCCGCAAAGCCTGATCTTCGGCGCGCCCGGCATTCCGCCCGGCCCCGGCGAAGAAGGTTTTGCCGCCCCGGCCAAATAAGGATTTCCCAACATGACCAACCTGCGCAACCGTTTTGCTTTTGCCGCCCTGGCCGTTTTGCTGGGCGCCTGCGCCAGCAAGGGCCCTACGCCGGCCCACTTCGATTTCGGCCCGCTGCGACAGCAGGTCACCACCGCTACATCGCCTGTGGGGCCACTGATTGTGGCCGATGTGAGCGGGCCGGCCTCGCTCGACACCGAGCGCATGCAATACCGGCTGCTGTACGCCGACGCGCGCCAGTCGCGCCCTTACGCCTACAACCAGTGGACCGCCACGCCGTTGCAGCTGATGACCCAGCGCCTGAAAGCGCGCATCGCGCAGGCTGGTGTGAAAGTGCTGTCCACCACCGACGCCGCCACCGGCGCCATGCTGCTGCGCACGGAGCTCGACGACTTTGCCCAGAATTTCGACACTGCCACCGCCAGCCACGGCACCATCAGCCTGCGCGCGTCCGTGTTCCGCGCCCATAAACTGGTGGACCAGAAAACCTTCAGCCGCAGCGCGCCGGCCCCCAGCGCGGATGCCGCCGGCGGCGCGCAGGCGCTGGCCGATGCTGCCGACGCACTGTCGGCCGACGTGCTGGCATGGCTGGCCACCCTGCCGGCGCAGCCGTAATGTCGGAGACCACGCCAGCGCCTGAATTGCCGCCAGTGCCGGCGCAGGAACTGGCGCCGGCTGAAGTTCCTGCGGCCGATGGGTCGTCCAATGCAGCGGCCGATGCATCGACCGTCAAACCTGGCTGGCGCGCCCGCCGCGCCAAGCGCCCCAAGCCGCTGAAACCATTGCCCACGCCGGCCAGCAAATCGTCGCCGCTGGCGCGCGCCGCCTTCCTGGCTTACCTGCTGCTGATTATTTACGCCAGCTGGTTCCCGTTTTCGAACTGGCAGAACCAGGGCCTGTCGCCATGGATCTTCCTCGAAACCTACAGCATGCCGCGCTACTGGACCAAGTTCGACGCCATCACCAACGTCGTCGGCTACATCCCGCTCGGCACCCTGATGGTGTATGCGCTGTACCCGCACGTGCGCAAGTTCTTCGCGTTTTTTATCGGTGCGCTCACTGGCGTGCTGGTATCGGGCACCATGGAAGCGGTGCAAACCTTCCTGCCCACGCGGGTGTCGTCCAACCTCGATTTCTGGACCAATTCCGCCGGCTGCACGTTCGGTGCGCTGATCGGCGTGCTCACCGTGCGCCGTCTGCTCGACCGCAGCCAGTTGCAGCGGCTGCGCCAGGCGTGGTTTGCGCCGCATGCGAGCCAGGGCCTGGTGCTGCTGGCGCTGTGGCCGCTGGCGCAGATCTATCCGCAAAACTTTTTGTTCGGCCTTGGGCAGATCCTGCCGATTTTGTCGGACTGGCTGTCATGGGCGGCCGATGCCGAGATCGACCTGGCCAGCTATATCCGGCCCGACGTGGTGCTCACCGTCGAGCAGTACTGGCTGTCGGAAACCATCATCACCGCGTGCGGCATGGTGGGGGCGTCGCTCACCTTGCTGTGCCTGCTGCGCAAGCCGTCGCCGCGCGCGCTGCTGGTGGCAGCCATGCTGGCGTCGGCCATTCTGGTGAAAGCGCTGGCTTCGGCGCTGCTGTTTGCGCCGGAAAACGCGTTCGTGTGGCTCACACCCGGCGCCGAAGGCGGCTTTTTGATCGGCGCCATCATGCTGGCCGGCCTCGGCTTCGCACCGCATGCGGCGCAGCGGCGGGTGGCCGTGATTGCGCTGCTGCTGGCACTGGTCATCATCAACACCACGCCAGCCAATCCATACTTCGTGGCCACTTTGCAAACATGGGTGCAGGGCAAGTTCCTGAACTTTAATGGCGCCGCGCAATTTCTCAGCCTGCTGTGGCCATTCTTTGCGATCTGGTTCCTGTGGCTGCCGTCCCATAAGCTGAACGCCGCCGGCCAAGGGCGGGTATCATAGTGGATTAAGCCCAGCGCTTCCCTACACGAGATACAGCCATGAGCGACACGCCATATTTCAAGCACCACGTGTTTTTCTGCATGAACAAGCGCGAGGACGGCCGCAACAGCTGCGGCGACCACGGCGCCGAGACCGCGCAAAAGCACGCCAAAAAGCGCTGCAAGGAACTCGGCATCAATGGCCACGGCCAGGTCCGCATCAACCAGGCCGGATGCCTCGACCGTTGCGAAGAAGGCCCGGTGCTGGTCGTGTACCCGGAAGGCACGTGGTACACGTACGTGGACAAGGAAGACATCGATGAAATCATCGACAGCCACCTGGTTGGCGGCAAGGTCGTCGACCGCCTGAAAATCTGACTAACCGAGATACCATGACCGTAGAAAAATTCACCCTGGCCGGCGCCGCCGGCGTCATCGAAGGCGTACTCGACCATCCTGAAGGCGCGCCGCGCGGCATCGCCCTGGTGGCCCATCCGCATCCGCTGTTCGGCGGCACCATGGACAACAAGGTGGCCGTCACCTTGATGCGTACCTTCGTCAAGCTCGGCTACGTGGTCGCGCGCATCAATTTCCGTGGCGTGGGCGCTTCCGAAGGCGTGCACGACCATGGTCAGGGCGAAACCGACGACATGGCGCAAGTGCACGGCTGGATGACCGAAAAATTCCCGGGCCTGCCCGTGGCGCTGTCGGGCTTTTCGTTCGGCACCTATGTGCAGTCGCAACTGGGCCAACGGCTGGCCGCTGCCGGCACGCCGGCCGAGCGCCTGGTGCTGGTGGGCGCTGCCGCCAAAAAATGGCAGATGGCCGACATTCCCGCTGACACCATCCTGATCCATGGCGAGAAAGACGACACCATCCCCCTGGTGGACGTGCTCGAATGGGTACAGCCACAAGACATTCCGGTGCTGGTCATCCCCGGCGCCGACCACTTTTTCCACCGCAAGCTGCACCACATTAGGAGCTGGGTCACGCAGCTGTGGCGCCGTCCCGGCGATGTTGCCGACCTGGAAACGGACGCTGCACCAGCGGACTAACGCTCTATAATTTCCGCTGCTTTTTTTAACTTCTCACCGAACACCGCCCATGAAAAAATTTATCGCGGCACTGGCCACCAGTGTGTTGATGATGTCCGCCGCTGTGGCGCAATCCCTGCCGCCACCGACCATCGCCGCCAAATCGTGGCTGCTGCTGGATGCCACCAGCGGCCAGATCATCGCCTCGCAAGACCCCAACCTGCGCATCGAACCGGCTTCGCTTACCAAGATCATGACCGCGTACGTCACCTTCGGCGCGCTGCGCGACAAGAAGGTCGCGCTGAACCAGATGGTCAACGTGTCCACCCGCGCCTGGAAGGTCGATTCGAGCAGCTCCAAGATGTTCATCGACCCGGCCACCCCGGTCAGCATCAGCGACCTGCTGCACGGCTTGATGATTCAATCCGGTAACGACGCCGCCGTGGCACTGGCCGAAGCCGTTGCCGGCGACGAGTCCGCCTTCGTGGTGATGATGAACAAGGAAGCCGAGCGGATGGGCCTGAAGTCCACCCGCTTCGCCAACCCGCACGGCCTGCCCAGCCCGGACAATTATTCCACCGCGCAAGACCTGTCGGTACTGGCCAAGCGCGTGATCCTCGACTTTCCCGAGTTCTACAAGATCGACTCGGTCAAGAGCTTCACTTATAACAAGATCACCCAGCAAAACCGCAACCGCCTGCTGTGGCTCGACCCGACCGTCGACGGCATGAAGACCGGCCACACCGAAGCGGCCGGCTACTGCATGATCGCCTCGGCGCGCCGTCCGAACGGCACCGGCGAGCGCCGCCTGATTACCGTGGTGCTGGGCACCAACTCGGATTCCACCCGCACCCAGGAAAGCCAGAAGCTGCTCAACTGGGGCTTCCAGAACTTCGATACGGTCAAGCTGTACTCGAAAGGCCAGGCCATTGCCACGCCAGAAATCTGGAAAGGCTCGAAGAACGAAGTCAAGATCGGCTTTACCAACGACGTGCTGGTGACGGTGCCGAAGGGTGTGGCTGCCAAACTCAAGCCTGTGCTCGAGCGTAAAGACCCGCTGGTGGCGCCGCTGCCGCAAAACACCCGCGTCGGTTCGCTGAAGATGATGGTCGATGGCAAACCGCTGCTGGATCTGCCGGTGGTGGCGCTGGAAAATGTGGAAGAAGCGTCGATCTTCGGCCGGGCCTGGGATTCGATTCGTCTCTGGATGAAATAATCGTCAGGCAATACCGTCGAGCCCGCGCAAGCGGGCTTTTTTACAGATTTAATGGAAAGATCTTATGAGCCACACCTGCCCCGCCATCACCACCAGCCCCAACGGCCTGTCCCTGTCGCGCATCGTGGCCGGCATGTGGCGCATGAATGAATGGGGCATGTCCCCGCAACAGCGCCTGGCGCTGATCGAGCAATGCCTGGAACTGGGCGTGACCAGCTTCGACCACGCCGACATCTACGGCGGCTACGCGGTGGAAGCCACGTTTGGTGCAGCGCTGGCCATCAAGCCATCGCTGCGCGACCAGATGCAACTGGTGAGCAAATGCGGCATCAAGCTGATCAGCGATGCCCGGCCCGAGCACACCATCCAGCACTATGACACCAGCGCCAGCCACATCATCGCCTCGGCGGAAAATTCGCTGCGCCAGCTAGGTACCGATTACCTCGATCTGCTGCTGATCCACCGTCCCGACCCGCTAATGGACTTCGACGAAGTTGCCGGCGCGTTTGCGCGGCTGCGCCAGGATGGCAAGGTCAAGCATTTTGGCGTATCCAACTTCAGCCGCCACCAGTTCGAATCGCTGAACCGCCGCATCGCGCTGGCCACCAACCAGGTGGAATTCTCGCCATTGCGCATGGCGCCGATGTTCGATGAAACCTTCGATGGTCTGCAAGACCTGGGGGTGGCGCCCATGATCTGGTCGCCGCTGGCGGGCGGGCGCCTGTTCAGCAGCGACGAACCGGCCGCCCAGCGCGTGCGCGCCAAGATTGCGCAGGTGGCGGACGAATTGCAGCAGCCGTTTTCCAGCGTGGTGTTTGCGTGGATTATGCAACTGCCGAGCCGCCCGATCGGTCTGACCGGCTCGGGGCGGATCGCGGCCATTGCGGAAGCGGTGCAAGCAACCCAGTTCAGCCTGAGCCGCAGCCAGTGGTTCGAGATCCTGCGTGCCGCGCGCGGGCACGAGGTTGCCTGACGGGGTGACCCGACACGTTGACCTGACTACAGCAGGTCTTCGTCCTGGTAGACCACCGGCGGGGCGATACCGGTCCAGCCGGTACGCCACGCCAGGTTGAGCGCCAGCGTGCCAACGATGTACACCAGGAAGAACAGCACGAAGTAGCTGGCCTTCAGCCACACCAGCAATGCCACGTTAATGAGCAGCGCCACCACCAGGCCCGCGCTCATTTTTTGCTTGGAGCTGGGGAAGCGCACGGTGGACACCATCAGGCTGCCCACCACGAACAGCAGCGCCACGATGCCTGCCGCGTGCAGGATGGTCGTCGGGCGCTCGGGCCACGCCACCACCACGGCCGCCACGCAGGCGGCGCCGGCCGTGATCGGCATGCCGACGAAATAACGCGGGTCGGTACGGCCGACGCTGACATTGAAGCGCGCCAGCCGCAGCGCGCCGCACGCAACAAAGAAGAAGCTGGCAATGCCACCGGCGCGCAGCAGTGTTTGCGAATCCAGTCCTACGTGGACGAAACCATAGCAGTACAACAGCAGCCCCGGCGCGCAGCCGAAGTTCATGACGTCGGCAATCGAATCGAGCTGCATGCCGAACTCGGACTGGGTATTGGTGGCGCGCGCCACAAAGCCGTCGAGTGCGTCGAACACGCCGGCCAGCACCAGCAGCACGGCCGCCAGGCGGTAATCGGAGGGATCGCCCTCCAGCGCATTGTCGACGGAAATGACGATGCTGCCGAAGCCGCAGGCAATCGACATCAGGGTCACCATGCTGGGCAGGGCGAATTTGGCGCGCTGCATGCGCGCTTGGTTAGTAGGTTTCAACTGGTAATCCGGAAATGCCGGCAAGCGGCGGGTCAGGCGCAAGCTTACCATTGTCGGCGCCGTGGCTGGCACGCGGGACAATCGAAGGCCCATCGAAAGCCACGCCCTGGTCGGGCGCCGCGATATGAATCGCGTGCTTCGCGCAGGAAATCTGGCATAAAATCGGCGGGTGAGGTCCAGGGCCGGGCCACGCACCTTTTCAGGAGTACCGCCATGCGTTTCCTTCGCCGCCAGCACCTGTCCGCCTCCACCCTGCTGATTGCCGCCCTGGTGGCCGGCTGCGGAGGCGGTGGCGGCGGGTGCGGTGACAGCAGCAGCCCGGGCGCGGTCGTGGTCAATCCGCCCACCCAGCCGGTGCCGCCGGTCGTGCCCGTCGTCCCTGGCAACGCTCCTGCCCTGACCGGCAATACCGCGACCGACGGCTTTAATTGGTTCAACTACCGGCGTGGCATGCTGGGCTTGTCCACGCTCGACCGCAACACTTTCATCGATACCGCAGCGCTGGGCCATTCGCAGTACCTGCGCCTTAACAGCACGGTATCGCATGACCAGGTGGAGGGCCAGCCCGGCTTTACCGGTGTCAAGCTGCTCAACCGCCTGGCGACGGCCGGGTATGCGCTGGACGGCAACTGGGCCGTGGGCGAGGTGATCTCGGCGGCCGGCAGCACGTCGGGCTTTTTCCATGCCGAGGAACTGATTGCCGCCATCTACCACCGCTTCGTGATTTTCGAACCGCGGTTCAGGGAGATCGGTACCGGCGCTGTGACCGCCAGTGGCACCTACACGTACTTCACCGCCGACCTGGCTGCGAACGGCAACCTGGGCGCCGGGCTGGGAGCGGGAAAGATCGCGGCGTACCCGGTGGACGGCCAGACAGCCGTCCCCACCGACTTCCTGAGCGACAACGAAGCGCCCGATCCGGTGCCCGACCAGAACCAGGTAGGCTACCCGATCAGCGTGCATGCCGACAGCGGCCGCACCGGCGACCTCACCGTGCAGAGCTTTACCGTGGCGCCGCGCGGCGGCACGGCGCTCACTACCCGCTTGCTCAGCCATGCCACCGATTCGTCCACCAGCGCCAAGGTTGCCGCCATCGTGCCGCTCACGGTGCTGCGTGCCAACACCGTTTACGACGTCAGCTTCCGCGGCACGGTGCACGGGCTGGCGGTGGCGCACGATTGGTCGTTTACCACCCGCTGAAGCATAGTCTGCTATCGTAGAGTTTCTAATAGGCACCACTTTAGCGCACGATGACACTCCCTCCTCAGGCGCACATCGCGGTGCTGCAGGTCGATACCGGCTTGCAGCAGTTGATGGGCGACCATGACCTGTACCGGCAAATCCTGCACCGGTTCCGCCAGCGCTACCAGGACAGCGCCGAACAGGCACGCACCGAGCTGCTCGGTGGCGATGCCGCGACCGCGCAGCGCATCGTCCATACCCTCAAGGGTGCGGCGGGCATGATCGGCGCCGAGCAAGTCTATCGCATGGCAATCGATCTGGAACCGCTGTTCGCCGGCCCGCCCGGTCAATGCATCGGCCCGTTGGCGCAGCTGGAACAGGGATTGCGCAGCCTGATGACCGCCATCGATACCGAGCTGGCAGCGGCGCAAACGCCGGCTTCAACCGTGGCTGCCGAGGTGGTGGCCAGCAACCCGCCGGAAACGCGGATGCTGGTGCAACACCTGGCGCGGTTGCTGGAAGAAGGCGATGGTGCCGCCATCGACGTGCTGGAGCGCTCGGCCACAGTGCTGGCGGGCGGCCTGGGCGTGGCGGTGTTTCAGGAAGTGTCGGCAGCGGCGCACCAGTACGATTTTGAAGCGGCACTGGCGGTGCTGGAAGCGGCGCAGCGGTAAGCCATCTCGCGCCGGCTGCGGGGATCAGCGCGTATATTCTTTTTCTTCGTCGAACGCATCCGCGCATTCCTTGTCGCAGAAGCGGCGCACGTTGTCGAGCGGCTTGTCGCAATACCAGCACGCCCCCTTGGGCGGCAACGACTGCCGCGTGCGCAACGCTGTCGCCGCCACCGGCGCAGACGCGGCCACACCGGCGGCGCCGTCGTCCGGTACGCTATCTTGTGTCGGTTCCACGATCCCTCCCAGGCAGTACTTAAGCTTGCAAGATTACTGTAGTGGAATATCCCACCCATGATATTTCTCAAGGTGATGCAAATTCAGGCAATGTGCGACCGTCAAATCATAGCAGGATCGGCAAACCGATCACATCGGTCAAAATCGCAAAAGATGGCGCGCCTGCGACACTTTTCGCAGCCCTCATAGGGAAGAAATATTTTTCAATTAAAACGTTGAAAATGATAGTCACTGGCAGTGAATCGCAACCCCGGTGCGCTGGGGACACGTGGACCGGCATATAATCGGCCACGTCCCACATTTTCCATAAAGAAACTTCGCATGCAAGACAACGCTCCCTCCCTGCTGGCCGGCCGCGTGCTGGGCCTGGCCAACCTGGGCCTGATGGTGCTCGATGCGAATCAGCGTATCGTGCTGTGGAACCAATGGCTGGCCAGCCACTCTGGCCAGTCCGCGCACCGCGTGCTGGGGCAGCCGCTGTGCGACGTATTTCCCGAGCTGCGCGGCCAGCGATTGCAACAGGCGGTCGAGAGCGTCCTGCACACCAAGCTGCCGCAGCAGTTGTCGCCGGCGCTGAACCGCTCGCCGCTGCCGCTGTACCCGACCGGTACCTGGGGCGGCGAACGCATCGAGCAGGCACTGTCGCTCACGCCGTTTGCCGAGGGCAAGGAACGCTTTTGCCTGATCGAAGTCAGCGACATCAGCAGCACCGTGGGTCGCGAAAAGCAGTTGCGCGGCCAGGCCGAGGCATTGCGTGCGCAGTCGTACGTGGATGGCCTGACCGGCATTGCCAACCGCCGCCACTTCGACGTGGCGTTCGACCGCGAACTGCGGCGCGCCCAGCGCAACGACGGGCAACTGACCCTGCTGCTGATGGATATCGATTCCTTCAAGGCCTATAACGACCACTTCGGCCACCAGCAGGGCGACGCCTGCCTGACCCTGGTGGCGGAAGCGTTTGCCGCCATGCTGCAACGGCCGGCCGACCTGGCTGCGCGCTACGGCGGCGAAGAGTTTGCCGCCGTACTGCCCGATACCAGCGCCGACCAGGCTGCCGTGCATGCAGAAGCGATCCGCGCCCGCATCGCCGCACTCGACCTCACCCATGCACCGGCCGCCACCCGCCCGCACGTGACCATGAGCATCGGCGTGGCCGCCTTCGACAAGGACCGGCTGTGCACCATCGAGGCCATGCTGGCCGCTGCCGATGCCTGCCTGTATGCGGCCAAGCGGGCCGGGCGCGACTGCGTGATCGTGCATCGCCTCGCGGACGGCGCAACGCAGGCGGCCTGAAGCGCGCCCGGTGCCTGCTGGCTCGATTATCATGCGGCAATCAACCACCTTACCACCACAGGACCCCGACCAATGAAGCTGCGCCACCTCATCCTCAGCCTGGCGGCTGTGCTGTCGCCTTCCACCGCCATGGCGGCCCCGGCCACCTGCCACGGCACGGCGCCTGCCGGCGAACTGACCGCCAGCCGCATCGCCGCCGCCACCGTGAATGGCGACGGCCAGGGCCTGTACGAGGGGCCGGTGTGGATCCGCGATGCGCTGTATTTTTCGCACTTCACGTTCGGACCCGGCTTCCCGTCGCGCATCCTCAAGCTCGACGCCAGCGGCAAGGTCAGTACCGCGATTGCCGACAGCGGCAGCAACGGTTTGGCGGTGGATGCCCGGGGCAATCTCGTGGCAGGCACGCACAAGTACAAAAGCGTGTCGCACTTCACGCTCGACGGCAAGCGCAGCGATGTCGCCGCCAAGTACCAGGGCCAGGTCTTCAACTCCCCCAACGACGTGGCGATTGCTGCCGATGGCACGCTGTACTTCAGCGACCCCGACTTCCAGCGCGCTGCCGCGCCGGGCGGACAGGACAAGACCCGCGTGTACCGCGTGGCGCCCGACGGTGCGGTGACGGTGGTGGAAGACGGCTTGGTCAATCCGAACGGCGTGTCGCTCTCCCCTGCGGGCGACATCCTGTACATCAACGGCATGGCAGGCAAACAGGGCGTGCTGCGCGCCTACCCGATCGTGAACGGCACGCCGCAACAGGGACGCGACCTGGTCAAGGGACTGGGCATCCCTGATGGCATGGCCGTGGACTGCCTGGGCAATATCTACGTGACCGAACATGCCGATAAACGGCTGCGCGTATTCACCCCGGCCGGCAAGCAGATCGCCACCATTCACGTCGATGCCAACGTGACCAATGCCGCGTTTGGCGGTGCGGATGGCAAGACCCTGTTCATTACCGGGGCGGGCGCGGTGTGGCAGCTGCCGCTCGCCATCAGCGGCGCGCCTTATTGACCCTACTTGCCGATACAGAACCGGCTGAAAATCACCCCCAGCAAATCATCGGACGAGAATGCGCCGGTAATGCTCGACAGCTGCACTTGCGCCAGGCGCAGTTCTTCGGCAAACAGGTCCAGCGACTGGTCGCTTTGCGCGGCGTGCTCGCCGGCGCGGGCCAGGTGAGCACCGGCGTTTTTCAGCGCGATCACGTGACGCTCGCGGGCCAGGTACAGCGACTCGCCGGTTTGCTGCCAGCCGGCGATGCGCAGCAATTCCGAACGCAGCAATTCGATGCCGGTTTTTTCGTGCGCCGATAAATACACGTGGGTGGCGTCGGGCATCACGTCGGCACTGGGCTGGTGGCCCGACAGGTCGATCTTGTTCCAGATGCGCAGCACCGGTACCCCGCCCGGGAAAGCGGCCACGATGTCCTCGTCGGCGCGGGTGGGGCCGTGCGCCGCGTCGAGCAGGTGCAAGATCACGTCGGCTTTGCCCACCTCGCCCCAGGTGCGTTCGATGCCGATGCGCTCCACCACGTCCACCGTTTCGTCATCGTCGCGGATGCCGGCGGTATCGATGATGTTGAGCGGGATGCCTTCGATCTGGATGGTTTCCGTCACCTTGTCGCGGGTGGTGCCGGCGATCGGCGTGACGATCGCCACGTCGTTGCCGGCCAGCGCGTTCAGCAGCGACGATTTGCCGACGTTCGGCTGGCCCACCAGCACCACGTTCAACCCCTCGCGCAGCAGCGCGCCTTGCGCGGCCTGGCGGAACACGGTGTCCAGCGCGGTGACGATGCCGGCCAGCTGGCCGCGCGCATCCGATTTTTCCAGGAAGTCGATCTCTTCTTCCGGAAAATCGAGCGTGGCTTCCACCAGCATGCGCAGGTTGGTGACGCCGCCCACGAGGTCGTTGACGGTGCGCGAAAACGCGCCCGACAGCGATTGCGATGCCGACTTGGCCGCCGCTTCGGTGGACGCGTCGATCAGGTCGGCCACGGCCTCGGCTTGCGCCAGGTCGAGCTTATCATTGAGGTAGGCGCGGCGCGTGAATTCGCCCGGCTCGGCCAGGCGCAGTCCCAGGTCCGCGCCCGCTTCCAGCACCCGCGCCAGCAGCAGTTGCAGCACGATGGGGCCGCCATGGCCTTGCAGTTCCAGCACGTCTTCCCCGGTGTACGAGTTCGGACCACGGAACCAGATGGCGATGCCCTGGTCGATGATGGCGCCGTCCGCCTGCTTGAACGGAATATAAGTGGCGTGGCGTGGCTGCAAGGTGGTGGCGCCGAACAGCGCGGCGATCAACGGTTGCAGGTTCTTGCCGGAAGCGCGCACCACGCCGATGCCGCCGCGTCCCGGTGCGGTGGCGATGGCGGCGATGGGGGAAGAGTCGATATTCATGAGTTCGATTGTAGAGGATTAAAAAAAAGCCCGCGAATCCACGCGGGCTTTTT
>Ga0308164_10002851_pt1 | contig 16503 bp, 13 predicted proteins | sample PhyTR2_FD_201031 | JGI IMG/M metagenome (GOLD analysis project Ga0308164, IMG submission 201031) | Phyllosphere microbial communities from UC Gill Tract Community Farm, Albany, California, United States - DLSLT.R2 | ecosystem: Host-associated > Plants > Phyllosphere > Unclassified | place: USA... | reverse complement strand
AGCTTCCGTGACCGCGTGCTGGGCCGCAGACTGCCGCCACGGGGAAGTTTCAAGCATTTCTGGTCCGGAGTGTCGGCAGTGTGTGTCCGCAGCCCCTCCGAGGTCATGGGCGGCTTTGTTGCCATCGCCTTCGACAATACCGAGCTGGCGACCAAGGGCGATATCGGTGCACGGTTGTTCAGCCGGATCTCGCTCATGCCCACCCGCACCGCCGTTTATGCCTATCGACCCGACCGCATTCGGTCTGCCGCGTCGTTCCAGACGCAACAGACCGCCCGGCGTGCCGATAATGTTACTGAGCAGCGGACCAAAGAAGCGTTCCGCCACGACCTTGCCGTCGGCACGGAAACCAACTGTGGCACCGTGATTCAGATCCGTGGACCGATGGTCGAGATCGCCGTGCCGCCGGTCCGGCTGACACCCAATGGCCAGTCAACTTTCTGGTCAAAGCGCGCTGTTCTGGCGCTGCCCGGGATAGGCCCCTGCACATACAGTTTTTGATTTCTTTTCCCTGATATCGTGTCGTTCCCATCATCCAAAGGAGACGCTTGTGTCGTTGCCTCTAGACCCCAGTAAGCCGATTAAAATTGACCCTGCCTATCAGCCCTATCCATCAGCCGACCCCACAACTGATCTTCGCCTATGGATGATCGGCAGTGAGTGGAATGGACCATCGCGAGGTTATCCGATGCGTACGACCTCGGGAGAATGGATGGTTCCGGTCATCGTGGACTTACCTTATGCGATGCTCGCCAGCCTTGAAGCGGAAGCGCAATCACGCAAAATCGGTAACATCATCCGGGCGGCACTCGTGACGGCCGGACACGGCACAGCGGATGACATTATCGGCATCAAATCTGATCGATATACCACTGAGGAGGAGCAAAGAGAGCTCATCACAGCGGCGCAATCGCGTTAGCACAGACTACAATGATTTTTGATCGAGCTTACGTTAAAGCATTGCTTTGTTTGAACGAGCCGCGGTCCCCTCAAATTGCTGCACTATATCGTCGTCCGCAGCGACCTCGTTAGCTGGCCGCGGCCGTCGCCTTGACCTATCGGCGTGGGCATCGGCAGCAGCATTTTTTAGATCGCCCTGGTCATCATCAGCCTCGATTGATTATATTGCTTGCCGCTTCAGTGCTCGCGTTGATGGTGCTGATGGTGACATGGCTGGTGCTGGTAATCGCCCGCCAGCCATGGTGGGATCGGTATTCCTACCTCTCGCAGCCCTCTACAGGGGCTAGAGTAGGCTAGCTGAACCCATGCCGACGATTTGCAGGACAGTACGCCACGAGCGCCGGCAGCTGATGACGACGCACCTTCTTGTCGACCGTCCGGCAGGATCCTCCACGATCTGAATATGGCGGGCGTCGAGGACGTCGAGATCGTGTTCGAGCGAGCGATCAGCCACCCGCGTCCGGTGTCATTCGATTGATCGATTTCCGCCAACCTGAAGCCAGCAAACTGCGTCCCTGATCGGCCGTCTTGACAGCCGTATTTTAGGACCGTTTACGCCTCAAGAGGAACAGCAGCATGAGGATGTGCGATCCACGTCACGGATCGCTCCGTCGCACTGAACCTGGCTTTACTACGACGTAGCTGTTCGGTCGGTGCCGAACACTTTGTCGGCGGACCGAACGGCGCTGCTCATGTACGCCAACGGCATCGAGTTTTTCCAACGACCGAGCCCGCTTCGATGGACCGTTCGATGCCATTCTTATCCCGCGATCATGTCGGGCAAACCATCTCGTGCGCTGACGATCGGTGATCGTTTCAAGACAGCCATCCGGTCAGATTATTCGCTTGACCAAGCGGGTGTTGGCCAGTCGAATCGTACTCACGCCAGTGACCATAGATAACTGGCAATTCGCCGTGATAATGGCGCCGCAGACAGCTGGTTCTGGAGGTCGTCGTACCAACTGAAACCGCTTTATCTTCTGGCCGGGTCTCACGCCGGCCGCAGCCCCTATCGAATTCCTAAACGCTATCGAGGTCACCCAAATGGACCACAGTCCACATCAGGATCTGCAAAGGGGTAGAGGCACACACCACGCTATGCATAGCGGCTGTGCAACGAGCAAAAAGTCGTTTGTGGACAATGGTGTAGCAGAGTAGCCGTATGGCTACCGGGCGGACGAAAGCTGGCAGGGGACGTGCTACAGAGCTGCTACGCTGCTACGGATGGCCTCCAGTGTGCTATGACAAGGCTCGGCATTCTAGCTGGGCATAGCTTCCGGCGAGCCATACTCTGGCATCACCGGACAGCCGGAAACGCGGCGTCGGCAGCAGCTCCGGGTCTGTTTTAGACATCCTGCAGATTGCTGCGGAAACGCCAGCCGATGCTGCAATGACAAGCAGTCGGATTACCGACATGATGCCTGTTATGAACGACGATCCGATCGCCTCTCGCAAGCTTGCTGTCCTGATCGATGCCGATAACGCATCGCCTCAGATCGCGGCCGGACTGTTCGAGGAAATTGCCAAAATCGGCGAGGCCAGTGTGCGGCGGATCTACGGCGATTTTACTGGCACAAGACTGAAAGGTTGGGCTGAGATTGCGCCGCTCTACGCATGTCTGCCGCATCAGAATTTCGCGAACACGGTCGGCAAGAACGCCTCGGATATCGCGCTGGTCATCGACGCGATGGACCTCCTCCATTCGGGCCGGTTCGACGGCTTCTGCCTCGTGTCATCGGATGGTGATTTTACCCGGCTGGCAGCGCGTATCCGAGAACAGGGCATCGATGTTTTCGGCTTTGGTGAGAACAAGACGCCGGCGAGCTTCCGGCAGGCTTGCAAACGCTTCATCTACACTGAAAACCTGACGTCGCCGGACAAGAGTGCACCGGCCGTTGCGGCGAGCCAAACCGCGGACGATGGCACAAGGGCTACAGGCTTGCCGGCAGTGGCTGCCGCAACCTTGATCGAGATCGCACTGGGACAACTTGACGATCAGGCAGGCTGGTATTTCCTGGGATCGGTCGGCCAGCGTCTGATTGCGCTGACGCCGGACTTCGACCCGCGCAATTACGGGTGCGCGAAGCTCATCACGTTGATCGACAAGATCGATGCTTTCGAAGTCCGCCGCGATGGCCTCAAGGTCTACATCCGCCCCCGCCGGATCGCTTGATTATCGGCGCCGCCACGGCGTCCGATCGGGTTCGCGGTAATCTTCGAAGCTTGACTGACGGGTGATGAAATAGCGGCGATCCTGGAAGCGGCGCAGCATGGTCACGACGCTTGTCGCAGACCCGATCCAGCATATCGTCGCGAGCGACGAGGAGCCAAAAAGGAGGAGTGCGGCAAGCCCGGCAAAGAGCAGCATGATGCAAAGCGCGGCAAGTCGGTATCCGCCGTGCCAATCGCGCCGCCTGACCCACGTCCGCCGGTTGCTGGCCGCCCATTCGGCGATGATCCTGTCGCTGCGTGGTTTCATGTCACTTCCCCTTCGAAAGCATGAGTATGGTATGGCGCAAGCGCCGACGCGTATCGGCGTCGGCGTCGTCGCCTTCATCGTACAGCGAGCGAGCCAGTTTCTCGCCGCTACCGGGTTCGGGATCGAAACCGACATCGTCGCACAAGGCGTTGATCAGCTTCACCAAGCGGTCGTACCGCCCCCAGTCGACGGGGCCATGATAGCGGGTCGGCACGGTATCTGTGCCGAAGACGAGCCAGCCGGCATCGACCTCATGATCGCGGCAGAGCTGCCGTACGACCGCGAGCGGCGGTTCGACCCCATCCTTCTCCCAGCTGATCAGCGACCGAGTAGAAAAACCTAGCGCTTGCGACAGTGCATCCTGACCCATTCCCGCCGCGCGACGGATCGCCTTTATGCGCGCCCCTAGGGTCGTCGGCTGACTCACTTAAAGCTCACTAACATGAAATCTTCTTCACCTTTCATAAGATATCCGACTATGGATGTATCCGGGTACGCTTCTGGAAGCGATCGTATGATGCAAGGGGAAAGACGGGGCATGTCGACGAAGATCCAGGTCAACATACGATTGACGCCCGAAGAGCATGCCCGGTTGCTGAAATGCGCCAGCGAGGCCGGGCTTGAGCGTGCAATGTTCGCACGCGACCTCGTCATGGAAGGCGTCGCTCGCAAAGCCGGCGGTGAGCCCACGCCCCAGCGTACGCTGCCCGTACTCGGCGACCTCGCCGCCATGGACGCCATGCTCAACAAGGCGATCATGGAGATCGAGCGTTTCACCACCAAATGGGCCGCCCATGAGGCGGAACTGCTTTCACAGGAGCGTAAAGATCGGCTCGCGATGCATTCCGCGCGGGCCGAGTTCGTCGCCGGGTTTCCCGAACGCATCATGGGCAGTCTCAATCCAATCAAGGCGGAAATGACGGCGATGATGGCCGCGATCGCGGATCAGCCACGCCTCGATGCCATCGACAGCAAGCAGGCAGAGATTGTCGAAGCGGTGCGGGAAAATACCCAAGTGATCAGGGAAGCCCGGAAAGACCCGCGTAAGGTGACTGGTCTCGTGCTGGGTGATGACCGTTTCTGGTCATCGGCGTTCGTCTGCCTGTGGAGCCTGCTGATGCTGGGCTTCGGCGTCGTGTTCAACACCGGTCTGGGCATGTCCGTCCCCGCGATCGGTATCCCGCTGGCGCACAAGATGGCGGCGGGTGATGCCGAGTTCTGCCGACTGGTCCGCTACCGGTTCGAGGTCGATAGCTGTCAGGTCCCCGCGGACCACCGTATTGATCCAGCGGCTGCGCCGGCAGCGGCATCGGGCAAGTCGTCTAGCACCAAGGCAGGTAAGGCATCGGCAAAAGCGAAGCGGTCATGATCTCGGTCAACGCCGTCTCCTCTGCCAGCAATGCCGCGACCTATTATGCTCAGGACAACTACTACACCGCGGATCAGGCCGAGGGGGCGAGCGCCTGGGCGGGGGAGGGGGCGGACGCGCTGGGCCTCGAAGGTGCGGTCGACAGCGCCCGCTTCGCGACCATACTCGAAGGCCGCCTGCCCGACGGCAGTGTGATCGACGCCCGGCGGGGGGAGCATCGCCCCGGCTGGGACCTAACCATGTCGGTACCCAAGTCGGTATCGATCCTGGCGCTGGTCGGTGGCGATGCTCGGCTGATCGGGGCGGTGCGCGAGGCGGCGATGGCGACGCTCGGCTGGATCGAGCGCAACATTATCGAGGCGAGGGCATCAACCGCCGAGGGGCAGAGGGCGGTACGGACCGGCAATGTATTGGCAGCGACATTCCTCCATGATGTGAACCGCAACGGCGAGCCCCAGCTGCATGTCCATAACGTGCTCGCTAACGCCACCCGCATGCCGGACGGCAGCTGGAAGGCACTGCATTCCGATGCCCTGTACCAGCGCCAGCACGTCATGGGCGCGGTCTTCGCGTCCACCTTGCGCGCCCGTGTCGAAACGCTGGGTTATGCGACGGTGCCAGCCCAGAACCCGGTCGACGGCGCGTTCGACATTGCCGGTGTGCCGCGCGCGGTCATCGAGGCATTCTCGACGCGCTCCGGCGAGATCGAGGCCCATCTGGAAGCGCGTGGCCGCGACGGAACCGCACGCGAGCGCGAACTGGCTGCGTTGGCGACCAGGGACGCCAAAATTCCCGGGATGGCCCCGGCGATACGCGCGGAAGGGTGGCGGGCGTTGGCAGCGGCGAATGGATTCGACGCGGGGCAAGTAGTGAGAGAGGCGCTTGTCCGGTCGGGACGATCGGAGACGATGTGGACGCGTGTGATGCGCGGCGTACGCGGGGTCGGGGAGCGGGGGCTCGCCGTTGCGGCGCGTATGGGAATTTCCCCACGTGACGGCGATCCGCTCGTGCCCGAACGGCTCGGCCGTCTCGAGCCGGTTCGCTATGCTGCGGCGCAGGCAATCGCCTCGGCAGCCCGTGATCTTGGAGAGAACGAAGCGGCGTTCGACCGGCTCGACCTGATTCGCGGCGCCCTCGAGCGCGGCGGGCCGGTCACGGTCGGTGACGTCGAGGCCCGGATCGCCACCCTGGAAGGCAAGGGCCTGCTGCTGGGCGACGGTGATCGCATGGTGACCACCGAGAGCGCGGTGCGCCTCGAGCGCGCCTATCTGGCCGGTATCGAGGCGGGCAGGGGGCAGGCGGTGCCGATCATGTCGCCGGGTGATGCCGCGCCGGTCGCGCAGGAGGCGGCGCGCGATCTGGGCCTGCGCCCGCTCAATCCCGGCCAGCACGCTGCCGCGGTGTTGATCCTCTCGTCATCCGACCGGGTGGTGAACATCCAGGGCGGCCCCGGACGCGGCAAGTCGGCAGCTCTGGCGCCGGTTACCGCGATCGCGAAGGCGCAAGGGCACCATGTTGTCGGGCTTGCCATAGCCAGTCGCACCGCGGCCGCGCTCGGGCGTGATACGGGCGCCGAGACGAGCACGATCGCGCGGTTCCTGGCGCGCCATGCCCGTGTGATCGACGGCACCGCGAGTGCTGCCCAGCTTGCCCGCGTCACCGCCGAGCTGAAGGACGCGGTCATCATGGTCGAGGAAGCCAGCCAGGTCGGCACATACGACATGGAGCGTATCGTCCGTCTCGCCGACAGGATAGGTGCTGCCCGTCTGGTCCAGATCGGCGACAGCCGCCAGCTGGGCGCGATCGCAGCCGGCAAGCCGTTCGAGGACAGCCAGTGTGCCGGGCATGCGACCGCGCACATTACCGAAAACTTGCGGTCGCGTTCCGAGCAGATGAAAGTGATCGTCGCCGCGCTCGACGGCAAGGATCTGTCTGCGGTGTTCGAGTTGCTGAAGCCCGATACGATCGAAGTCACTGCCGGCGATGTCGCCAGGACGGCCGCTGCGAGGTGGGCGGCATTGCCGAAAGAGACGCGCGCCGGCACGTTGCTTCTCACCGCAGGGCGGGCGATGCGCAGCGAGGCTAATCAGGCGGTGCAGGCCAAATTGAAGGCGACCGGCGAGATTGCAAGCGTCGGCACCCGGATCGAGGTGCTCGACCGGGTCAACGCTACCCGGGAGGGCGCCCGGCTTACGAAGGGCTACCAGCCAGGCCGCGTGGTGGAGATCCGTACCGATCTGCCCTCTCAAGGCTTCATCCGCGGCGATCGTGGTGTCGTGACGGCGATCGAGGGCAGCCGGATACGTCTCGCGATGCGAGGCGGCGAAGAGAAGTTGCTTCAACCCGATCGTTTGGCGAAAAACCTCAAATACGATGCCGTCTCGATCTATCAGCCCAAGCAGATCGAGGTGCACGCCGGTGACCGTATCCGCTGGACCGATAATGATCACGACCGCAAGCTGAGCAACGCCGACATCGGCCGTGTCGAGGAGGTGGGTGCCGGCAGGCTTGTCGTCACCTCGCTAATCGACGGCACCGTGCACGAGCTGCAGGCCGGTGATCGCATGGCCGAGCGGCTCGATCTTGCCTATGCGATCAACGTCCACGTCGCGCAGGGCGTCACAACCGATCATGGCATCGTCGCGTTGCGGTCGGGCGAGCGCCGCCTGCTGAACGAACGGTCGTTCCTTGTTGCGTTAACCCGCATCGCCGACAAGGTGGCGCTAATCGTCGACGACGGGCGCGCGGTTGAGCGCGGCGTCGCGCGCAATGCCGGCAACAAGACCTCGGCGCTGGAGACGATCGGGCAGACGGAGACGGGTACGGCCATCCGGACGCTGGAGACGTCGCCGGCAATCGATACCGCAGTCGAGCGCTATGCGCGGCTGTTCCTCGCTGCCGAGCGGCAAGCGGTCGACGGCGGAGCCATATCGACGGCACAGCAACGCGAGCTCGGCACCGCTGCTGCGGTCATTGACCAAGTGCAGCCGAACGGTGCGGAGGATCTGCGGATCGTGCTCGACCGCGAACCCGGGTCACGGGGCACGGGGCGCACCAATCCCGGCGGGCTGACCCAGGCATGGCTTCAGGAAGGACAAATACGTTCCGACCACGGCACTTATGCCGCGCGTTTCGTCGCCGACTGGAAAGCAGTCACGGCTGACAGCATGGCGGCAACGACCAACCGCAGCGAGGCGATTGTCGAACGGCGCCAGGAACGGCTCGAAACCCGTATGCTGCGGGAGCCCGCGCTGGAGCGTGCGCTAGACCGCGCCATGCCGGAACGTCAGCTTCGGATCGACGGGCCGGGTTCCGGGGGGCCGACACGTGAGCGTAATTTTGGCATGGGCATGTAGCGCCGGGGGCAGCCGGGATGTTTCCACGAGGAGAGAAGGGGTGATCGAGCAGATTCAATCACATATGCTGCCGCCAGATTGCGAGTGACTCTGCTGGTGTCATAACCGCTCGGTTTTGACACCGAGACTTCTACATTCTTGTTTCATGCACTACCCGACGAATTTCTGTCGCTCATTCAGATAGCAGAGCAGGACGTTAGCTATGTCGGATGAAGGAAAAGCGGCCGCTTCAGGGTAATCAGATGCTGATTTGAACCTCGAACCACTCTGACTCCACTCTCGGCGATTTTAGTGTGTCACTCAAACTGACGACATTCGACAGTTTCAAATTTTTATTTCCGGATTCGACACGTTCGCGCGATCATGGCTTATGACGGAAGAAGCAGGAGGGATTGTGATCAGGCCGCTCGTCGGATCAGACGGCAAAGGAGTACCCTACTTCCGACACAGAAATGTCGAGGCCGAGATCGAGGCCGTTCTCGAGTGGCCAATGTTTAGGGCGTTCGAGCTGGCGCTGAACGGTCGCCTGCAGCCCCAAACTCTCGTCTATCTGATGCGGAATTTCCGGCCAAACCGGCCGAACCCGCAATACGATCGATTGGTCCTCGCATTTTTCTCGAGACTTCAGCGTTCCGGCGAGCGGCTTGTCGGCGGACTCTCGCAGGTCGAACGCGAGCGGGTCGATGAACTGGTGAAAGACAAAGCGATCGAGCTCCACGCTACCGATAAGCTCGATATCTTCGAGATGAGCTTCAAGACGGGCGCCGAGCGGCTCTACCTGACGGCGATCGCGAAGGTGCGCCTCCGCAGCCGGACGGAGCGATCGTGTGAGGACTTGGTTGAGTCGGGCAGCGCGCTCACGGGTGAGGAGGCGGCCGACCTCTTGGGTCGCCGCGGGAACGGCGCCATGCCGCTCGCCGAAGCGAAGGCGATGCTGGCCGACGTGATGGAGCATCTCACAGATAGGGAGCGCTTGGCGGTCCACTATGTCCACGAGCTTGGCCTTACCGAGGCCGAGGCGGCGGGGCAGCTTGGATGCACGGATCGTAACGTCCGCTATCTGATTTCAAGCGCGCGCCGGAAGGCGCTCGGGCAAGGGAAGGGCGCGCGCGGGACCGCGCGCGTAAGCAGTGTGAAGCAATGATGCATCAGCAGAAGTCAGCAATGGCGCTCGACGACGTCCTCGCGCGTCTGCACGAAGAACTTGAGGACGGCGCGAGCGCGGATAGATTGCGCGACCTCGTCGGGCAGCACCCGGCGTTTCGCGAGGAGTTACTGGCGTTTGCCGCCGAATGGCTGGCAAGCGAAGGGAGTGATCTCGACGACGGAGTGCTCGTCGTGTCGAAGACTGTGTCTGGGCATGCCGAGCTGCTTAGGCAGTTTTGGGCGGCGGCGTCGGCCGACGATGCGAGCCCCCTGCCAAGCACCCCGGCGGCGCTACGCGATGTTGCCGAGAGATGTCGTATCGACACAGCAGTCCTTCGTAAGGTCGTGAAGGGCTTCGTCGAGGCGATGACAATTCCTGGGAAGTTTGTCTCGTTCTTGGCAGAGGCGACGGCCGTCCCGACGTCGCAGGTCTGGGTGTTCCTGACGTCGCCCGCGATCGCGGCAGCGGGCGCCGCGGACTATTTCGCGCCGTCGGGACGGAAGAGCGGCGGTAAGTCGAGTTTCGCCGACGTCATTCGGAAGTCGGACCTCAGCGACGAGGACAAGGCGTTCTGGCTCTCGCACTTGGACGCTTGAATGGATCAATTCGCAGCCATTCGGGTACAGGCCCAAGAGCTGAGGCGCGAGGCGGGTGTTGCAGATTCGCAGCGGGCTATCGATGTCGTCCGCGCTTGCGCAGCACACCTGGGCCTTGAGGTCAGGCCAGTGGCCCCAGATGACGATGAGCTGGAGGGCGCGCACGGCATCCTTTGCCGCGAATTTGGCCACATCTTAGTCCGTAATGACTTGGCGGAGGACGAGCAGGCCGAGGTCGTGGCGCACGAGATCGGACATTTCCGAGTACACACTGGGATTGAGCGCGGGTGCTATCCGCGGGCCGGCAGCCAGGGTGGCGACCCGAGCCAGCGCATCGAGACATACGGTATCAAGGAGCGACGCGAGGCCCAGGCGAACGGCTTCGGGCGCGAACTTGTCCTGCCCCATGCGCTGGCGGGGCGGCTATTCCTGGAGGGGCTGAGTGCTTCCGGAATATCGGGCGGTCTCGGGGTCCGGCATGCGACCGCGTACCAGCAGCTCGCCGACGGTCTGCTCCTGCCGGAAGTTGCGCCGGTGGCCCAGCCGCCAGCGAAGGATGAGCGTCCGTGCGACTCGTCTCAGCAGCGCGCCGTCGATCATCGCGGCTCCCCGTTCCTCGTCCGCGCAGGGCCAGGGACCGGTAAGACGAAGACGCTGACCGCGCGCGTGCTCTCGCTGCTGACGGAGGGGGTGCCCGCGGAGCAGATTCTTGCCCTCACCTTCTCCAACAAGGCGGCGCGGGAGTTGAACGGGCGTGTGACGCGGGCACTAGGCGCAGATGCGGTCAACATCTGGTCCGGCACGTTCCACGCGTTCGGACTCGATACGATCCGCAAGCACCACGCTCTCTTCGGCGTTTCTGAGGACCCGAAGATCGTGGACGCCAGCGAAGGTGTGGCATTGCTGGAGGATGCTCTGACCGGGCTTGACCTCATCCACTACCTCAACTTGTTCGAGCCGACGCTGGCGCTTCGCGACATCCTGCGCGGCATCTCGCGCGCCAAGGACGAGCTCTGGACGCCCTCACGGTACATGGAGGCCGCGAACGCGATGCGGCGGGCCGCCGCCAGCGAGGAGGAGGTCGTGGCGGCCGAAAAGGCGCGGGAGGTCGCGACGGTCTATGATCACTACCAGCGCCTGCTAACCGCCGCTGGAGCGGTGGACTACGGTGATCTGATCATGCGGCCGACGCTGGTCATGCGGCAGGACGCCGATTTCGGAACGCTAATGCGAGACCGGTTCTCGCACGTGCTCGTAGATGAGTACCAGGACATCAATCGTGCAAGTGCCATGCTGGTGCGCGAGATCGTCGGGGACGGGCGGAACCTATGGGCCGTTGGTGACGCCCGGCAGTCGATCTACCGCTTTCGGGGCGCATCCGCCGCCAACGTGGCGCGGTTCAAGCGGGACTACCCCGCGGGAGAGCGCGACGGCCTCGAGGTAAACTATCGCTCCACGGCGAGTATCGTAGACACCTATTCAGCGTTCGGGGCCGACATGGGCGTCAGTGGGCATGCTGGCGCCGCGGACCTGGTTGCTGCTCGCGGCGCTGGCGGCGAGCCCCCGGAGCTGTTCACCTGCGACAACGAGGTCGATGAGATGGACGCCCTCGCCGGGTCGATCCGCGAGTTGGAGAAATTGGGGGTGCCCCTGCGGTCCCAGACCGTGCTGGCGCGCAGCAACGGCGCTCTCGCCCGGTTTGCAGAGGAACTCGAGGCGAGGGGTGTCCCAGTCCTCTATCTTGGTCCGCTGTTCGCCCGACCCGAGGTGAAGGACCTGCTTTCGCTGCTGTCCATTATTGTCGACGGCCCCGGCACCGGACTGGTCCGCGTGGGCGGTCTGCCGGAGTACGGGGTGCCGCTCGAGGACATTCTGGCAGTCATCGGCCGGGCACGCGACGAGGGCGCACGGCTGTTCGACGTGCTGCCCTTGGCGGCGGCCATGCCGGGGCTCTCGGTCGCGGGGCGGCGGGGTCTTGGTCTCGTTGCGGAGCACCTGGATTGCATGGATCGCGGGACAACCCCGTGGCTGGCGCTTAGCCGCTACCTGTTTGACACGAGCGACTATGTGCGCACCGTTCTGACCGGGACCTCCCCGGCCGACAACTTGCGCCGGGTGGCGGTCAGGCAACTGCTCGATACGCTCCGTACCATGCCGCTGACTGGTTCCAGGATGCCGATTGCCCGTGCGCTCGACCGCATCAGGAACATGATCCTGCTCGCCGACGAGCGCGATCTCCGGCACCTTCCGCCCGAGTTGGATGGCGTGGACGGCGTCAGGCTAATGACGGTCCACGCGTCGAAGGGCCTCGAGTTCGACGCCGTGCATCTGCCAGGGCTCTACGCGGGTGCCATCCCCTCGACGAACCGCCCGCCCGCCTGTCCGCCGCCTGCCGGTATGCCCGTCAAGGAGGACGAGGGCGCACACGAGTCGGAAGAGGAGTGCATTCTCTTCGTTGCCATGTCGCGGGCCGTAGACCACCTCAGGGTCTACAGGCCGCGTATCCGTGGCGGACGGACGTCCAATCCGTCTAAGTTCCTGTCGCGGGTCCCGCTCGTGCCCGGCCATGACCTGAGGCGGCTGCCGAGGGTGCGACCGCTGCCCACCTATCGGCCGGTCTTGGAGCCACCGGCGCCGGCCGTGCTGACCGCCCAGGATATCGACGGCTACTGCTCCTGTCCTCGGCAGTTCCTGTACGAGCGCGTGCTGCGGCTATCGCGGCGCGGTCGAACCGGTGCCTATCTCGATGCGCACGGCTGCCTGCAGGAAGTGATCGCGCATGTCCGGGCGCTCGCACCCGGGCTAGAGTATGATCAGGATCAGGCGGTCGCCGTGTTCGACGCAGCGTGGTCGGCCAGCGGCCTTGACGGTCACCCATTCGGCGTCGCTTACCGACGGCTCACGCTCTCGATGCTCGACCGACTGCACGGCCCGGCGGCCGGGGCCGCAGAGATGGCGGGCGAACTCCGCACTATGATGGGTGGCGAAACCATTGCGGTCAGGGTGGATCGCATCGTCGTCGATGGGGATGTCCACGTGGTCCGCAACATCCGATCTGGACGGCGGGGTAGTGACGACGCTGACAGTCTGTCCGCCACTATGCTGATCAAGGCGGTGGAGGAGGCGTTCGGCGTGGCAGGACGGATCGAGAACCACTACTTGCTTTCCGGGGACCCACTCGAGATCGCCCAAACTTCCAAGAAGTTCGGCAACCGTGTCGCGGCTTGCGAGAAGGCGGTTGCTGACATCCGGCGCGGGACGTTCGATCCGGTTCCGAGCGACTTTCGCTGTCCGCGTTGCGCCCACCTCTTCATTTGCGCGGCGCCCTAACCCCGGGCCGCGAGGCCCCGACACTTCCCTGCTGACGTAGGCCGCAGTTTTCACTCGCTGCGAATAAAAGCCGCGCCGCGCTTTCCGGTTTCGCTGTGCCCGCCCGATCCATCCTCAAGGCCGGATCAGTCGGCCGGCGATCTGGGAAACACAACACCATGAAGAACATCATTTTTCTCGCTATCGAGACCGAGGCCGTCGACCGCATCAAGCTGGGTGAGGCGCCGGTGGTCGCCGACCTCCTGCACTTCCTCGAGAAAGAGCGTGGCGTCGACGTCGCCGAGCTGCTCGTGTTCAAGGAGGACTGCGACGAGCCACTTGAGCATCATCACCCCGTTCACGGCCACGACAACCCGGTTTTCCACGCGCACCGCTGCCGTCACGTGGACGTCTCGGTGCACTACGGGGCGAAGACCTTCAAGCACCGCTTTGCTCCGTCGGCGACGATTGGCAAGATCACGCGCTGGGCGGTCGATGAGGCGGGCCTCGGCCGCGAGGAGGCCGAGGAGCACGTTCTGCAGGTGCACGGCTCGACCGAGCAGCCTCCGGCGAGCGCCCATCTGGGCAGTCTAGCGAAAAGGGGCTGCGAGGTCGTCTTCGATCTAGTCCGTAAGAAGCTGGTACAAGGCTGATGGACGCGCTGGTCGCGGCCGACGAGCGGGCGTTCCACGAGCATGTGGAACGCCCGGACTTCGCCATCGGCGAGGCGAGAGGACGTTGGCGCCTACTGCGGATCGCATGGCCCACGGCGGACATAGCCGTGACCGCGCGCGATGGCGCCGAGTGGGGGTTTCGGTTCCTGGTCGACGGCTACCCTGCGGCGCTCCCAAACGCCCGGCCGTGCGACGTGGCAACGGGCGCCCCGCTGGCGCCTGACGCGTGGCCGAGGGGCGAGGGGCGCTTCGCCGCCGTCTTTGCTCCCGGCTGGAACCCCTCGGCGCTCTACCTGCCCTGCGACCGGCTGGCGCTGCCCGGTCACGATCACTGGCATACCCAGCTCCCACACCTCCTCTGGCGGCCCGCCGTCGGCATCGTGCACTATCTGGAGATCATTCATGAACTTCTCGCCTCGCGCGCTCATCACCCGGCTGTTCGGGCGGCGGCCTGACCTTGCGATCCCCACCCAGCTTTGGAGCGACCTGCTCGACGGCCTCCGCGCCCGCGGGCGCGGGGAGCGCGAGAGCGGCGCTTTCCTACTAGGCCGGGCGGATGACAACCGGAGCGTCACCGACATCGTGTTCTACGACGAGGTCGATCCCGCCGCGTTCGACACGGGCATCATCGTTATCGACGGCGGACGCATGTCCGAGCTCTGGCGGATTTGCCGGGAGAGGGACCTGACCGTCGTCGCCGACGTGCACACCCACCCCGGCGGGGCGGGGCAGAGCGATTCTGACCGTCAGCATCCAATTGTGGCCGAGCCTGGCCATGTTGCGCTGATTGTCCCAAACTTTGCCGAGGAGCCGCTGAGGCTCCGCGAGGTGGGTCTCTACCGCTATCTTGGTGGCTTCCGCTGGGAGCGGCCACGCGCCACCTTCCTGCATCCCACTCTGCTGATTGGGAGTTGAGCGATGTCTGACGACTTGATTGACGGGCTGAACCGTTCGGCAAAGCTGTTCATGGACCGCGCGACCGCCACCACCGTGAAGGAGGCGGTCGATCGGCTGAAGGGCTTCCGAATGCATCTGCACGTGGGGGCCGGGGTGTCCGCCCACTCGGTGCACCAAGCTGCGCTGCTCACCGCGCTTAATTGCGGTCGTCGCAGCTTTCTAGGCGGCGTGACCGTGTCGGGAGCGCTAAACGCGCCGCTGTTGGTACCCATTGCTGAGGGCTCGACGCTGGCAGACGCCGTCGCCAGCCTACACGGGATCGTGGTCGACGCGATCCCTGATGGCGTCCCGCTGGTGTACGTCGGCGACCCGCCGGAAGGCGTGACGGATGGTTTTGCGATCCGCATGACCTTCGATGGTTGGCGCGGCGGCGTCGTGCCGCTGGGTGCCACCGTGCTTGCCGAGCGTGCGGGGATTGCTCCGGCGGGCGTGCTGGCCGGCGCACTCGCGGTGGCCGAGGTCTTCGCCCACCACGACGGCGACGCGATGGCGGGCTACCGTGCGGTCGGGATGTCGCTGTGGGATCAGGCGGCCGGAGCCGACTGGACCTCTGCCGTCGCTGATGGTCCGGCGCCTACCATCCTTCCGTCCGACTTCTGGGTTGTTGGGCTTGGCCATCTCGGTCAGGCCTACTTGTGGACGATCGGGCTGTTACCGTTTGCTGATCCGGGACAGGTGCGGCTGTTCCTGCAGGACGTGGACGAGGCAGGGGGGTCAACCGAGAGCACGTCCGTGCTGACGTTCCCGGCCGATCGCGGTCGCCTCAAAACGCGCATCTGTGCGGATTGGGTCGAGCGTCGTGGCTTCCGCACTCGTATGATCGAGCGCCGCTTCGAAAACGACCTACGCATCGGACCCGATGAGCCGCTGTTAGCGCTGTGCGGTGTCGACAACCCGCGGGCTCGGGCTATCCTCGACGGTGCGGGTTTCGCGACGATCTTTGAAGCGGGACTTGGTGCGGGTGCTGGGGACTTCCGGCTAATCCGCACCCACAGCTTCCCTGCACCGGTCGGCTCTGCGAGGGTTTGGGCGGAGGACATCGGTGCTGCACCAGGAGAGCCGGAAACTCTCCCTCCCGCCTACGACGACTTGGCGCGGCGCGGCGTCCTCGACCAGTGCGGCCTGACTCGGCTCGCCGAGGTCGCGGTCGGCGCGCCATTTGTGGGCATGGTCGCCTCGGCGATGCTGGTTTCACAGGCCATGCGCATGGTGGTGGACGGGGTGCGTCCTGTTGTGGTCAACTTGGACCTGCGTTCCGTTCAGCACCGCAGCGCGGTGTTACGCGACGTGTACGACATCGTCCTGTTTGGAACTACGAGAGCTCAGAGCTAGCAACCGCCGCGATCTCTGACGCAATTGTTGACTAGGCCGGAATACGCGCTCGGGTGAACGCCGGCAAAGCGGAAGCCTTTGGTAACGTCTGCAAGACAGGCGTTCTCGCTAAACCAGAGGTTTCTAGTCCTTTCGCTCTGTAAGTCAGCTTACGGGCGCAAGACAACCAGATTGGTTAACCGTCGCCTTTTGATTCTTGGTGTCACAACCGGACGGTTCTGACACCCGGCAAGGACGCGGCAAGCTGAGGTAAAAAGGTCTACCTTTCTACCTGGTGAGAAGAGATAGAGTAGGTGTCACAACCGATTGGTTCCGGCGCCGGCA
>Ga0308164_10002848_pt1 | contig 16532 bp, 23 predicted proteins | sample PhyTR2_FD_201031 | JGI IMG/M metagenome (GOLD analysis project Ga0308164, IMG submission 201031) | Phyllosphere microbial communities from UC Gill Tract Community Farm, Albany, California, United States - DLSLT.R2 | ecosystem: Host-associated > Plants > Phyllosphere > Unclassified | place: USA... | reverse complement strand
AAACGATGTTTTCTCCTGCCGGTGCTCATAACCAGCCGAGACGCTTACATCATTGCCGAACAGCGAAAAGATCGGGCCTGTGACGTTCGCGTTGAATACAAGCTGCTCATTCACCGACTTCGGCGTCGCAATCGCAAATATGTAATCGCGGGCCGCCTGACTAGCTTGGTTCGAGCCGAGTACGTTCAACGGCGCGCAGGTCGAGCTGATGGCGGCGATCGTGGCGCTGGTATACCCAGGGCGGCAGACAATGTTGCCACTCGCATCGCGTACCGAGTCGAGCGCATTGACAAAATTCTGCTGGATCAACTCGCGGTTGCGGCCGTTGGTAGTGGAGCGGCCATAAACCGCTGATGCTTCCCACTTGAAGCGATGGCTGCCGATGCCAAAGTCTCCATCAAGGCCACCAACGAACCGATAGGTCTCAACCGTTGCTTGTGAGCGGCCGGTTGTCAGATCCGAATTGGCTCGCCCAAGGTAGAACTGGTTCTCGCCCGGCGCCAAGTTGGCCGCGATCGTGGCGCGGTCGGCATTACTGAGATATGGGTTGTCGAGGCCGATAATAATGTTGCCATCTGGTGTTCCAGCATCGTCAAACAGCCCTGTATTATAGTTGGGCTGATCGATTAGGTTCACACCTTTGCTATGTGCGTACCAAGCCTCTCCGAAGAAGCGAACGTTGTCGGTAAGCTGATAGCTAAGCTGTGCATTGCCTAAATAGCGCTCTGAGCTGGTCAGCAAATTAGACTGCGCCGGAAGGTCGAAACCGTTGCCACCGCTACTGATATAGCCTTGTCGCAAGACGGTCCCGAGGTCGAGTGGCACCAAAGTTCCGTTTGGACCGAATTGAACGATCTGGCCTACGGCATTGCGGATGCCCGCCCGCTGGACAGAAAAGTCGTCCGAACTGAACGGCACACCGCCGGTCGTGAAGGCACTGTAGCGCTGAGCCGGGTAGAGCAAACGCTGGAAGGCCGAATTTGCGGATGCCGGCGGAGAGCCGAAGAAATTACCGGCAGCCGTTATGTCGCGATCGCTTGCGGTTAAACCGGTGACGCGGTTGTATTCGCCCGAAACGACGATATTGCCACGCCCTTGAGCAAAGTTTTTGCCAGCGAGAAAACTTAACCGGTTGTCCGAGCCGTCTCCGCGCTCCGATAGGCCCGCCTGGCCCTCAACGCTCAGTCCCTCATAGTTGCGCTTGAGGATGATATTGACGGTGCCCGCAATCGCATCGGAACCGTAAATTGGTGCGCCCCCAATCGCGACCGTCTCAACGCGGTCCACCAGCGTTGTCGGAATGTTATTGAGATCGACCTGCGTACCAGCCGCAACCGGTCCGAAGATGCTGGCGGTGTTCGATGATACAAAGCGGCGGCCGTTTACAAGGACCAGTGTGCGCTGTGAGCCTAGGCCAAAGAAGTCGACGAAAGTCTGCGATGCGCCGAACGACGACTGCGCACCAACATTGCTATTACCGGGCGTGCCAAACGCAGGAATTTCCGTCAGTGCTTGGCCGACGTTGGTATAGCCTCGGTTCTGAATCTGCGCGGCGCCGATCACTTGAGTTGGCTGCAGCGTATCAAACTCGGGCCTGGCTATACGTGATCCGGTGACGACAATTTCCTCGCCAGCCGCTGGGGCTGTCGACTGGGTAGCGCTCGCAGACGATGATTCCGGCGTCGTGGTCGCGCTCTGCGTTCCCGCCTGACCCCCAACTTGAGCAGGCGATTGCACAGTGGCCTGCGCCCCTGCGGGTGCCACACCGCACGCTAGAGAAAGTACGCTGGCTCCTAGCAGTACCTGGACACGCAGAGATGTGGTCATGATTGTCGCCCCTGTGATTGAACGATAAATTCGTTCTATTCCACAATCTTACTAGGACGTAACAAAGCGGCAATATCTCTGACTAATTTTCGACAAGGTGTTGCCGCACAATCACAGTTTGACCACACGGCATTGCTCAAGCGGCAATTACTGACCCCGCATCATCGGACCCGCTGACCATCTCTAGGTCAGTCGAGGCGTCGGCATGCGTATCGGAAACACTGGCCTGTGTACCGTCATCCAGTCGGGGGGGGACAGGACATTATCATAGCTACCGGTCAACCAACGATCGTGATCGTCGGGCCGCAAGATTGTGATTATCGCCTTAGGGTGTATCGGCGCCGCTAGTTCGTTCGCATCGCAGGTAACTATCGCGAAGCAGCGTTGATGATCGACCTGACGCCAGATGCCGGCGATCGCGAATACAAGCTGGTCGGTCACCCCGATCCACATCTCCACTTTGATCGGCTTCGTGCGATCGCCAAGGTCAGTTTGCTCCCGCGCCCCATTCGCAGAACTCCGTCAGCGGAATTAGGCACCGGTGGCCGGCTCGCTGTCGAGGGACCGCCGACGCGACCATGACGATGTGTGGTTCTCACTCCAGACGCTATAGCTCGCCTTCGAGCATTCTTTGACGACATCCTAAATGGCGGCGACGCCAGTACGCGGCTGAGCGTTACCGGAATGGCTGGTTAGAGCATCAGCAGACTGGTCGTGTCGGCGTCATGAAAAGCCGCTGTCGCGAAAGTACTAAATTTCGGACGTCTCGAATGTCGTAATTTTTGCATCAGAAAGCGCCATTGGCGAAACAGAGCCGGGCTGGCTCTCTCGCAATAGAAGAATTTCTTCTTCGGTTGAGATGACGCATGGTGCCACCTCAAATCCGCATTCGATCTGACGGAGGGGCCAATGTTCTTCTTTCTTGCCCTTGCGTTAGCTGCGCAAAGGCTTCCTGCTTCCCCAGATGGACCCGGCAGATGGTCTTCGGTGAAGACCGATCAGACAATCACGAACGAACTTTCCTGTGCCACGAACGGCAAATTTTCGGTCATTTTGAAGTGGCGTTTGCGACATGGCTTGGTGCTGGCTTCGATCAAACGTCACGGTATGGCTCTGCCACACAATGAGAGCGACAAGCTGGTCAACGCCCTTGCCAACGCGACTGATCTTTTATCCGTTCAGATGAGCTGCGTCGCCACCAAGGACGCGTTGATTGATATCGTCTATGTCAGCCGAGACAGTGGCAAGATCTCTAAGATGAAGCTCGCCACATTGGTCCGTCCGACCGGACTTGAGCTGTTATCGCCCGTTCAGTTGCCGCCGAACGATTGATGCAAGACTTTTGACTTTTGCATCATGGCAGAAAATTATTCGAACGTTATCTAGGGGGCGTCGGCGCTTGCGGTGGCAGTGCTGGTGCTGGTGCTGGTGCTGGTGCTGGTGCTGGTGCTGGTGCTGGTATCATGGTGCACATCCAGCTTGGGCAATCCCCTGTCTGATATTCAATACTAACGATAGCGCGCGACCTGCTCGATTTTTTGTCTGCGTTCTCAGACTGAACGCGGAAGAAATTCGCTAATCCAAGGGCGACGCTTCGCGCCTCTACCGAACCAATCGTATCGTCAGCGACGCCACATTCCGCGAGGCGATCCCTCACGATCGCACAGTCCAGCGTCACGCTCCAAGTCTGGTCCAGCTTCTTCGCACGGTCAAAACCCTTCTGTGAAGCGGGAAGCCTGAAGCGTAAATTAGGCCCCAAGTGGCGCGGATTTGACTGGCATCCTTCGCCATCGCATGGCCAGCCGATTGCATAAAAGCTACGGTTTTGAACTGTTTCCGACCCGTCTTCAGCGGGGGCGGCCGAGGCCGTCAAGGCCGCGAGTAGTAAAGATGCGATCATTATGTCGATCCTTGAAGCCTTTCCTGTTCTAAGCATCAGCAAGCGACATATGCAAACGACCACCTCGAGGTCGTTGTCATCCTTGTTTCTGGTAGTGGCCTACTGAGACAGTCAGCAGGGCACTTGCGGAATGCAAGTTGCGCGCGGGAAATAGGAATGCAATGCTTCTCTAAGTTGGGCCATGTAGGAGCGCGGCATGCATCTCTTCACCGGCGTTTTAGTAGCCGCTCTTGCGGTTGGCGCGCAGCAGAGCGAGGCGCGGACTGAGCCGGCAATGACCGTCAAGCTACGCTATAATGACGCAGGCCGCTCGGTAAAAGTCGCGCGGGGTCAGCCCGTTCGTATCGCCCTCCCTGCAGCCTTAGGTTCGGGTTTCCGTTGGGTTGCTCGTCCAAGGGATACGTACAAATTGACAGCGCCGATCCGGGTTGAAACTGACCCGGCAACCTCTCGGCTGGACGCGACTATTGTGCGGCTGGTTTTCACTCGCGCTGGACCTGCCACCGTTGAGCTCGCGTGTGTGCCAGATGGAGGTGGTGGTGGCGGGGCGTCAGACGTACTGAAATACCGCTTCGTAGTTAGCTAAGGGCTAGGCTGCTCACGAGAAGAGGGTGCTGCAGTGTCTGCTTTTGGGCGTTCCTGCCGTCGCAAAAGGTACGGGTTTTGCATCAACGAACGGCCTAAGGTGGTGGAAAGCGGACATTGCGGGGTACGGCACGATTGCTATTCTGACGCGATGAGAGATGCTCGGCTCTGGAAATTCGTAACCTTGGGCGGACTCGTAATAGGCGGAGTTCAAGTGTTCAGCCGTCCGGGAGCGAATGTGCTGTCCGTCAGGATGACTCGGGGCGCGATGTTAGAAGGTGTCTGGACACGCTCCGACAGCCTATTCCGTTATCCAAGTTGGTCCACGGGGCAGATCGAGCCAGACACGGCATTGCCTGACGTCGTGGACAGATGCGGCGGAGCATCTGACCTTACTGCGGTTGCCGAACGCGCTGCGGACTCGGGTTACGCGCTGCGAGACAAGGCTCAGTCCATGTATCGCAATGACATCATCGAGACGATCGCCGAGGCCGTGCCTTGGTGGCGCGTGAAATTGTGGCAAATCAGTTTCGGCCTCGGCTTCTGGTCAGGTAAATTAGATGAACCATCTAAGTACCTCTCGGGCGATCAGATCGCGCAGGCTCGTAGGTCCTCGGATAACTGGTACCGGCGGGTGAAAAATCGCATTCTATGCGACGCGGCACGAAGCGTGAAGGCGGGAGAGCCTCCTATTTGATCAGTTACCGCCTATCAAACGGATGGCGCTGAGACCAACGGCTATGTCCGCAATTGGGCGTTGGCGGAATGACCGGGATTGGTTGTTAGCTGCCGTAGGTAGCCATGATCTCATGCATCTCACCCGCGTTCACGGTGAGCGACCAATCCCTAAGGTTTTACATGCCGACGATCTCGGCATGTAGACTTTCGGTCTTTAGCATGGGCTTCGTCTTTCAGGCTTTCGTCGATCAAGACTTTATTTACCCAACCAATGGTTGCGGCATCCATCATCTCTTCTTTTCTTGCCTCTGATATATTTTCCGGCAATCGCGTATTTGAAGCTACCGCCGCTTTTGCAATCAGCGCATCGCGAACTAAACTTCTCAATTCCCGACAGGACTTTTTTATTTCCGATAGAAGCTCGATCTCGCTGACATAGATCTGATCCGGTAAGAACGTCTTAGAAGTCACAGACGTCTTTACGCATAAAGCAAATTTCGAAATATCGGATTGCTCGTCTTTCTCAGGCAACGCCAATAGCAAGAAAAGTAGGGCAGATATCACCCCACCGAGCCTTCCAAACTAATCCCCAGCAGCTTCTGCGCCTTGACCTCGATCTTCATCGGCATGTTGTGACAGTTTTTCTTAATGTCTGCAATTGGGCGTTAGTGGAATGGCCGGTTCGAGAGGCTAGCGGACGCTAACCGCTTTCGAAGTGTCTGGCGGCGAGCTTGCCACTTCCTTGATATGGAGAACTGAGTGCGCGCGAAATTTACGGAAATAGCCGGATAAATGTCCGGCATGGACGCCATCTAATCGGGTGCCGATCATCACTATCCCGAAAGTAGCGTATTTTTGGGTTGCTCCTGCCTTAGTGATCTCTGTGTTGATCAAGGTCCGAGCCTCAGGCGTAGCGTCAAATCCGCACTCTGGCCCCTTGGCCTTGAAGCAGTTCCAAGGCTCTCTTAGTGGACACTGCCGAAATGATTCGCCCTCGGTGTATAGGGTCAGGACTCCGGTAATCTTGCGCTCGTCGCTACGTTGCACTTGGTCGCCAGCCTGCCTGGCCAGCGGGGCGGCTTTGCATGATGCCAATGCGAGTAGGGCTAAGGCAGTGGAAGCACGCATGAGTCTAGTCTGTAACTGACTTGGAATGTCTACAAGTGGGCGGGAGCGGACATAGGCTTGTCGCGTAAGTGCTAAGTTTCGCGACAGCGCACCGATGCTCGTATTGTCTCCTAGATCAGTGTCGCTAAAGTCTGTTGCATAATACATTAATTCCGATACAGTTGTGCGACATGTTGATTGGTTACGCCCGTGTGTCCACCGATGACCAGGATCTCCGGCTGCAACGCACCGCGTTGAAAGAGGCCGGATGCAAGCGGACGTTCGAGGAAAAGATCTCGGGCGCAAAGCGTGACCGACCCCAGCTTGCCAAGATGATCGAGCAGCTGCGCGATGAAGACACGGTGGTGGTGACCAGGCTCGACCGGCTGGCACGCTCGACCCGCGACCTGCTCGATATTGCCGAGAGACTGAAGGAGGTCGGCTCTGGTTTGCGCTCGCTGGCCGAGCCCTGGGCAGATACGACCTCGCCTGCGGGTCGCATGGTGCTAACCGTGTTCGCTGGCATCGCCGAGTTTGAGCGCGAGCTGATCCACCAGCGTACCAGTAGCGGTCGGATGGCGGCGAAGGCGAGAGGGGTGCGCTTCGGCCGCCCGCCCAAGTTAACTGCCGAGCAGATTGCACTAGGCAAGCGGCTGGTGAGTGAAGGCACATCGGTGCGTGAAGCCGCCAAGCTGCTCAAATGCCATCATGCCACGCTCTACCGCGCGCTGACTGCCGCGGCGCAGACCGGATGATGCCGTGCATGCCGCGTCCTAACGCACTGCGATCGGAAGCCTGATGCCGATCCGCCTCGAGCACGTGTTCCTCTATCCGATCGACTGGCCACAGATCTCACACCACGTCCGCTTCGTGCGCGCAGGGGGATGCTGCGAGCATTGTGGACGGCCGCATGGGCAGAAGGTGTTCCACCTCGGTGACGGCCGTTGGTGGGATCGCAGCCGGAGATACTGGCGCAACGGCAAGGGGCGGCGCACACGGCGTCCGAACGAGAACGTCCTGCTAGAAGGACGCTGGACCCCGGTGGTACTCGCCTGCGCGCACCTGAACCATGATCCCAGCGACAGCGCGCTCGATCAGCTCGCGGCGTTATGTCAGCGCTGCCACATGATCCATGACGGTCCCGAGCACCGTCGCCGGCGCTGGATGAACGCGCACTACCGACGCGCGCTGGGCGACCTGTTCCACGGACCCTACCCGCTGCTGGGTGCCGACTGGATCGGACCTACCCCGATCAGCATGCTCGATGACAGCCGGTCGCTATATGCAAACTTCTGACCACTGGCGTTGCTGAGCCGCAAGGCAACACCGAAAGCCTGCTCCGACTTGCGATTGCTGCAGATAAGCTGTACATACAATATTGTAAACACAGGAGTTGGTGTGTCGTTCGAATGGGATGACCGGAAAGCTGTATTCAACCTCGCCAAGCACGGTGTGTCATTCGAGCTGGCCAAGGAGGTTTGGAACGACCCTCTTCATGTCATTATCCCTGACCGCGTCGAGGGCGCCGAACAACGATGGCATGCACTGGGCTTGGTGGGACCGATTGTCGTGCTGGTCGTCGTCCATAGCTATCCCGACGCCGGTGATGAGGATCGCATACGCATCATTAGCGCCCGCAAGGCGACAAAACAGGAAAGGTACCGCTATGAGCAAGAAGGCGCTTAATCCCGAATTACAAGATCAGCTCAACAAGCTGGCAGCGCTGCCAGACGATCAGATCGATACTAACGACATCCCGGAAGCCTTGCCCGAAGCTTGGCTGCACGCTCGCCAGCCCGGTCTGTACCGGCCGATCAAGAAGCCGGTTACACTTCGCCTTGATGCCGATGTGGTGGCCTGGTTCAAAGAACACGCGCAGGATCGTGGATATCAGACTGAGATCAACCGCGTGCTACGCCGCTATGTGTCTGAGGCACAGGCCTGACACAGGGTTTTGGTACCCGGTAACCCGCAGACAAGCATGACATGAGCGTAGGGGTCAAAACCGTCCGGTTTTGACCCTATTGCTTCAGCACTCTTTCGGGCATCCATGCGTTGACATGATCCAACGAGTAAGGCGGAGTGGCTCCTCAATGAGCGACATTAGCTGGGAGCTGCTACAGGCGATGACCGGCCAAGGCACCATTTCGATCAGGGAAGTGGCTCGGCGGGTCAGTCAGAACTTGAAGGCGGTCCATGGCGACGTGCAAGCCCTGCTCAATGCCGGCGCGATCGACAGTACCGGTGAGGGGAATCTGTTTCTCTTCGACGCGGTGCGCGTCGATTTCATGCTGACCAAGGCCACCTGAACGATGAAGGTTTTTATCAGCTCGCTCATTGCCGGCTTCGAGGAGTTCAGGCGCGCCGCAGTTTTGGCCGTGACGTCGCTCGGCCACGAGCCGATCACGGCCGAGACGTTCGGCGCCGGTACGGCCTCGCCCCGCCTCGCCTGCCTCGGCGGCGTCAGGGAAGCGGACTTGGTCGTCCTTATCCTCGGCGCCGACTATGGCGCGATCCAGCCTGTGTCCGGCATCTCGGCTACGCACGAGGAGTACCGGGAGGCCAAGAACCGCCGCCCCGTGCTCGCGTTCGTCCAAGAGGACGTGGAGCGCGATACGCGGCAGGCCTCCTTCGTGCAGGAAGTCCAGGATTGGCAAAGCGGGCTGTTCCGGCAGGGCTTCCGTACAGCGGATGCTCTCCGAGAGGCGATCACCCGCGACATCCACCGGTATGAACTGGCGAATGCCGCGGCCCCGGTGGACGCGACCGAGATGCTGGCCCGTGCCACGGCGCTGATCCCCAGGGAACAGCGCAACATGGTGCGCCTAGGTGGTCCCTTGGTGCACCTGGCCGTCGTCGGGGGACCGGCTCAGCCAATCCTGCGGCCAGTCGAAATCGAGCGTCAGGAGTTCGGGCGAGAGCTGCTTCAGGCTGCTACCTTCGGCGAGCATGCCATCTTCCATTACGCATGCGGATCTTCCGCTGACGTCCACGATGGCGTCCTGTTGCTCGGACAGGACAGCGGGGCCGCGCTCGCGCTGGACGAGCGCGGTTCGGTCCGGCTGAGTATCCCAGTTGCACGTGGCGGCGGCCACATGCCGGCGATCATCGACGAGAACGTCTCCGCCGCGCTCGAACAGGCTCTTGGCTACGCGCATTGGCTGTTTGAGAAGATTGACGCTGTGCACCGCCTCTCCCGCATCGTCGTGGTAGCTTCTCTAGCCGATGCCGGGATGGGCGCATGGCGCACGCGGCAGGAACAGGAAGCGAGCCCTAACAGCATGACCTACTCGCACGGTTTCAATAACGGCGAGCGCCCACCCGTCTATTTCCAGCCCCCAGATCGGCCACGAGCAGCGATCGGCTTCGATCGGGACCGGATGGTGCAGGACCTCAAGACCCTCCTGCGCCGGCAATGGCAGTAAGGTAGCGGAACTTGCTTTCAGCCAACCGATACGTGCCTTGGTCCTGCCGAACGCCTCCGGTATGATGGGATATCGAGCCTGCCAGGCCTCCGTCCGTGAGGGCATACACACTTGGCGCGTCTTCCCCCCACCGACGCGGTTCGACACCTCGAACACAGCTGCGGCCAGCGCCACGGATCCGTGGACCTTAACGGGCAAACGGTCGCTGGTATGGGCACTGCTGCTTCTCGTGCTGCTCGCCAGCACGACGACACCGGTGGACGCGAAAAGGCACCATCACCGCACCAGTCATCGTCCAGCCCATCATCAGGTCGCTAGATCGCATCCCGCCAGCCCACCCACGCCCGCCCCGGTCACGGCATCAGCTCTGACTTCAACGAGCAAGTGGGCCTCACCGACGTTCCTCAAGGGGGGCTTCGCGGTCGCCTTCCTCGCCTTCATCGGTGCGGGCGCCGGCTGGTTTCATAGCCACCGCGATCGCCGGCGCCTCCAGACCGCGGATCGGCAGTGGCGTCAGCGAGTGAACCAAATCCAATCCGAACTGGCGGCCGAACACGGTGAAAAGGCGCAGCTGCGCGCGCAACTTGTCGCGGCGCAAAACGTCTTGGCCACATCAAAAGCCGACGCTGACCGCAAGCGTGAGTGGGCGCAGGCGAATAGCCTCAAGGACACCGACAACCAGTTTCGATTTATCGAGGCCGCCAGCCTCCGGCGCAAACGGCTACTCAACCGGCCGGAGGAAAGGACATTCAATGCCTGCCTTACCTTCGTGAAAGGACGACGACTCAAGGCCTGTCCACAAGTCAGTATGGGTGAAATTATCCGAAGCATCGGTGAAAACCGTGATGCTACAAATGCCTTCTCCTCGTTCAATAGCAAGCGGGTCGACATGTTGATCTGCGACGGGGACTGGTATCCGCTGATCGCCGTCGAGCATCAGGGCGCGGGTCATAATCAAGGCAATGCGGAAGAGCGAGATCGTATCAAACGTCTCGCGCTCGAGCGGGCTGGGATCGGTCTCGTCGAAACATACGATGATGATGACCGTGCCGCCATCCTCACTGCGCTAGAGGAAGAACTAGTCAGGATCCGGGGCGGCTACGCTCGGCACGCTGCTCGCGCATGATCGCTCGCGCCGTCAACCGCCAGCTCGGCAAGTCCGACCGTGAAGCCGCCGGCGTGTTGTCTTCGGCGCAGCGCCACACCCACTTTCTCGATAGCCCGCGCATCGTCGCCAGCACGGCCGCGTCCGATTTCACCTTCGCGGAATTGAAGGACACGACCACCACCGTGTTCCTGTACCTGCCGCCCGATCGGCTCGATACCTATGCGCGCTGGCTGCGGCTGCTGGTGAGCCAGGCCGTCACCGACATGGCCCGGTCCACCGCCCGCCTTGCCCGGCATGTTCTGTTCCTGCTCGATGAGTTCGCCGCGCTCGGCCGCCTCGAACCTGTCGAGCGCGCAATGGAGCTGATGGCGGGTTACGGCCTCCAGCTCTGGCCGATCCTTCAGGACATGCATCAGCTCAAAGCCACCTATGGCGAACGCGCCGGCACGTTCATGTTCAACGCCGGCGTGATCCAGACGTTCGGGGTAAACGATCATGCGACCGCCGACATGCTCTCGCGCACGATCAGCGACACGACGATCGAATACGATACCGTCAGCACGTCACGCGGTACGGGCTGGGGCGAAAATCGCGCCGGGCCTTCGTAGAGCGTCAGCGGGCACGTTCCGGCCCGCCGGCTTGCCACGCCAGACGAAATTATGCGGATGCGGCCCGATCAACTCCTGCTGCTGCGCCAGGGTGAACACCCGCTCGCGGTCAAGAAAATCCGTTATTATGATCAGCGTGAGTTCGCAGGCTTGTTTGATCCTGCATGAACGATACGCGAAAAGTGAGCTTTGGGGTAGCGCCTCACCTTTGGGAAGCGGGTTCGCCACGGCAGCAGCCGCGACGGAGCCGGTGATCGGATTGACGATCTACGAAACCGATTGCGAAGTAACTGATTTAAGCACCAACAGCGAGGTTCGGTGCTGCAAGTATGCCGGTTGTGTCAAAGCCCTCTTCCCTGTCCTCAGAGCGTTTCTGGGCGGCTCTGGCGCGATATCTAGTAGCAGTTCGCATTTCCTCTTTTCGCCTAGCACGCGGCGCTCGCGCCGTTCTTGTGACGGCGTAGCCGGCACGCAACAAATAGCGCATCGGCCATCAGGCCGATTCTGTCCGCGTATCTTGACGCCGGTTATGCACAGGTCCGCCTATCCCAAAGCTCACTTTTCGCCGTTCAGATTCTCTAGTTCTTCTTATTCAAGATTCAGGCGGCTGAAAGGCCCAGATTTCCGCGGGAAAACGCCCCCATCAGTGAGCGTTGGGGTCGATTCGCGTGAGTTTCAGGGTAGCGTGCAGTGAGCTTTCGGGTTGGTAAAGGTGAGTGTTTGGGCAGGTCCCGGTGAGCGTTGGGGTAGGTCGTTGATCGGCTTAGAAGGAGCGGTGAGTTTTGGGGTATGCGCTTCTCCGCTCTACCGGGGAGCTGAAACATTTGCCTGGCTCACTTTTGGCCGTTAGGGTGAGTTGGTAAGCCCCTCTTCCTCACCGTTGGTCAAGCCTATGTCACAACCTGCCGTGGTCGATATGACGTTCCGCACGCTGGCCCAAAAGGGACGCGGGAATCCATTTGATCCTGCTAATTACGGGGAAATCGTTAAGCCCGGCGAGCTGGTCGATATTGTAGAGCTAAGCCCCCTCACCCTCGCTGATCGCCGCATCTACAACCTGCTGATCGCCAACGCCTGGGAGCGCATCGGGGAGCCGATCATCCATCGCATCGCGAAATCCAGGCTGAAAGGGACGCACCAGGGCAATGAGCGCGTAGAGAGCTCGCTGCTGCGCCTCATGGGCACCATCGCGATCGTCACGATCCGCAAGGATGGCAAGAGCTACAAGCGCCGTGTCCAGCTGCTCGGCCCAAGCGATGAAAGCCTCGAAAAGGACGGCTTCCTTTACTATCGTATCCCAGAAGAGCTGATAGAGATATTGCGGAACAGTCAGGTCTATGCCCGTCTCAAGACGCAGGTAATGTATTGCTTCGAGTCAAAATACGCCCTTTGCCTCTATGAAATGATCGAGCGCCGGATTGGTCTCGAATACAAACAGAAAGAGGATTTTACGCTTGATGAGCTGCGCGGCCTGCTTAATGTGCCCGAAGGTAAACTTGAGCGCTTCGCCGATCTGAACAAGTACTGCCTTAAGGTCGCCGTCGAGGAAATCAACAAGCTCTGCCCCTTCTATGTTGATTTCACACCGATCAAGAACGGGCGCAAGGTCGAACGAGTGGCACTCCACTGGTTCCCGAAAACATCCAGCGGCAAGCGCGACGCACAGAACCTGATCGACCAGCACAGCATTGTACGGCGGGCAAAGCTGCGCGGCGGAATTCCCGAACTGCCCGTGCTGGTTGATTTCAGCGCGTCGGCCCAAAGGTGAGCCGCTACCCCAAAACTCACCGATAGGCTGCTACCGACCTCTACATGCTAAACACGTGTCACGTTTCGCCGTGTTCTCGTGTTCTCGTGTTCACATGATCTCGTGTTCACATGCTCTCGTGGTCACATGCTCACACGTGGGCTGGCGGCTTCCGGGGTGCCCGCTACAGATGACGGTCACTCACCCAGCCCTTGCATGTTCCACTCGGGACCGATCATTCGGATCAACCCCGCTTCCAACCCTGGCGCTGTCAGCACCGAAGCCCGTTCCACGTGGTGGCCTCAGGGGTCGCGATCAGGACCTCGACATGGCTGCCTGCATTAAGTGCCGTTAGGATAAGGCCTTTGACGCGTGCACTGGTGCGCTGCCGAGCGTGACCGCGGACATAATGCGCCATGCGGCCCCGCAAACCGAGCTGGGTCAGTCCTATATAGCGGATGATCCCGTCCACCATGAACGCATAGACACCGGCGTTTACCGACACGATGGAGTCAAGTTCGAAAGCGTCATCGCTGATCGAAGTCCACTGCCCAATCCGAATTAACCCTGCGTCAATAAGGCGGGCGGCTGGAATCGGCTCGTTCATGATAGCCGCTTCAGGCTTCGACTGCCCCTCGTCAGGCAATCGAATGCCCGGACTGGCGGTATTGGTGCGCTGCTTCCGTCCCAGATTGATCCCTGAGCGTTCAAGAACCTGCCGAGCGTGTTAGTAACGAATGCCGAGTTGAGCAGCAATTTCCGTACGCAAGTACCCAGCTCGCGCGAGGGCGCGGATTTGGTCTGCTTTGGTGCTCAGTCCGGCAGTCACCTGATGGACCGGCAGACGCTCGCCGGGAGGCAGCGACTCACCCATAGATGCTTCGCCCCCTCCTCTTCCGCAGCTGCGTCACCGTTCCCCGAACGGGTGCTTGCCGTACTGGCGCATCAGGAGGTCGATCGCCTCGCCCATCAAGGCCTGGAGGGTAGTTCCGTTCTCGGCAGCCAGCACGTTTAGGCCCCGGCTAACCTCCGGACTGAAGTATGCGCTTACCGCCTTCTTGCCCTGCCGCGCTGCCGATCGCACTGGGGCCGCGCCCTCGATGGGTAGAACCGAGGCGCTCGGCTCCACCTTCGCGCGTTCTGCGCGTTGCTCCCTCATGGCACCAAATTTGCTCATGTCAGCCTCGCTTCTTCCTGCTCTGCTTACCTGTGGACAGGTTCACACGCTCTCGTGTCCACGTCCATAGTGCGGCAATCTCCCCTGCCGCCTTACCGTCGGGCTCCGCCTCCATCGCGGTTTTCCCTTGCGCTGTGCTGTGGTGATAGATCGCGCGCATAGTGAGCATGACGGGCGCGACCGGGACGCCCATGCCCTCAACGCCGTCGCTGCCCTCGATCAGCTCGCGCGCGTCCCGGTAAGTAGTTGGTGCACGCTGAGGGCCGCCCATGAAGAGCACGAAGGCCGGCTTGCCTGCTGCCTTCACCAACTCGGCCGTCGTTTCGACGGCTGACAAGTCGAACGCCTGGGGACGGCACGGAATGAGGATCAGGTCCGCTGCCTTGCACGCCTCGCGCGCCATAATGTCGGCGTGTGGGGGCGTGTCGATGATGACTAGGTCCGCGCCTAGATCGGCCGCTTGCTGCACCTTGCGCGAAAGGAGGGTAGGGGAGGCACAGTCCACAACCTCAGGGTCCGCGCCGCCTCGCCAGTGATTCCACTGGCTGGCGGTCGCTTGCGGGTCCGCGTCGAGGATCAGCGCAGACAGACCTGCACTGGTGGCAGCACCGGCAAGGTGGATCGCAAGTGTGGTCTTACCCGCTCCGCCCTTCTGGCTGATAATAGATATGGTCTTCATGTGCCCACCTGAATGTGTTCGCGTGTGAACATGATTGATAGCGAACGTGTGGTCAGGATAGCAATCCCAGTTGTGAACAGGTCAGCCGATGGCTTGTTGCGTATATCCTGAATCGTACGTCTCATATGTTCCCCACTTCTGCGACGCCGAGGTGCTCGCACAGTGAGCGCTCTTCGGCCCCTCGGCTTTCCCGACTGGGACCCAATCGGGACGCAGACTGGGCTTATGCGCTGATCTCAGCTTCGTCCGCAGCCGGACCAGTAGGTTGGTCGTCAGGAAGCAGACCGCCTCACGACCCAGATCCACGTCGTCGTCGACGCGCAGGGGCTAGGCCAGCAGGCGGCCCGCGCTAGTCAGCCTCGACGTGAGGCGGGCGCGGCAGCAAAAGCCCGCGACCCCGAATACAGCGCAAGAACCCCCGCCTCGCCCGCGGGCTTTTTGGGTCTCTTTTGATGCAAACCCGAATTTGATGCGAGGCCTAGGGAAACCGTGGGTTTTTGAGCCCTTTTGACGTCGATCTGCTGATGCGGATTGATGCACCTGGAGGCAGGTAATCGGGCAGTCCGAAGCATATCGGTCGAAGGCGTTTTTCAGGCGTCCTTCTGCCCTCTCGAACCCTCGCTAGAACCGCTCTGTAGAGCGCGCCAGGCTCGCGACCGGGGGATGTTTCCGGGAACGCGGTTACATCGGTAATCTGCGCTAAAACCTTGCAAAAAACGGCGGAAAACCGTGAGTTTTAGCTAACCGGATGACGGTTACATTGCGGTTATCGATCTGGCCAATTTCGGTTATCTCACTGATTTACAACGGTTTTAACAATGGGAAATATCACTTTATAAATAGGTAATCTGGTAACCCCTATGTAACCGCAATTATTACCTCAAAAGTGGCCGAAATCCGCCAATGTAACCGATGTAACCTCGTTCCCGCCCACATATAAGAATGCTGGGCGAGCGGTCAGGATCGGCGGTAATGGGTCTTGCTTTCCCTTCCGCCGCTGTCGTTAGGAGTGCCGCGGTGCTGGATCGTCGAGAAAGAATGATCGTAAGGCTCGCGGTGGTCGACGTCCGCGAGGCAATAGAAAGCGCAGGAGTAGCGGCCGGCGACACCAATGAGGTCAGGCTGGCTCCACGCCTTGTTCCCGCATTGCCCGGAGCGCTGGCCGCTGACGATGTTCTGAGAGTCGGCCTGGCAAGATCACATCATCGGACGAGAGCAGGGCATGAACGAGGCGTCCAACGGCATTCGACGACAGCTCAAGCGTGCAAGGGGCAGGTCAGATGCGATCGTTAGATCAAAGCCGTGAACCCATCAAAGAGAACGACCGTTATCGCCCGATTGTGTTGAAAAAGTCGGCCTTGCAGTGGTGTCGGTGGTCTGATTCAATCTTCGCGAGGTGAGCGGAGACGGGCCGATGATGGGCGAACAGACGGTAGCGCAGGAAGCGCTGTTCTACAGCTTCAGTCTGGAGCGGCATGTGCCGACGGACCACATGCTGCGCTGGATCGACCGGTTCGTAGACCTGTCGGGCATGCGCGAGCATCTGAAGCCGTTCTACAGCGAAATAGGACGGCCATCGATCGACCCCGAGCTGATGATCCGCATGCTCATCATCGGCTACTGCATGGGGATCCGCTCCGAGCGCCGGTTGTGCGACGAAGTGCATCTGAACCTGGCCTATCGCTGGTTCT
>Ga0308164_10002846_pt1 | contig 16546 bp, 15 predicted proteins | sample PhyTR2_FD_201031 | JGI IMG/M metagenome (GOLD analysis project Ga0308164, IMG submission 201031) | Phyllosphere microbial communities from UC Gill Tract Community Farm, Albany, California, United States - DLSLT.R2 | ecosystem: Host-associated > Plants > Phyllosphere > Unclassified | place: USA... | reverse complement strand
CGGGGCACGCTGCGGTGCTCGCAAAAGCGGGGTCCACGCAAACTCGCTGCGCTCAGACAGCGCGTGGCCCTGATCCGCTTTTGCTCCGCTCCTCACTCTCGGCCTTAACGGGACTTGCGGGTGCGGGGGCAACCACTGCTGCGCAGGGTATCGGGCCTTCGCTGCGCTCGGCCTGCCGGATAAGGCAAGGCCGAGGCAACGGGTACGGGCACCGACACGGTGCTGGTGCGGTGGGCGGGTGCTGGGGGTGGTCTGTCCTCCATTGGAGGCCGAGCGCAGCGAACGCCCGATACCCTGCGAAGCAGCGGTTGCCCCCGATCCCGCATGTCCCGTTGAGCGCGAGAGCGAGGAACGGAGCAAAAGCGGATCAGGGCCGCATGTGTTTGAGCCGCAGGCGAGTTCGTGCGGACCCCGCTTTTGCGAGTACCGCAGCGGTGCCCGAAGGGCCTCGGGCTGCCGGGTCGCCTTTTCTTTCGTTAGTTTCTTTTGGCGAAGCAAAAGAAAGTGACCCGCAGCCGGGCGGCTCCCGGCCTCTGCTCCACGCCAGTGGAAAAAGAACATCTCAATCGCCAGTGCGGTATCGAGCAGGCGACCACCGCAAAAGCACATCGCCCGCCTCGCAGGCTGAGTGCGATCAAGCAGGCGCACATCGCCAGCACAGGGCGCCTTTCGCAAGCGCACGGCGATATCGAACAGGCGACCACCGCAAATGCTCAGCGCACGCTTCACAGGCACGGCAAGATCGAACAGGCGACCACCGCCAGCGCAGGGCGCCCTCCGCAAGCGCCTGGCGATATCGAACAGGCGATCACCGCAAATGCACGACGCCCGCCTCGCAGGCACGGCAAGATCAATCAGGCGACCAGCGCCAGCGCAGATCGCACGCCGCAAGCGCCAGGCGATATCAAACAAGCGACCACCGCAAACGCAAAACCCCCACCTCGCAGGCAAAGCGAGAACGATCGGACGCCCAACGCAACCGCTCAACTTACCCTCCCAAAAGCCACCCGGGCTTCCGCTTCCCCAAAAACGCCTGCACCCCTTCACGCCCTTCGTCCGACGCCCGGATATCCGCGATCCCGTCGACGGTGAGCGCCACCAGCGCATCGTCCAGAACACGCCCGTCGACATCGTCGATCAGCCGCTTGCAGGCCCGCACCGCAGCCGGCCCCGCCTGGCAAACCGCCTTCACCAGACCCGCGACCGCAGCATCCAGCGCCTCGACCGAGTCCACCACCTCGTGCAGCAAGCCCACCCGATGCGCCTCCACCGCCCCGAACCGCTCCGCAGTCAGGAAATACCGCTGGGCAGCCCGCCGCCCGATGGCACGAACGACATACGGACTGATCGTCGCCGGCACCAGCCCGATGCGCACCTCGCTCAGGCAGAAGCCGGCGGTATCCACCGCCACCGCCATGTCGCACGCCGCCACCAGCCCCATGCCGCCGGCATAAACATCCCCCTGCACCCGCGCGATCACCGGCTGCGGGCACCCGGCGATGGTGCGCAGCATCGCCGCCAGCGCCCCCGCATCGGCAATGTTCTCCTCGCGGGTGTAGTCGGCCATGCGCCGCATCCAGTTCAGGTCGGCACCCGCGCAGAAGGACGGCCCTTCGGCCGCCAGCACGATGCAGCGCACGTCATCGCGCGCCGCGAGTCCGGAGAACGCCGCCTGCAGTTCGGCAATCAGCCGGTCATCGAAGGCGTTGCGAATCTCAGGACGCGTCAAGGTGACCCGACCGACCGCATCCGCGACATCGACACGCAAGAAATTGCCGCCAGTACCACTCACAGCGTCCATGTCTGCAACCCTTCCATGTGATGGAAATCCCGATCGTCGTGCAACAAGGCGCAATCGTTATCGACGCACCACGCGCCCACCATCAGATCGACGGAGCTGCGCACCGTCGTACCTCGCGAACGCAGGTCGCGATAGATGCCCGCCGCGCGCATCGCGACCGCTTCTCCTCCTGCCGACGCCACAGGCAGCGGGGCCAACAGCGCATTCGCCGCCCGCCATTCGTGGTCGTGGCGAAAGCCTCTCAATATTTCCATCAGCACCAGGTCGAGCAAGACGAGCCCATGGGTGCTGTCGTCCAGCACAGCATCCAGCAGACGGGTCTGCCGGGTCTCCTGCCCGCGGAAAAAAGCGATCCACACGCCGGAATCGACTGTGATCATTTTTTGACCGCCTTGCGGCCTGCCCTGGCGTTGGTCGTCAAGACGGTCTGGGGCGTCGAGCCGTAGTCCGCCGGCGCTTCCTGCACCCTCACCACACACGGGGGTGAGATCGGCACGCGGTCGCCCGTACCATCGTCCCACTGCAACTTGCCTCGCATGGCGCGAATGCGTTGATACGCCACTCGCCGCGCGACCAGACGCAGTCCCTCTTCGACGGCCTCGCGCTTCGTCTTGAATCCGCCCGCCTCCATGGCAGCCGCCATCAACGCGTCGTCGATCAGGATATTGGTTCTCATGGCCTTTCCGGGTGGTTGAGTTCATGTCACCCTACGCATCGTTTCCTTGCCGGAACCTGGTACGCCATGCGGCCTTGTCCTAAAACCCGAATGCGTTCCCTCACCGGCCTTCGGGAGCGCTTCAATCGATCGGTGCAAGCGCATCGCCGCCTCACATCCGGAACACGCCGAACTTCGGCTCGGGCACCGCCTTGTGGCGCGACGCGGCCAGGCCCAGCGCCAGCACCCGCCGGGTGTCGGCCGGATCGATGACACCGTCGTCCCACAGCCTCGCGCTGGCGTAGTACGGGTGGCCCTGCACGTCGTACTGCTGGCGGATGGGCGCCTTGAAGGCGTCTTCCTCGTCGGCGCTCCACTGGCCGCCGCGCGACTCGATGCCGTCGCGCTTGACGGTGGCCAGCACGCTGGCGGCCTGCTCGCCGCCCATCACGCTGATCCGCGCGTTGGGCCACATCCACAGGAAACGCGGGCTGAAGGCCCGGCCGCACATGCCGTAGTTGCCGGCGCCGAAACTGCCGCCGATGATCACGGTGAACTTGGGCACGTTGGCCGTCGCCACCGCCGTCACCATCTTGGCGCCGTGGCGGGCGATGCCCTCGTTCTCGTACTTGCGGCCGACCATGAAGCCGGTGATGTTCTGCAAAAACACGATGGGCGTGCCGCGCTGGCAGCATAGCTCGATGAAGTGCGCGCCCTTCTGCGCCGACTCGGAAAACAGGATGCCGTTGTTGGCCACGATGCCCACCGCCTGCCCCTCGATGTGGGCAAAACCACAGACCAGCGTGGCGCCGAAACGCGCCTTGAACTCGTGGAACTCGCTGCCGTCGACGATGCGCGCGATGATTTCCCGCACGTCGAAGGGCTTGCGGGTGTCCGACGGGATGACACCGTACAGCTCGTCGGCCGGAAAGCGCGGCGGGCGCGCCGGCTGCTGCGGCGCAAAAACCGCTTGCGGCGCGGTGTGCGCCATGGCCGAGCGCGCCAGCACCAGCGCATGCAGGTCGTTCTGCGCCAGGTGATCGGCCACGCCGGACAGCCGCGTGTGCACGTCGCCGCCGCCCAGGTCCTCGGCGGTCACCACCTCGCCGGTGGCGGCCTTCACCAGCGGCGGCCCGCCCAGGAAGATGGTGCCCTGGTCCTTGACGATGATGGATTCGTCGCTCATGGCCGGCACGTACGCGCCGCCGGCAGTGCAGCTGCCCATCACCACGGCGATCTGCGCGATGCCCTGCGCGCTCATCTGCGCCTGGTTGTAGAAGATGCGGCCGAAGTGGTCGCGGTCGGGAAAGACCTCGTCCTGGTTGGGCAGGTTGGCGCCGCCGGAGTCGACCAGGTAGATGCACGGCAGGCCGTTCTGCTCGGCGATCTCCTGGGCGCGCAAATGCTTTTTAACGGTGACGGGGAAATAGGTTCCGCCCTTCACCGTGGCGTCGTTGCAGACGATGACGCAGTCGCGTCCCGCCACCCGGCCGATGCCGGCGATCAGGCCCGCGCCCGGCGCCGCGCCGTCGTACATGCCGTGCGCGGCCAGCGGGGCGATCTCGAGAAAAGGTGTGCCGGCATCCAGCAAGCGCTCCACCCGCTCGCGCGGCAGCAGCTTGCCGCGTGCCACGTGCTTGGCCCGGGCCGCTTCGCCGCCGCCCTGGGCGATCTGGTGGATTTGCTGGTGCAGGTCTTGCACCAGAACACGCATGGCGGTGGCGTTGGCCTGGAACTCGGCCGAGCGTGCGTTGAGTTTGGTGTCTAGCTGGGTCATGGTGTCAGGCGGTCTCGGCGAACAGTTCACGGCCGATCAGCATGCGGCGGATTTCGCTGGTGCCCGCGCCGATCTCGTAGAGCTTGGCGTCGCGCCACAGGCGCTCCACCGGAAAGTCCTTGGTGTAGCCCACGCCGCCCAGCGCCTGGATGGCCTCGCCGGCCATCCAGGTCGCCTTTTCGGCGGAGTACAGGATGGCGCCGGCGGCGTCCTTGCGCAGGCTGCGCGAATGGTCGGCCCGGTCGCAGGCCTGGCCCACCGCATACACATAGGCCCGCGTGGCCTGCCAGGTGGTGTACAGGTCGGCCACCTTGCCCTGCATCAGCTGGAACTCGCCGATGGCCTGGCCGAACTGCTTGCGCTGGTGCACGAAGGGCAGCACCGCGTCCATGCAGGCGGCCATGATGCCGAGCGGCCCGCCGGACAGCACCGCCCGCTCGTAGTCGAGGCCGCTCATCAGCACCCGAACGCCGTTGCCCTCGCCGCCCAGCACGTTTTCTGCCGGCACTTCGCAGTCGTCGAAGAACAGCGGATAGGTGTTGCTGCCGCGCATGCCCAGCTTGTCGAGCTTGCTGCCGGCCGAAAAACCCTTGAAACCCTTCTCCACGATGAAGGCGGTCATGCCCCTGGCGCCAGCCGCCGGATCGGTCTTGGCGTAGATGACCAGGGTGTCGGCGTCGCCGCCGTTGGTGATCCACATCTTGCCGCCGTTGAGAACGTAGCGGTCGCCCTTGCGGTCGGCGCGCAGCTGCATGCTGACGACGTCCGAACCAGCGTTGGGCTCGCTCATCGCCAGCGCGCCGACATGCTCGCCGCTGACCAGCTTCGGCAGATATTTCGCCCTCTGTTCAGTGTTGCCGTTGCGGTGGATCTGGTTCACGCACAGGTTGCTGTGCGCGCCGTACGACAGGCCCACCGAGGCCGAGGCGCGGGACACCTCTTCCAGCGCCACCAGGTGCGCCAGGTAGCCCATCTGCGTGCCGCCGTATTCCTCGGACACGGTCATGCCGTGCAGGCCGAGCGAGCCCAGCTTTTGCCAGAGGTCGGCGGGAAAGAGGTTGTCGGCATCGACCTGCGCGGCGCGCGGGGCGATCTCGGCGGCGGCGAAGTCGGCGACGGCCTCGCGCAGGGCGTCGATCGTTTCGCCGAGGGCGAAGTCCAGTCCGGGAAGCAGCATGTCTCGTGTCTCCTGTAATGCATGCCAGGGTACGCCGACCGGCTGCGCAATTGGCGCCAGAATGGGTACAAATGCTGCCACTTCCATGCAAACCTCTCGCAAACCCCTAGCAGCCACGCCGATGGCGTTCGTACGGGCCGTGGTCGCGGCATACGAGCGCGACGGAGCCGATCCGGCGCAGGCCTTGAAGCAGGCACAAATCGCGCCGCACGATCTGGAAAACTCCGCCGCACGCATCAGTGCCGCGCAGTTCGAGGCCCTGAACGCGCACGCCATGCAGGAGCTGGACGACGAGGCGCTGGGCTGGTTTTCCCGCCGCCTGCCCTGGGGCAGCTACGGCATGCTGTGCCGCGCCTCCATCACCGCGCCCACGCTCGGCGTGGCGCTCAAGCGCTGGGTGCGCCATCACCGGCTGCTGACCGACGACGTCCACCTGCACCTCGACATCACCGACGACGCCGCCACGGTGTGGATCGAGGAACTCCGGCCACCGGCCGAGGCGGTGCGCGAGCTTTGCCTGGTCACCCTGCTGCGCTACCTGCACGGCTTCGCCAGCTGGGCCATCGATTCCCGCATCGCCCTGCGGGAAGCGCGCTTCGCCTACGCGGCGCCGCCGCACGCCGGCATGTACCCGTTGATGTTCGGCTGCGAACCGGTCTTCGGCGCCAGCGCGACCGCCATGCGTTTCGACGCGCGCTACCTGGATTTGCCATTAGTGCGCGACGAGGCCGCCACCCGGACGATGCTGCAACGCGCACTGCCGCTGACCGTGCGGCCCTATCGGCGCGACCGCTTGCTGGTGGACGGCGTGCGCGAGTTATTGCGGCAGAACGCTTCGGCCACGGCGGAGGGCCTGGCGGCGGCGCTGTCGATGTCGGTGCGGTCCCTGCACCGGCAGTTGAAAGCGGAGGGCGCGGCCCTGCAGGCGCTGAAGGATGAAAGCCGCCAGGCGGCGGCGATGGCCCTGCTGCGGCAGACGGACAAACCGCTGAAGCAGGTTGCGCTGGCAGCGGGATTCAGGAACGAGAAGAGTTTTGCGCGGGCGTTCAGGGGTTGGACCGGAGAGGCGCCGGGGATCTGGCGGAGGGCACGTGAGGAATCATGAAAAAGGTCTCGGCTTTCTAATTATCTTTATCGATGAAATCAGGGCAGTCGAGCCAGCCATCTGTCCAATGTAGTCGGAGGCAAACGCACTGCACCGTCATAAATATACGAATTACTATTGGTGTCGTAAATCAGCATTCCATCGATCCATGTGAATTTTGGACCGTCGATAGTTTGGTATGTGCGCTCAGCCAGCAATTCTTGCTCACCGGTTTTGTAGAGTTTGAAGGTTAGCCAATCCTGACTCACATAGGCGTACTTCACCGTGTACAGCCCGCCGTCATCACTTGAGACTTCCGTATACCAATCGTCGTCGCCAACGCGATTGAAAAACGCAACAATACAATAAGATATTGCCAGCAAAAAAATTGAACAGCTCATCTTTCTGACAATCCGCTCTGTCAGCCGGCGAATCATGAGAGATACAGCCGGATGGGCATTGCCAGTCGCATGGAAAGTTTATCGGTATAAATCATGTAGTCACCTCCTTGGCTGTTCAATAACTGCCACTCTCTAAAATCGCTGTTCTTTATCGGGTAAAGCACACCCGCGCCATCGACCACTGGATAATCCAACCAATTAATACCCCCTTTCACCATTACCGAAACCTGTTTTAGCGGAACAATTGCAACACCTCTACGATTCCAGTGCCCGAGGTACTGCGATACCTCGGTTGCATCGGTGAATGTAAAGCCATCCTTGGCGTACACATAGATGTGAGTCACAGTCGCCAAAATTCGGCCGTCGATATCTTGCCTGCAATTGGCATTCGCTATCGCCGCGTATAAATTGAAGGAACCGAGAATCATGGTCAATTCATCCGGTATTCCAAAATTTGCGACTTCCATCGTGAGGTACTGTTCAAGTTTCTGGCTTAGCGTCCCTTCAACCCGTACATACTGGAATTGAAATTTCCGATGGATTTTTTGCAAATCGTCACCGCAAATTTTCGCAGAGGAAATATCGAAAACATCTTTATGCCGCAACAAGATTGCCTTGATATTTTTAAGGCAAATCTCCGTGGTCAAAGTCTTCATCAGCATATCCAACCCTTCTTCTGCCCTGGAGAATGAAAGCACCCATTCCAGGGTAATCGACTCCTTGTCGATCATGCTCGGCGGGTAGGGATCTCCTCTCTGGTTGATCTCCTTGATCGAATCGGCATTCGTCGGTGAATAATTCAATTCGCCGGCGAACCACTTTTCGAACATCTTCGCAGCTTTCGGCATGCCGAGCCGTTTTAAAGTCTCCGGGATGTCCTGCAAATCAAAGCGGTAGAGGTCCGCAGCCCACTTGGATAAGACCGACTCTTTTTCCTTTACTGGCGTCGGCGGGGTCGGGCTCTCGGTCCAGTCCTTGAAATCTCTTATTTTTTGGCAAAACCTCGCGGGCGCGGTAAAGAAATTATCCCAGGGACGATCTTTTTCAGTCTGGATCTCTTCAGGCGTTTTCAGTAACTTCGGCACCTTGGGCGGTGGCGGCTGGTCGCGCAAAGGTGGCGGAGGGCGGCCCATCGAAAGCCGGACGTTTTCGTCCGGGCAGAGCTCACAGCCTTTATCGCCCTCTTTTTTCACGAACACCCGCAGAAATCGATTCGATTCCCAATAATAGAATTTATCTGCCATCCACCACCCCTCGAATATTTTCGAGGTGGCAAGTTAACAGAGCGGCAAAACGCGACGCGTCGATTATGCGAAATTCATTACGCACGCCGCACGCATACGAAACAAGCCTTCGGGCCGATTAAAGCGTGGGCGCGGGCCAATCTCGCATCGGGGCCGGTCCGGTACGGTGTCCAGCCTGTACAGCCTGGGCGAACACCGGCACGGTCCGGGCCAAATCGACGCCCAGCCCACGCACCACGCAGACACCGTCGGCGCCGCAGCGGGCGGCGGCGCCGGCGTGATGCGGCGACAGGATGCCGCCGATGGCCACCACCGGATAGCCGGCCATGCCGCTCCACCAGGCGAGGTTGTCCAGGCCTTGAGGGCGCCAGGGCATGTCCTTGGTCAGCGTCGGCCAGACCGGACCGCAGGCGATGTAGCGGGGTGACAGGCTCCGCGCACGCGCCAGCTCCCACAGGCTGTGCGAGCTGACGCCCAGCGCCGGGCCGCCCGGGCTGGCCAGCGCCTGGCGTTCATCGTCGTCCAGCGCCAGCAGGTCTTCCTGCCCCAGATGCAGGCCGGATGCGCCGAGTTCCCGAGCCAGCCAATGGTGGTCGTTGACGAACAACTGCACGTCGGCTGCCCGGCAGTGCGCGATGGCGTCCGCTACCTGCTGCCGCAGGTCGTCCGGCACGGGTGACTTGATGCGCAACTGGACGGTGCGGACGCCTGCATTCACCACCTCGACAAGCCGCTGCACGCTATCGACGATGGCGTACAAGCCCAGCGGCACGGCGGGCGGCGCGGCGACGAACGGTGCAAAGCGCGTCACGCGGCTCCACGAGAGCTGGGGCAGCAGCGATGGGTCGCGGGCGAAGCCGGGCGCGGCCCGCACCGGGCCGGCGCCCTGCCCCGCTGCAGCACCGCCGCGCAGCGCCTGCGCGGTGGCCATCTTGGCCAGCACCAGCGCATCGGCAGTGACGAAACCCCTCGCCATCGAGGCAGCCGCAGCACTCGCGAAGGTGCAGCCGGTGCCGTGGCGGTGAGGGGTGCCGATGCGCGGCGACGCCAGCCAGCCGGCGGCGTGCGGCGTGTCGATCCAGTCCAGGGCGAGCGCGTCGTCGGCGTCCCCGCCGGTGATGCAGACGGCTTCGGCGCCCAGCGCACGCAAGGCGATGGCCAGCGCCGGTACATCGCCCTGCGCCATGTCGTGATCCCAGCCCGCCAGGCGCGCAGCCTCGCGGCGGTTGGGGGTGATCAGGGTGGCACGCGGCAGCAGCAGGTCGCGGTAGGCGGCGACGGTTTCGGCGTCGGCAAAACCTGCGCCGGTACTGGCCGACAGCACCGGGTCCACCACCAGCGCCACCGGACCGCGCTGGCGCAGGCGGTCGATCCAGCCGGCCACGCAGGCGACCTGCGCCGCGCCGCCGAGCAGGCCGGTCTTGACGGCCGCTGGCGGCAGGTCGTGTTCCAGCGCGGCCATCTGCGCGTCGAGCAGCGCCGGGTCCATTGCGTCGATGCGCTCGACGGCGCACGAGTTCTGCGCGGTGACGGCGGCGACGACGGTGCACAGATGCACTCCGCAGGCGTCGGCCGCACGCTGGTCGGCGGCGATGCCGGCGCCGCCCGCGCTGTCGGTGCCGGCGATGCTCCAGATGACCGGGATCGGCGCGGCTTTCACAAGGCACCGATCAGGAATGCGTCGCCGCCGACCGGCGTGCTGGCCACGGCCAGGTCCTGCCGGGCGATCACCCCGGCGTGACGCGCGGTGTGCCCGGCTTGGATGGCCAGGCGGAAGGCCCGCGCCATGCCGACCGGATCGCGCGCGTGGGCGACGGCCGAGTTGAGCAGCACCGCGTCGAAACCCATTTCCATCGCCTGCGCCGCGTGGGACGGCGCGCCGATGCCGGCATCGACGATCAGCGTGGTGTCCGGCAGGCGCTCGCGCAGGGTGCGCAGCGCGAAGGGGTTGAGCAGCCCCTGGCCGGAGCCGATGGGCGCGCCCCACGGCATCAGCAGCGGGCAGCCTGCATCGAGCAGGCGGCGGCAGGTGACGAGATCGTCGGTGCAGTAGGGCCAGACGGTGAAGCCGTCGCGCACCAGCACCTGCGCGGCGGCGACCAGTTCAACCGGGTCGGGCTGCAGGGTGTGTTCGTCGCCGACCACCTCCAGCTTGATCCAGCCGGTGCCGTACAGCTCGCGTGCCATGTGGGCCAGGCCGACGGCTTCGCGGGCGGTGCGGCAGCCGGCGGTGTTGGGCATCAGGTGTGCGCCGACCGCATGCGCGGCAGCCTGCACCGTGCCGATGAAGCCGTTGTCGCCACCGGCCGCCGTGCTGCGCTTGAGGCCGACGGTAACCGCCGCCGGAGCGGCTTCGGCGATGGCGTCGGCCAGCGCCTGCGGCGAGGGATAGCCGGCGGTGCCGAGCAGGAAGCGGCTGCGCAGCGAGACATCGCCGACGCGCCAGCCGTCCCGGTCGGAAGTGGAATTTTTCATGGGAAAAGTGAGGGGTTTCGGCGCGGCGAATCAGCCGCCGACGATGGGTTGAAAGACGCTGACCTGGTCGCCGTCGATCAGTACCGTGGCGGAGCGCAGTTCGCGCCGCACGAAGTCGCCGTTGCGGCCGGTGGCGACCGCATCCGGGCGATGGCCCAGCGACTCGACCAGCTCGGCCAGCGTGCAGCCTTCGACCACGGTGTGCGGCGTGCGGCCGAGGTGGATGACGATGTCAGGCATGGGCGGCCTCCTGTTGCAAGGGCGCGAAGCCGGCCGCCGACAGCGCGTCCTCGACCAGCGCCGGCGCCATCAGCCAGCCATGCCGGAACAGGCCGTTGATACGCACCAGGCCGTGCTGCACATCGACCTGTGGCAAGTGGTCGGGCAAGGCCGGGCGCAGATTTCGGTCCAGCCTCTCGATGCGCGCCTCGGCCAGTGCCGGCATCACGCTGTGGGCGGCGGCCATCAACTCGACGGCGCTGCGCAGCGAGACCGGCGAGCGGTCTTCCGACTCGATCTCGCTGGCGCCGACGAAGACCCGGTCCGGACCGCGCGGCACCAGGTAGACGGCATGGCGCGGATGCAGCAGGCGTACCGGGCGCGTCAGCCCGTGGGCCGGCGCGTGCAGCCAGACGGTTTCGCCCCGCACGCCGCGCAGGCCGGGCAGGCGGGCGCCCAGGCCGCGTACGTCGAAGACGACGTCGAAGCGCAGCCGCTCTCCCTGCGCCGTGCGCAGCGCACCGCACTCGGTCTGCGCGACCGGCGTGCGCCAGTGCCAGCGCACCGACGGCGCGGCGTCCTCGAACAGGCGATGCAGGGTGGCCGGCGGGTCGATCTGCGCCTCGCCGGGCAGCAGCCACGCCTGCGCGGCGCCTTGCAGAGCAGGCTCCAGATCGGCCAGGCCGGCGCTGTCGAGCCGGCGCGGCGGCGCGCGCCCGCCGGCGCAGCGCGCCAGCATCCGCCCGGCGGCGCCGCCGTCCGCGCGATGCGCCAGCAGCAGGCTGCCGCGTCGCTGCATCAGATGCGGCGCGTCGAGTGCACGAACCAGCTCCTGCCACCGTTCGATGGAGCGCCAGCCGAGTTCGCAGACACGCGCATCGGCGCGATCGCTTTCGGCCGTCGGGCACAGCATGCCGGCGGCGCTGAAAGCGGCGGCACCGTGGCCGTCGTAAGCGGGATCGGGGCCGGCCGCGGAGTCGAAGACCGACACCGCATGGCCGGCATGGCCGAGCCGCCAGGCGAGCAGCCGGCCCAGCAGGCCGGCGCCGGCCACGCCGATAGAGGCGACGGCGGCCATCTCAGGCCTTCTGGATCGGGATGTAGAAATCGCCGCCCGCCGCGCGGAACTCGGCCGATTTCTCGGCCATGCCCTGCGTCAGAGCGTCCTGCTCGGCCACGCCCCGGTCGGCGGCGTATTCGCGCACCTCCTGGGAGATCTTCATGGAGCAGAACTTGGGGCCGCACATCGAGCAGAAATGGGCCGTCTTGCTGCTGTCCTTGGGCAGGGTCTCGTCGTGGAATTCGCGGGCCGTGTCCGGGTCGAGGCCCAGGTTGAACTGGTCCTGCCAGCGGAACTCGAAGCGCGCCTTGCTCAGGGCGTCGTCACGCGACCGGGCGCCCGGGTGGCCCTTGGCGACATCGGCCGCGTGCGCCGCGATCTTGTACGCCACGATGCCCTGCTTGACGTCGTCGCGGTCGGGCAGACCCAGGTGTTCCTTGGGGGTCACGTAGCAAAGCATGGCGGTGCCGGCCCAGCCGATCATGGCCGCGCCGATGGCCGAGGCGATGTGGTCGTAGCCCGGCGCGATGTCGATGGTCAGCGGGCCCAGCGTGTAGAAAGGCGCCTCGTGGCACAGGCGCAATTGCTCGTCCATGTTGGCCTGGATCATGTGCATCGGCACATGGCCGGGGCCTTCGATCATGGTCTGCACGTCGTGCTTCCAGGCCACCTGGGTCAGCTCGCCCAGGGTGCGCAGCTCGGCGAACTGGGCCTCGTCGTTGGCGTCCGCGCCGGAGCCGGGCCGCAGTCCGTCGCCGAGCGAAAAGCTCACGTCGTACTGCTTCATGATGTCGCAGATGTCCTCGAAGTGGGTGTAGAGAAAGCTCTCCCGGTGGTGGGCGATGCACCACTTGGCCATGATCGATCCGCCCCGCGACACGATGCCGGTCATGCGGTCGGCGGTGAGGTGGATGAAAGGCAGGCGCAACCCGGCGTGGATGGTGAAGTAGTCGACGCCCTGCTCGGCCTGCTCGATCAGCGTGTCGCGGTACAGCTCCCAGGTCAGGTCCTCGGCCACGCCGCCCACTTTTTCCAGCGCCTGGTAGATGGGCACGGTGCCGATGGGCACCGGGCTGTTGCGCACGATCCAGTCGCGGGTGGTGTGGATGTTGCGGCCGGTGGAAAGGTCCATCACGTTGTCGGCGCCCCAGCGGATGGCCCACACCAGCTTTTCCACCTCTTCCTCGATGCTCGACGTCACCGCCGAGTTGCCGATGTTGGCGTTGATCTTCACCTTGAAGTTGCGGCCGATGGCCATCGGTTCCACCTCCGGGTGGTTGATGTTGGCCGGGATGATGGCGCGGCCCCGGGCCACCTCGTCGCGCACGAACTCGGGCGTGAAGATGCGCGGTATCTGCGCGCCCATCGGCTTGCCCATGACCCGTCTGGCGCGGGCGGTGTCGGCCTCGTATTCGGCCATCCATTCGCGCCGGCCGTTCTCGCGCAGGGCGACGTATTCCATCTCGGGCGTGACGATGCCGCGCCGGGCGTAGTGCATCTGCGTGACGTTGGCGCCGCTCTTCGCGCGGCGCGGCGTGCGTTGCGGCCCGACGGCCTCGGCGCGCAGGGCGTCGATGCGCGCCTGGTCGCGGGCCTCGTGGGTGCCGCCGTCGTCGAGGATGCGGGCCAGCCGGCCGGCGTAGCTTTCGGTGTCGCCGCGTTCGGCGATCCAGGCCGCACGCACATCGGGCAGCAGGCCGCGGCGCACGTCAATGGCTGCGGCCGGGTCGGTATACGGGCCGGAGGTGTCGTACAGCGAGACCGTCTCGCCGCTAGTCAGGGAGACGTCGCGCACGGGCACGCGCAGGTCGGGGCGGCTGCCCGTCACGTGGCCTTTGGCGGATGCGGGAAAGGGCTCGCGGGTGAGGGCGAGCAGGCGCTGGAAGTCGTCGGGGGCATTCATCGGAGCACTCCTGTTGTCGGTAGGACGGGGGGTGCTCCGCAAATCGTTCGGGACCGGCTCGCGCCCGGACGGAATGCGCCTGGGAAACCGGGGAACTGCAGCTCTTCTTACGCCGGTACTAGCCGGTTCAAGTTCGCGGGTCCGGCGAAAATATCGCCGTCTCAGCATGTCGAACCATGCACCCCGGAGCGGGGCCGATTCTAGACCCGGTCGGCGGGTGTACCGGCATCGGGAGTTCCCGCAGGGCCCGGTGTGGCGACGAAGCGGCCGGTCAGTGCGGTCGGAAAAATGGCCGGCGTGCCGGGTTGCAGCCGGGAAATCCAAGCCCCCATGCCGGACAGGAAAAGCAGCAGTTTCCGGCATCGGTCGGCGTCCGAAACTCCTGCTTCGCCCAGGATGGCCTCGATCATGCCGTCGGTGTGCTGCAGCAGTGTCGGAAAGCGCTCCAGCCGGCTGGAAATGCCGCGGATCTCCTTCTGGAAACCCTCGATCTTTCCAACCCGCGACGCTTCCGACCGGCCCCGACCGACATCGGCGCAGCCCGGACGAAACGCCTGCGTTCGCCGGCTCAGGCGCCGGTCAACAGCGCCGGCAATTCGGCCATGTCGTGGAAGAGCCGGTGCACGCCTGCCGCCCGCAGCGCTTCGGCGCCGCTGTGACCTGGGCCGCCGGGGCAGTAGCCGAACACGGTGGCGCCCGCCGCCACGCCGGCCGTCGCGCCGGTGACGGTGTCCTCGACCACCGCGCAGCGGGTCGCATCCACGCCCAGGGCGGCGGCGGCGTGCAGGTACACGTCCGGGAAAGGCTTGCTGCGCGGCTGGTCGTGGCCGCTGAAATAACGGCCCTCGAAGCAGTCGTGCAGGCCGACCTTGCGCAGCTGCAATTCGATCTTGCCCCGGTCGGCCCCCGAGGCGCAGGCGATGCGGCCGGCGTACGCGGAGTGGATGCGCTGCACCGCCTCGACGGCACCGGGAATCGCCACCAGGTCGCGCTGCAGCCGTTCGTTGCGGCGCTGCCAGAAGCCGGCGAACCAATCGGCGGTCAGCGGCTGGCCGGTCTGCGCCTCGATCAGCGCGGACTCGTCCTTGACCGCCTTGCCGACGAAGATGCGCATCACCTCGTCCTGCGTGAGGGTCCAGCCGCGCTCTTCGAGCATGTCGCGCAGCACGGCCGCGGTGAGGGGTTCGGAGTCGACCAGCACGCCGTCGCAGTCGAACAGAACGGCGTCGAAGGGCAGAGCGGAGGAGGCGTCGGGGAACGATATATGGGGCATGCCGGAATTCTCGCCGCAGCGCGATGAACGTCGGAATTGGGGGGTGATTGCGGGGCAGTTGGCGGCTTGCAGAGCCGGCGCCACCCCTAACATTTGGGAAACCCTCCATTCCTGCGACGCATACGCGTCGCGATGCCGTTCCTGCTCGCCCAAGGCTCCGACACCATGCAGCTCATCCCATTCGACGAAGTCCGCCTGCAGGTGATTCCGGGCGCGGCCCTGGCCTGGGATGTGCGCACCGCCAGCGGCGAGCTGTTGCTGGCGCGCGGCCAGGTGGTGTCGGACCTCGCCATGGCGGACGCCCTGCAGGCGCGCGGCGCTTTCGTCGATGTGGCGACGTATGGGCAATCCGGCGCGGAGGAAAGCCACGACTCGTACGAAGACACCCTGCCGGACCGCTGGCTGACGCTGGAAGCGCGCATCGGCGGCCTGCTGCGTGCGCCCCAGGACGGCATGTTTTTGGCCCGGCTGCGGCAGACCCTGGCGGGCGTGGTATCGACCGCGCAACAGCATTCGGACGAGCTGATCTATCTCATCCTGCGCCACGACCACAGCCGGCTGCACAACTACGGCGTGGCCCACGCCCTGCACTGCGCGGCGCTGTGCGCGGTGCTGGCCCAGCGCATCGGCTGGAGCGGCACGCGCTGCGTCAGCCTGGTGGGGGCGGCGCTGACGATGAACATGTCCATCGTGGATCTGCAGGGGCGCCTGGCCGCCGAAGGCATCGCGCCGACCGACGCCGAGCGCGCCGAGATCGAACAGCACCCCTTGGCGAGTGCGCGGCAGTTGCGTGCCGCGGGGCTGAACGATGCGGAGTGGTTGCTGGCGGTGGAGCAGCACCACGAAGTGCTGGGCGGGGGTGGGTATCCGCACCGGGTGGAGGGGCCGACCGAGATGTCGCAGTTGCTGCGGCTGGTGGATATCTTCACTGCGAAGCACAGTCCGCGGACGGGGCGTGGGCCGTTGCCGGCGCACCAGGCGGCGCGGGAGCTGTTCTTGCAGAGCCGGAACGATCCGTTTGCCAGCATTCTGATCAAGGAATTGGGTATCTACCCGCCGGGGTGTTTTGTGCTTTTGGCGAATGGGGAGACGGCGGTGGTGACCCATGTGGGGGAGACGGCTCGCACGCCGAAGGTGGCGGTGGTGATTAATCGTTCCGGGGAGGCGTTGATGCAGCCGCTGCGGCGGGATACTGCGCTGGCGGGGTTTGCTATTCAGAAGACGGTGCCGGATCGGTTGGTTCGGGTTTCGGTTTCTTCTGATGTGCTTTATGGGCGTAGGCCTACTTATATTTGATTTGTTGGGGCGAATTGGTAGTTTTTTTAACTGCCTTCGGCTTGGTTAATTTTTTTCTGCCGAAGGTGGATGAGTTAATTTTAACTGCCTTCGGCTTGTTTACTTCTTCTATTCCTACGGAAGGTGGAGGTGGGGCTTACGCCGCCCCACACCCGCGGTAACTTTCTTTTCGGGCAAAAAA
>Ga0308164_10002843_pt1 | contig 16553 bp, 10 predicted proteins | sample PhyTR2_FD_201031 | JGI IMG/M metagenome (GOLD analysis project Ga0308164, IMG submission 201031) | Phyllosphere microbial communities from UC Gill Tract Community Farm, Albany, California, United States - DLSLT.R2 | ecosystem: Host-associated > Plants > Phyllosphere > Unclassified | place: USA... | reverse complement strand
GCTCGGGGACACATGCGCGCTGACCTCCGACGCTACGCGTATGCGGCGGCATTCGCTTACGAATTCGGCTGGTCACCCAAAGGGCATGGGGAGTTCTCGTTGCAGGGATTGCGGCCGAATCATGAGAACTGGGAAAGCGGGAAATTTTCGGATCGTTTCCGGGTTCAATTGCGCGGTAGGCCGGCAACGACGGTAACGAGCCATATTTCCAAGGACGGTCATTATTTCATCCATTACGACCCGAAGCAGTGCAGAAGTTTGACGGTCCGTGAAGCCGCAAGGCTACAGACTTTCCCGGACAATTATTTCTTCCAAGGAAACCGGACAGAGCAGTTTCATCAGGTGGGGAACGCCGTGCCTCCACTTCTTGCGAAGAAGATCGCCGACATTGTCTTAGCCTTGCTGCGCGGCTCCGATGCCGGCACCTTCATCCCGGCGCAACAGGACCTCTGGGCGCAGGACGCTCGGCAGCACGTGCAGGCGTGATTGTCTGCGAACCTGATCGGTTCGCCCGACGCTGATCAGCTAAGGTTCAGGCGCCCGTCGGAGATGGGATGAACTGACCGCATTCGTACGGATTCGCGGGCACTTGCGCGTCCCGGCGAGGCCGGGTCTGCCACGTACTGCGTTTGCCCGGGCGTGGAAGGGCGCCGACACGGACCCTGTCAGATTCGATGAGGATTACAACTGGTGCAGGGTGTAACTCTGCAGATCGGCAACGCCGGAGCGCAGCAGCTCGCTGCGTATCATCGCATCTGTCGGGTCGCAAAGCCAGATACTCAGCTGATGGTCTCCGCCTTCCGCATGCACCCATGCGTCTACTCTGTGGGTGAAGCCGCGTGCCATGTGTTTCCTGTCCAGCTGTGCCAGCTTCTTCCGCTCTGCAGCCTGCGCTGCCTTCAGTTCCTTGTTGAGCACTTCGAGTGTGCACTGTTCACACCTTCCGTCACGGTGTTTCAGGGTCGTGCGCGGATCGAATGCAGGATTTCGGCACCCCCGCGTTCTGCACTTGACGATTTCGACGCTGTCGAGCAGCCTGGTGACGTCGGCCTCGGTGGCCTGGTCAAGTCGCAGCTCGTTGTCGATGACGATCGTGCTGCCGCCACCGGCGAGATTGACCGAAATCTGGAAGGGGGAGTCGTACATCCATACGCAAGGAGATACGGAAGCGTTGAGTTTCGCATCGAGCGGTGCTTCCCGAGTGCACACGCAGTTCTTGAGTGGGATGTCGCGCCCCTCGCGGCGTGCATTGTCCTGGAACTGGTTGATCCACTCGTTCTTGTCCATCACTCTGCCTGTGCACTGGTCCGCAGGATCCGCGCCCAACGCACGGAATGCTTTGCCATCGAAGATGGAATTCTAGCATCCGTACCTAACTTGGTCATGTAGCGAATGGGTGCGGCCGGGCTTGATGGTCACGAAAAGTCCGGTCAATACTGACGGGATGTCAAAATCATTCCAAGTGGATATTGGTGAGCTTTTGACCAGTGCCAGACGTTTATACTCGCGCGGTACCCATGACATGTCGCGTGGATGCGCAAACCAGTCAAGAGGGATCATGAAGTCGGTCGATTCATATGCACAGTTGGAGAAGCTCGGACGCTCGCGTCTGTCGCCGAACTTCTTCATGCGCGATTTCCTGCACAGCGAAATCGCATCTTGGCACCAGATGCGAAACGTTCCTGACTTTCCGGAGCGTGCAATTAAGTCAGGCCGTGCGCTGTGCACGGAACTTCTCGAGCCGTTTCAGGCGACGTTTGGGCGGATACATATCCGTTCAGGCTACCGCTCTCCGCTCGTGAACGGTTTCGGGAACGAGCACGGACCTGGTTGCGCCACAAATGCAGGCAATTTCAGCGCCCATATCTGGGACTATCCCGACAGCCAGGGAAACCATGGCGCGACGGCCTGCATCGTTGTTCCATGGCTTGTCGACCACGTCGCCGGAGGGGGCAGCTGGATCGACATGGCATGGTGGATACATGATCACCTCGATTATCGCTCGCTCTACTTTTTCCCGAAATCGTTGGCGTTGAATATCAACTGGCATGAAAGGCCCGCCAGACGAATCGATAGTTACGTCAGCCCTGCTGGCTGCCTGACGAAACCCGGCATGAAAAACCATTCAGGAAAGCACGGCGATCGATATCGAGGGTTTCCCGAGCTGAATTCATGCGGAGATGGTCGCGATCCTGTCCGCGATGGATCGTTGTTGGGCCAAGACGAGAACGAGGCTGGTGAAATCGCCTTTTCTCCATCACAGAGCGCGTTATCGTCCACTGCGGCACGGCAGGGCTCTTCCATCGTTTACCGCGCCGTTCATGTTCGTACCGCTTGGCGTAGGGCTTTCAATCACAAGACTGTGGAGTCCGCGCTTCACGGCATCAATGGCGCAGCCGGGCTGTTTGCCGGACGCGCGCGCATCGACTACACGATCCACGGCGAGCCAAGCTGCGTGCTCGTCTGGCAGGCCGACCAGGAAACCGGGTTCGCCGTGCGACGTAGAATTGGCTCCGGCGGTCTTGCAATCGTCCAGGTACCCATTGACGTGCTGCTTGCGTTCGAAGCACGCGAACGGGCTGACTTGGTCCGACTGGATGAATACTTTGTCAGGGACGACGGATGAGGCCGAGCCATGTTTCATCCGGCAGCACGGGTGCCATTGGGAACTGGATCCCCTCAACGAAGCGTACCGGCTCCACCGAATTTTCTGACGTCCCCGTGTCCGGCACGCGTATGCCTGTCGACATGAAATGAAGTGAAATCAAACGACGATACGTTATGGAGATTTACCCCAGATTCAAGTTTCGCCCTCGACTACTGGGCGAAGCAAGCGTATACGACCTTCTGGCACGTATCGGCGACGAGCATGGCTTCGCGATCCATTCGGTCAACCTTCCCGAACACGCCTACAAGCGATGGGGGGAGGCGGATTTCGTCATCGTCTCTCGCGCAGGACTGCTTCTCCTCGAGGTCAAGGGCGGCAACGTCGAGATTGCCGGCCGGATCTGGCGCTATGAGAACGCACGGGGCCAGGCCATCGAATCATCGGAAGGACCACAGCGACAGGCACTCTCGGCAGCGGTCGCGCTCGAACAATTGCTGACGAGGCGCCTAGGCCGGAAGATCCGCTGCAGATGGGGCGTGGTGTTTCCATTATGCACATTCAACCGACAGCTGGACGAACTCCCGGCAAGCCGACTTGCGGATCAGCGCCAGTGCATGAACTACATGAGCTTCGAGACATGGCTCTCCAACGTTCCGTTCGACCAGCATTGCGCAGAGGACTTCGCGCTGTCGGACAGCGACATTGACGAGATCAGGGGGATTCTGCTGCCTGAAATGTCCGCCGCCTCCTCTCTGGGACTGTCGGTCGCCGGTGTGGACAAGGGCGTCATCAAGCTCACGAATCAGCAGTTCGGAATTCTGGACAGTCTGGCAGCAAACCCGCGCCTGACCGTGACCGGTGGCGCGGGGACAGGCAAGACCGAACTCGCTGTGCTGTGCGCGCGAGCCGAACTCGCGAGCGGTCACAGGCCGGCAATCGTGGCCAGCGGCATGGCGCTTGTGCGCAATCTCGAGAGCAGGCTGGCCGGCTCCGGGATACCGGTGTGCTCGGACCGCATTCCTGACGGTTGCGACGTTCTTGTCGTCGACGAGGGACAGGATTTTGCCCAGCTCCACTTGCAGGATGCGCTCTTTGCGCAGCTGCCAGGCGGTCTCGAGCATGGTCGCTGGCGCTGGTTCATGGACCCCAATCTTCAATATCTTGCTACTCCTCCCGACCCTGCCGCACTCTTGGCCCTGAATGCACATTCCGCATCCGTGAATCTCACGCGCAATGTGCGATCGACTCAGGAGATTGTCCGGAGCATCCAGGCATTCCTCGCAGCCGATATCGGACTGTCCGTCATCGACGGTTATGGCGTGAAGGTCGGTTTCCATGACGCGCGCAATGTGGACGAGGAAACTGACTCGATTGTCGATCTGATCCCGGGATTGCTCGCTGACGGCATCCAGCCGCGCGACATTGCCTTGTTGAGCCCGAATGGAAGCCGAGGACCGGTTGGCTTGCGAATCTCGAATCGGCTTGGCCACGTCCTTCGGGAAATGACGCTGGATGGCGGGTTTGCTTCGTCGGTTCACGGCGTCATCTCGGACATCGCCTCGTTCAGAGGTCTCGAGGCCAGGGTCGTGATCCTGACCGACCTCGACGTGATCGTCGGTAGCCCGGACTTCGAACGCAATCTGTATATCGGAATGACGAGGGCGTCCGTTGCCCTTCACGTGTTCTCGTCTCCGGCCGTTACACGAGCCATGGTGGCTCTTCTTGAAAATAACTCGCAGGAACCTTGATGACTATCGAGAGTACAAAAGCCGAGCTGCGCGACAGCTTCATTGCACAGGTACACAGTCGCCTGATCGGTCCGGTCGAACCAGCGGAGGAACTGCAGGAAAAGCCGAACAAACGCTATCTCACGGGGATGGTGTTCCCCCAGGGAGCGTCGGCGGCGGCAGGTCTGGCTGATGAGCAACAGGATGCCGAGGGAGCGGATGCGGACGATGGCGACGGCCTCGAATCGCCTGCCGACATCCTGTTCCAGAAGTTGCCGGCCTCGGTCGGCGTGACGTTCGCCATTTCGGATCGCGAGCACTCGCTCGTGGTCAGCGTCAGGGCAGCTGTCTACGTGCAGGTACAGGCTGAAACCGTTGCCGTCAGCAGCGTGCCGCCGGCAGGCGGGCGGCAGCGGCGAAAGCCTGCGGCAGCTTGGCGCAGGAGGGATCTCGTCCCTGATGGAGGACATGAAGTGGTCACCATCGCCATCGGGGAGAACGCGACCGACGTTCGCACCCCGAGGGTGGTGCTTGAGGGACGCGCCGAATTGCGCACATACGTTCGGACCGCCGGCGGACACAGGGTGGCAACTGTGGTCCTCGTGAACCGGCAGGTCACGCCGGAGGATACGCCGGTGGCGACCGAGGACATCCTGTTCCAGGTCGGGATGAGCTGCGCGCCGGCGTGCGGCGTCCCGGCCTATCCGGACCCGCCATCGATCAGCCCCGATCCGGAAGCGGAAGAGCTGGCGCTGCAGTATCGCGACATGCCGGCGTTTGCCGTGGGTCATGGCTGCGGGGTTTACTGGCCCGAGCCGGTGGCGGGCATGGTCTCTCGCGTTGCGGTCGACTATCTGCCATCCGTCGAGGTTCCACCGGTCACGACCACGATCGCATCGCTTCCAGCCAGTGTTGCCGAAGCATTGTCGATGAAGCGACTGCAGGACCCGGTATATGATCCAGTGCCGGCATTCCGCGGCCTGATCGCCGAATACGCGGCATGGAAAGCGCGTCTGGCGGGCATGGACGTGGATGAACGTTTCGACGAGCCGAGAACGCGCATTCTCGAACGCATCGGGCTTGCCATCGACAGAATGTCCGACGGCGTGGATCTGCTCCAGGCGGACAAGAATGCGCGACGGATCTTCAGGCTCGCGAATCGGGCGATGCTGCTCAGCCTGGCACGGTCCGGCAACAACGGCAATCGCACGCAGGGAGCGGAATTCGTCGATGTCGATATCGCGACGCTCTCCCAGGACCGGATTGTGTGGCGGCCATTCCAGATCGCATTCTTCCTTGTATCTCTTCGCGGACTGTGGGACCCGACACATCCGAGTCGCGCGATCGTGGACCTGATCTGGTTCCCTACTGGTGGCGGCAAGACCGAGGCCTACCTTGGCGTGGCGGCGTTCGAGATGATTCGCCGCCGCCTGATCGAGGGCGACGCGGGCAGAGGGACCACTGTCATCAAGCGTTACACGCTTCGTTTGCTGACCATCCAGCAGTTCGAGCGCGCGGGCAGTCTGATCTGTGCGCTCGAGACGATGCGCCGGCTTGGCGATATCGAGAACTCCAATCCTTTCAGCCTTGGTCTTTGGGTCGGCAATGACTCCGCTCCCAACAAGAGGGAAGATGCACGCAACGATTTGCAGAAAATCTGGTCGGCCACGGGACGTGTGGACGGCGTCAAGGTGCCGCTGAAGCATTGTCCGGTGTGCGCCCGGGCCATCATTCCGGAGCAGAAGCGCGAGGGTGCCGTCGGCGTGGGTATCCGTCTGAAGGGCAAGAGCATCGAACTGTTCTGTTCCGACCCGGCCTGTCCGTTCCATGACGTGCTTCCGATCAGTTTCGTGGACGAGGATCTGTACGCGGATCCGCCCACGCTACTCCTTGGTACCATCGACAAGTTCGCCATGCTCGCATGGCGTGACGAAGCACGTGCCTTCTTCGGTACCGACACCGGCGCCAGTCCTCCCTCGCTGGTCATTCAGGATGAGCTTCACCTGATCTCCGGGCCACTGGGCACGCTGGCCGGAATCTACGAAGCGGCAATCGACCGGATCATTTCGCTGCGCGGCATGCCCGCGAAATACATCTGTGCGACTGCGACGATCCGGCGCTCGGACGATCAGATCCGCAAGCTTTACGGGCGTGAGGGGGCACTGTTCCCGCCAGCAGGCGTCTCCGCTGCCGACTCGTTCTTTTCGAAAGTATCCAGTGACGGGGCCGAACCGGGCCGACTGTATGTCGGGGCAATGGGGCAGGGCCACACGGCGACGTTCTCGAACGTGATTGCTTCGGCTGCGCTGCTGGCGGCAGGCGAGGACATGCGCCGAGCCGTGGGCGATCGAGTCGACACTTGGTGGACTGTAGTGGCGTACCACAACAGCAAGCGGGAGCTGGGCAAGACTCTGTCGCTCGCACGTGACGACATTCCCGGGCGCCTGAAGGCGCTTGGCGAAGCACGCAGCGTGGCTTCATCGCGGGTAAGCGAGCTGTCGGCCAATCTCAGGGACAGTGAGATTCCCGAAGCTCTGCATCGGCTGGGCGTGGAATTGCCGAGCGCGGAGGCTCTGGATTACGTGGCATGCACGAACATGCTGTCGGTCGGTGTCGATGTGCCGCGGCTGGGCCTGATGCTGGTGAACGGCCAGCCGAAAACTGTCTCTGAATACATTCAGGCGTCGAGCCGCGTGGGGCGCAGCATGAAGCGACCTCCAGGCATCGTGTTCACGCTGTTCTCTCCCACCAAGCCGCGCGACAGGTCGCACTACGAATTCTTCCGTCATTTCCACAAGGCGTTCTACCGGAATGTGGAGCCTACCAGCGTCACGCCCTTTGCGCTGCCTGCCCAGCAGCGCGGTCTGCACGGAGCGTTTCTCGCGCTTGTCAGGATGGTGTCTTCGATCTCGAAGAACAGGGATGCAACGGCGATCCTGGCGAACGAGACGATGGTGCGTGATCTCGCGACCGACTTCATGTCGAGGGTGGAAGACGCCCGGGACGGCGACCTCGACGAGACACGCGAACGACTGGGCGACTTTATCGATTCATGGATGGCAGCTGCAGCCGACCCCAGCCAGGCTCTGCGATTCGTTGCCGAGAGCAGGCAGTACGGAGGGCTGATCCGTGCCTTCCGATCGACAGGGCCGGGGATTCACGAGACCCTGCAGTCCCTGCGCAATGTCGATGTACCCATGAAGCTGCTGGTGCCGACCATGCAGGTCGGCGCAGCCGCGCGAGCAGGACAGGAGAAGAAATGAAGAGAGAAATTCGCGCCGGAACCATAACGGGGCCGGCAGGGGTAGGCGCCGTGATCGATGTCGGTTCCGAGTCGTTCATCATCCCGGGGACCAGCAGCTGGTCGCAGAAAGGTCTGCGCGTGATGCAGCTGCCGCGGCTTTCGAACCGGCTGCGCAAGGTACTCAAGGGACCATCGCTCGAAAAGCCCTTCCTTCCCGTGAAGCGCTTTCCGCGGGCGATGTTCTGCGAAAAGTGCCGGCGGATGACGAGCTGGCGTGCCGATATGGAAGTGGACGGACAGGAACCCGCATGCCCGCAGGACGGTTGCAAGGGAAAGCTGGTGCCGATGCGTTTCGTTGCGGCGTGCGAGGATGGACATCTCGACGACGTCCACTGGTCCAGGTGGGCGCATAGCGGAAGCGCATCCCCAGCGAACTGCAGAAGTCACGACAGGCTCAGATTCACCGTGGATGAAACGGCGGGCACGGGTGGCCTGGGGTCCCTGATTGTGTCGTGCGAAGTCTGCAATAGCGGACGCTCTCTTGCGGATCTGGTTTCGAAGGAAAGCGCGCGGCATGTATTCGGCAAGTGCACCGGGCGACATCCATGGGTGTACGGGAACGCGGAACAGTGCGAGCTTCATGCTGAAATTCTCCAGCGTGGAGCAACCAACCTGCATTATCCCGTCAGTGTGTCGGCGCTCGACATACCGGCGGACGCGCAGGAAGATCCATTGGAGGAGTTCGCTCAACAGGTTTCCGAGCACCGCAATTATCCCCGGCTCGTCAAGCTGAACTCCGATACCGAGGGGGCCAACCAGAGCTTCCTCGAGGTAATCGCCGACCAGATTGCCGTGGACGTAGGCTGCTCGGTCCATGTGGTGCTTGCAGTGGTCACTGCCGACGCAAAGGGCGAATCGAACCCGGAAACGCCGAGCGAGTCGCCCGGCGTCGATCAGGCAGACCTTCTCGGCGAAGAATGGAAGACCATGGCCTGCGCACTGAAGGAAGGGAGCATCCTGAGTGCCAATTTCAGGGCGCTTTCGGAGCCCCTGGGCCTGGGCGCACCGAAGTGGGCAGGAAAGGTGCTCATGGGGGTGCTGCTTGTCGAGCGACTGCGAGAGGTGCGAGCCTATCTCGGATTCCAGAGAGTGCGGCCCGATGCGACCGGCAAGAAGGTCGAACCCGATACCGGAGGCTCGGAAAACTGGATTCCCGCAACGGAAGTCTACGGTGAAGGCATCGTGCTGTCCTTCGACTTCGAGCGGCTGGACGCCTGGGTGAAGGCATTGCCCGCCAGCGAAATTGGCGCACTCCAGCGACTGGAAGACAAACGCGTCAGCGAGCAATTCTGGTTCCTGCCCAAGGTCGACCCGGCTTTTGTGGCGCTGCATGCGCTATCGCATCTGCTGCTGCGCAGGATTACCTTCGAGTGCGGATATTCGTCGTCCTCGCTTCGCGAGCGCATCTATTTCGATGCGACGCAGCGGTATGCGGGCATCATGATCTATACGGCCGATGGCGATTCCGAAGGCTCCCTCGGAGGACTGGTGCGGCAGGGAAGGGCAGATCGTCTCGCGCAGACATTGTACGAGGCGGTGGAGCAGGGGCGCTGGTGCTCCGCGGACCCCGTCTGTGCGGAGACTGCCGGGCAGGGACTTGGCGGCTTCAACCGCGCATCCTGCCATGCCTGCCAGCTCGTTGCCGAGACCAGCTGCGGACATGCCAACACGATGCTGGACCGGCGCCTGCTGCTTGACGAAGAATTCGGACTCGTTCCGTTTCTGGAAAAATCCCGATGAGACTGCCGAAACTTCGTGAGCTTACCGAGGCACAGACAGATGTCTATCTGTACGCGTCGAACGACGCACATGTGCTCGTGGCAGGGCCGCCCGGTACCGGCAAGACGCTCATTGCTTGCTTTCGGGCAGTCGAGCTGCAGAAGCGCGGGGTGCCAGTGGTTCTGTGCATGTTCAACCGCGTCCTGGCAAAGTACGCCTCCAACGCGGGAGATGGGCAGGAATCCGCACTGACAGTGCAGACCGCGCGCCAGTGGTTTCTTCAATGGTGGAAACACGCGGGAATGCCACCGCGCAGCCAAGGGAGCGACATCTTGGTTCGCGCTGCCTACGAGGACCGGGTGGCCGTGAAGGCAGCCGGGGCAAGATGGAACAAGAACGTCTGGTGTCCCTGGCGCGGAAAACCGGGAGCGTGGGTGGCACGCATCGACGAATGGAACGAGATTTCCGATCGATTTTCACAGTGGACCACCATGCAGGATCCTCCTGCCCATCCAGAGGCGTGTGCCGAATACGACTGGGATGCGATCTGCGCGCACGTCACGGACCATTCCGACAGTCTGAGCGAAGCCTCGGTCTCTCCGGGAACGCTGCTGATCGACGAGGGGCAGGATTTTCCACCCGGGTTCTACCGGTTCCTGCGTCTGCTCTCCGCGATTGGTTCGAGCCGCAGGGCGGCTCATCCCTTGAGATGCATGGTGCTTGCTGACGAAAATCAGCAGATCAATCAGTTCAATTCCACTTTGAAAGATATCCAGTCGTCCCTGAAGATCGCGGCCGAGCATCGATACCAGTTGCTCGACAACTTCCGGAATACGCGGGAGATTGCTGAACTTGCCAGACAGTTTTTCGCGGACGTCGGTGTGCTGCCATTGCTTCCGGATCGTCGGGGAGAGCTGCCCGCATTTGTCGAGTGTGACAACATGTCGGCCTGCATCAAGGCCATCATGACCTGGGTCGCCAATCATCCGGGCAAGGAAACCGGTGTTCTGGTGTTCAAGGAGAACAAGCGCGAGCTGCTGCACACGGGCATCCTGGCAGCAGCGCGGAAAATGACCGGCCGGGACATCACGGTCCAGTCCTATTCGTGGCAGAGCCGAGCCGACAACAATGTCGAGGATCTCGTGTTCGACGGACGGGACGTCATCACGGTGCTCAATACGCAGAGCTGCAAGGGGCTTGAATTCGATGCCGTGTTCATTGTTGACCTGCAGGACTCCCCGATCGGCAGCATCGGAGCCGACCGCTTCCGAATGCAGATGTTCGTCGCCGTTTCGCGAGCGAGACAATGGGTGGAACTGCTCGAATCGTCGCCAGTGCAGCCGGCAGAGCCGTTTCTGAAGGAGTTGCCGCAAGCGCAGTACCTGCGGCGCGGACCTGCTGCTTCAGCACCAGCCACCTTGCACACGGCGGCGCCGATCGTGATCGGCAAGGGAACGGCCGTGCCGGCGCCGGTAGTCGCGACGCCGGCAACGACTATGGCGGTCGCCGATTGGGAAAATAAAGTACTGGCACTGGCCAGAACGCAAGGCTGGAAATTCGAGGATCTGCGTCCTCACGGCTGCTTCTGGGTATATGCCCCGGAGCGCGCTCCGGGGCATCTGGCAGAGCTCGGATTCCGATTCACGGCGCGTCGAAACGGATGGTGGAGAACTTGATGGCGACAACGAACACGGCGGGAAAAGAAGTGCCCGATCAGCCCGAACTCCTGATTCAGCCAGCCCACGAGCAACTGCATCTGCCGGGGCAGTCGGTCAGCGATCAGGGCGTAATGGCAGAGCCACGCATCGACGAACTGTCTTCCGCTGACGCGAACGGTCGACGAATGTTCGTGCCGAGCAATCGCGAGCGCATCATGCTGCAGCTGGGTGCGCTGGTTCTGTCGCCCGACTTCCCGCCTCGCGCGGGGATTCCCATGGACGCCACGCAGGCGCCGCTCATCATTCATGACGGCCTTCGCAGCGAAGAGATCAACGTTCTTGCCGACGGGCGCCCTCAACGGTTTCCCGTCCTTGCCGAGGTACGGAGCTCGGCCTGCAAGGATGAAAATGCCGCGTTCGGCATTCTTGACGTGGCCGCACTGTATTTCCGGAATGAGGGCGAAGCCGGCGATTTCCGTTTCCGCCCCGTCGACGAACTGGATACCGGGCACCTGCCCTGCATTGCAGAACCGTCCCTGTTTGCACTCGATGGCGCATCTCGCCTCGGTAACCCGGCGCATGTGACGGCGCCCGAAAGCCAGCGCAGGGCTGCACTGGCAGACCGGATCGCTGGCGGAATCAGCTGCTTGCTGGAGCTGGCTGACGCCAATGCTGCCTGCCGTCAGGCAGTTGCGGATCTGCTCTCGCGACAGGGATCTGTTCCATGGCTGGAATGCCTGAGCAGATTTTTCACGGCGGGCGCCGGAACCCATGAACCAGGCGCTCATGCTGCCATCCTCCGTGCCTTCATCGAGCATGAAGCGGGTTCTCCAGGCCGGCTGGTGGAAGAGATCGCCCAATACCTCGGGGATGTGACGGACCCGGACGTGCAGCGTGCGCTGCCGGCCTGGCTGAAAAGGGCCGACGCAGTATTGTCCAATCGAATGGTGCTTGACGGGAAGGTCCTGTCCGACGAAGGGGCGATCGCGCTTCGCGCCGCCATCCTCGCCGTCGTGGTGGACGATGTGCAGGACCTTGCGGCGTTCCTGTCCGCGGCACTGCCTGCCGGCCGTCAGGTCGTCGTTGCAGCCGCCTTTCTGATCGGTTTGCGTACCGGTGTCCGTGATCTGTCCTGGCGAAAGAAGCTTCCTTATCTCGATCTTCTGTCGCCGCTGCTCGTGGCGATGCATCATCCGGAAAATACGGTCAGGGATGAGGCGCTGCAGGCCTTTCAGGAAGAGCCGGATGAAACGGTGCACCCGATCGAACTTGTTCTCTACTGGCGTGACCGCCCGCTCGTTCGCTGGACGCCGCACATGCCCGCCAGCGCGACTGCCGTTCCACTGGCAGAGTCTGCACTCGGCAACCATCCGCAGGAATTGCGCGAGGAGCCGGCCGGCTTCCTTGCGGAGGACGTCCATGCAAGGATGGTAGAGGGACCTGACGGACGTGTGATAGAAGTTACAACGACGGACTCCACCAATCAAGCGACGAGTCTTCGTCTCGTGCTCGGAAAGGATGATCGCCTCCGCAAGCAGAAGGAAATCCTGGCAGCTGCCTGTACCCAGGGTATTTGCTGGCGCGTTGGTGTCACTGCCGAGGGTGTCGAGGCATTGTATGCCGATGTTCAGGCCAGCGTTGGCGATGGGGTAGTCGAAGCGACGATTCAAGGTCTTTCCATCGCACTGTCACTCTATCTCGTGCCGGTCAAACCGAAGCGGCGCGTCAGGACTACAAAGGCGAAAGTAGTTACGAAGGATGCAAGCTAACCGACCGCGTTTCATGCTCGTGCTATCAAATCAATCGCAGATTCGTTGCGGGCGCGAATTGCCCTAGATTTCAGGATGCTCCATTATTTGAGAAATGGAGCCATGATAAGCAACAAAGGTGTTCCCTGGAGTTCATCCAGCGCACCGTCCGCATGGCCCAGCGAACTAGGCAACGAGTGTCCATCACTGTTGGCAGCGATCACGCCGAACTCTCCAAGATTGGCCATGAACCTGAACGGTGCTGAAGCAACTGATATTGGGGCAGCGTCCTGAGTAGCGTTTGGGCCGGAGAGGATGGAGGCGCTGGAGCGAGAGAGCCACGAACTGCACAAAGCCCACGAATTCTGTGTCTGGCGAACGCGTTTCCGCCCGGCAGAACTGTTATCAGCGAAGCTGTAGCAAGTTTTTGCAAGCAGTTGAGCAGGCAGGTTATCGCTGCCTGACTCATACTGACCGGCGTCCACAAAAAACGGGGCGGTTTGCGCCGCGCTCAGCTCAACCTTTATCCCAGAGGATGAGTTTTCGATGAGTTATTGAAGAGTCTCCAGGAGTACTAGTACCGGGGCTCTAGGGTTTAGGTTGCCGATCGGATTTCCGCTGTTGCAGGAATTTCAGCCAGTAGCCGAGGATTAACAGAGCATGGCATTGGCAGTGCTATTTTTAACGCCCGGGAAAAAACGCAGCCTTCCCCCCCTTATTGTGGCAGATAATGAAGTTGAAGTAAGCCGAGTGATGGGGGCGCTAGCGTAGTGATTAGGTGTCAAGTCCCGCCTGGTCATAAACCCTTTTAACGAATAGCTCTGGGCGTTTTTTCTGCCACTCCTTGAGCGCCAGGACAGGGGTCTTGCTGTCGATAGTGCGCTGCGGAACGTGATGGTTGTACAGCTTCAAATAGTTCATCAAGGTCGTCTCCAGGTCAGCCCTGCAGTCGAAGCGGGTCTGCTGCAGAATTTCGTTGATGCGGCCGTTGAATCATTCGACCATGCCATTCGTTTGCGGGTGCCGTGGCGGTGCCAGGCGGTGTTCGGCAGACATAGCTGCGCAGGCGACGTCAAAGGCATGCTTGCCGCTGGGCTTCTTATCCTTGGCTGCGAAACGGTCGGTGAACTGGGAACCGTTGTCTGTCAGGATTTTGCTGATCTTGATAGGCGAGGCCAATTTGAGTCGGCGCAGGAAATCGACGCTGCTTTTGTCCGTCATGTCGCCGTATATGTGCATGAAAACCCAGCGCGTGGCGCGGTCGATGGCGGCAAACAGGTAACGGCGGGAAGTCTCATCAGGCATCTGTGGCAGGTACTTGATGTCAAGGTGAATGAAGCCCGGCTCGTAGTCCTTGAAGGTTTTTTTCGGCGCGATCGTTTCGCCCTCGGCCTTGGGAATGACGTCTTCAAGACGCGACATACCTTCTCGCTTCAGCAGGCGCGCAATGCCCGAGCGGGAAACGTCCGCGTTGATGTACTGCCGAGTGATGAAGAGCAGGTCGTCCAGCGGCAGATAGAGCGATTGGCGTAACGTCAGAACGATGGCCTCTTGCGCTGCACTCAAGGTCGTATGCAGCCTGTGGGCGCGGTGCGAGCGGTCTTGAACATCATCGCGCTTGAGCCATTTCTGGGCGGTGGCGCGCGTGATGTTGAACACCTTGGCTGCCTGACGATCGGACAGGCCGGAATCCTTGATCTCCTGCCGGATTTTTGGGGTTGTACGGGCTTGTGGATGAATACGCGAACTCATGCTGCCAACTGCTCCTGCTGTGGATGAATGCCAGGATTGCTGAACCCAGCAATCAACCCCTCGAGTGTAGCCTTTGCGCGGAACAGAGGCCAGCTACGACGGGGAATATGATCGCACGAGACTAAACACTTAGTCATGTAAACTCCTCTGACGGTGAATTATCCACCTATCGAGGTGTACCGGGCTTTAGACCACTACCGTCTAACGTTAATGGGTAATCAGATAATGCGCCGTCTGCGGTGCGCGAGTCGATTATCCTGATGAAAAAAAATTCGTCTGACAAGACATGGTTTATATGGGAAAATGTTAAGCCCTTCGAGCAGCGAACTTTCTTGGCCGATCTATGCAAGCAACATATTTTATTATCAGTGTGGCGCAGCTGATTTTTATAACGGCCGTGACTCTTCTCGCGCTAACGCTAGTTCCCCCTCTCTTTTTTATACTTTTTCAAATGATGTGGCGCAGACCTATGTTTAAGGCAAAAAGTAAGCTCGATGATTTATCCTCAGCCACAACTAAGCCCAACGATGGCTATTCAGAAAAACAATGGATCACCGAACGTCGGAAAGCGACGCAAACACCCGAGCAGGATCAGTTGACCGGGCTGGCTCTATCTGGAGGTGGGATACGTGCGGCCTTTATCGCGCGCGGACTTATTGAGGAGCTTGTAAGAAGAAAAAAATTCAAAAAGTTTGATTATATATCAGGTGTATCTGGCGGCGCATACACAGTTGGGTCGATCTTAAATACATTTGAAAGCAAATTGCAACTACCGTTAAGTTCTAAATACAAAAAAATTAGTCCTGATATTGATTATAAAGGACTCCTTTCGGTGGCGTTTGATTTCTTATTTAACGTATTCCCCATACTCCTTTTTTTATCCCTATTTCAATACATACTTTCTCTATCTCAATCGTACTCGATAGTGCTTTTCGTATCTATCGGTGTCATGCTAGTTTGCAAATTGTGGACAGTAAGAGAAAGAAGTTTAGGCTCTAAAGAACGCGAAGATGGTATCGCCACCATAGCCGAATACTTCCTCGCCATATCTGCTGGGCTCACGATCGGTTTGTTCACGAGCCTGATTTTGTCAAAATACGTACATGGTAAATTAGCTATTTCCATTGTTTTCGTTCTGATTGCGCTGACTCTGGTGGGGTTTCACTATGTAAAAATTTCTAATCCTCATAAAAGCGAAAACGATAATGCTTTACTACCCTATGCTTGGGTGATGATTTTTGCGTCGGTTTCATTTTTTGCACAGAGCGCTATTATTTTTGTAATACTAGAATTTTTAACTTGGGCCGAGTTGACAAATGCGCAAGATCCGAGCTTAGGAATGAAGGTAAGTGGTGTTTGGTTTGGACTCCTCGTTGCCGCTTATTTTTTAATCATATACCAGACCAATGTTCATCGAGCGAACGCGAACAACTGGTTGTATAGGGCATATCGCAACAATTTGGTGAAAAGATTTACGCCGGGAGCACCAACTAAAAATTTCTCCGAATATCGTCTCGCGGCCCAAGGTATGCCCTATCCAATTATTAATGCTACCCGAACAGACGGCTTGAGAAGGGAGCGGTTTGAAATCACTCCTACCGATTCTGGTACGGATGATGGAGAACGCTCATCTACAGCAGCATTGCTGCCCAAATTAGCACTTGGCGACGCCATCGCAATTTCCGGAAGCGCATTGGATGCGTTAGGATTAAATATCGGTTTGAAATCCATCGTAGGCTTTATCGCTGCCGGAACGGGCTACTGGGTTCCAATATCTTCTAAGTTGATTAGAACTTCCCTTGGGGTATCCTTTTCTCATTTGGCGATTACTATGGGCTTGAGAGCGAAGATTGTTCTAAGGCTTACCGATGGAGGGTTTTCGGAAAATTTAGGCGTGGCTTCGCTAATTAGACGTAAAGTAGACACCATCTACTGCTTGGATAGTGAGTACGATCGAGATTTTAAATTTGAAGGCCTTCAAAAGTTGATTAAAATTTCGAGCGCCAAATATAATGCTAGGATAGAGTTGCAAGGTCT
>Ga0308164_10002842_pt1 | contig 16554 bp, 18 predicted proteins | sample PhyTR2_FD_201031 | JGI IMG/M metagenome (GOLD analysis project Ga0308164, IMG submission 201031) | Phyllosphere microbial communities from UC Gill Tract Community Farm, Albany, California, United States - DLSLT.R2 | ecosystem: Host-associated > Plants > Phyllosphere > Unclassified | place: USA... | reverse complement strand
CCATGTAACCAACGATATGACCTATGCATGCATAGAACAATCCATTTCTAATAGATAATATCCGGGCCACCAAGGACCTGACCTTTTGTATTTCGGGCAGTTAGGCCCTGGTCTGTTATTCTTTGAATAACGCTTTGACCTCATCGATTAGTTCGGTGTTTTTGAGGCTACAAATTTTTATCGATGTGTTTTCCATCAAGATGTAGATCTGTTAGTAATATAAGTCATAAAAATCAATAGGTTTGGGGAATATCGTTCATGAATGAATGAATCGGACTATCTGATTTTAAGGCATCACGCCTGCAAATGCAAATAACTACCTAATCACCTTGACATTTGGAATTGGAGAAATCATATCTTCTGATTTAGATAATAACTTTTCATACTGCTCATTAGCAACTTTATATAATTCTAATGCGTGATTTAAACTGAAAATACGGCGCTCAACACATCTTTGAACACACTCACAAGTCCGCCGAAGTTCATATTCTGGATCATCAAATAATTCCTCCCCCGATATAGGCCGCTTCATTAAATTTTGTTGGATCTGGAAACATGATAGTAAATTTAATTCATTCATATTGATTTGTCAAATCTAACCCCCGTGCCAGTTGCTGCCTCGAAGTATTGGAACCATACATTCCATCTTAGCTCAATGTCTCATACTAAACGCAGAGCGTGTTAAAAAATGAAATTGACGACAATGAAATCAACAACATCCTCGTTCAGGTTTCTGCATTTGATCACATTGTTAAAGGCGAACATCTTTATATTTTCTAAAGGAAAATTTCGCCAGTTAATGAACATGATTAATTGTGTACAAATATAAAAAACCCTGGGAAGTAGGTTTCCTCCACATTTCTGTGATTCTGCCTTTTCCTTGAAAGACGATATAGAGGCACTTGTTCATGTCTGAGGACAATCCAAGTTTGAAAAAAGAGGTACTTACATTTCAGCTGGCATAATGCTGTGCCGCGATTTGAAGACGCCTAGGCCGTAATGTTAAACACCTCATTTTTTTGCCAATAGTAATCCACTGGAATTACTCCATGCAAGCGGCAACCTATACAAATCAATCGCATATTGTTACTTGGTTAATTCAGTGTTTAATAGAGTAGGAATTATTTTGGGCGTTCTTAAAATGAATTCATCGTATTGCTGCTTAGTAATTCCGTACGACTTCAGCCCGGCATTGAGCGTGAAAAGTTTTCGTTCCACACATTTACGTAGGCTGCGACATGCCCGCTCGAGTTCATATGCGGGATCATCAAACAACTCCTCCCCGATGTAGGCGGATTCTTTATATTTTGTTGGATCTGGAAACATAATTAATAAAGTTAGATAATTCAAATGAATTAGACAAGTCTATTTCCCCATGCCAATTACTGCCTCTAAGAATAGGAACCATAGACTGCATCATTGCCCAATGTTCCATTTCAAACGAACTATCGGGAAAACTGTTATAATGATCTTTATAGACATTTTCTACCTGCGTATATTCTTTAGTAGTAAGCATCAGTTTTGCTTTATCGAGAATATAGTCGACCTCCGACCGGTCTACTGCTTTAAAACCCGCTTTAGCCCAAACATACCCACCATCTTTAAGACCAGCATGGATAAATATCTTTTTAACATTCATTTTTATATACTGATCCAAACATACCGAGAGAACTTTTTTGCCTACCCCAGAGCCTCTATAAAGCTCTGGAATTACCAAATAGTCATGTGTAACACATAGTCCGACATTGTTTTGGGTAAACGTCCTCATAAATAAAAGCCCGGTATGATCATTTCTATAGTCTTCCGAATAAAATAGAATTTGAAGCTTTGGAGGTGGTGTAGCCAAAACCATGTGCCGTTCTAATTTTTGTGTAGTGAGGTGTCCCAATAACCGCTCAATTTGAATTGCAAAGGATAAGGGTTCAAATCCACTAAACTCATGCATTATAAGGTTTTCAACAGCCGGAGGAGGATTATATAGTATTTTATATCCCATCGCCAAAAGTTGTTGTATCTCTTGACTGTTTATAATATGTTCGTTTGAAGATCTTGCCATATTGCAAAATTACTAAAATTTACAATAATGACATAATTAATATTAAAACGAAATTAAATTATTTACGACAACGTACCCTAGCAATTATTTCTCTCTAATGAACTAAAAGAACGGTATTGAAATTAACCTATCTAAATTTGCAGACCAAATACAAATTCGTTATTTTGTAGTAACCAATTCAATTAACCGTAGCACAGCATGACAGAAAGCGACTTCCTAGTTTATTGCCAGAATCAGGTTTCAGGACCTTTGAAAGATGAAGATATTATATTGATGCTCACCGCTTGGGGGCAAATTAGCTACAACCTTGGTTATAACCAGGCATTGAAAGAATTTAATATTACAAAAGAAGGTAATCCTGGCTCTGAAAAGTGATACACCCACGGAATTGCTCAATCAAGCAGTTGGTTGGTAAATCAACAAGTCTTTTATTAATTGTACTGTTAGGTTCTTGTTCATTAACCAGAAAAGAAACTGTATACATGACAGATGAAGACTTTGTCGAAAACTACAGGGAATTATCTCCGGATAAGTCAATGATATTAATCAACTATCGGCTTGAATTGGGTGGTTTTGGCGATGGGGCCGCTAAAACGGCAGTACTTAAAACTGCTGATACAACTAGAGACCTTACGCCTTTCAGCCTTCCTGTTGAATTGATCAACACCAAATGGATTGGCAACAATGAGGTTTCAGCTCAAGTTGATATTGTACCCCTATTGAGAGCGGGTGAAGAAATAGAAATGTACAACACTGAAATCAACAACGCCCTCATTCAGGTTTCTGCATTTGATCATATCAAAAAAGAAGACCATATTTATATTATTTCCAGGAAAATGTCCCCAGATAGGAAACTTGAATTAGTTGCGTACAAATATGGAAAAAATAGAAGGGAAGTTGGTCTCCTCCACGTCTCTGTGATTCTGGCTAGCGGAAAAATCCCCAAATATGGAAATTACTTCATTGGCACTGAAACCTCTGATTACATTTTTTCCGCCGATTGGGATAAGACCAATACAATAATTTTTTATTCGAATCAGCATGACGCTGGAAATATTCAATACTATTTAGTTCATAGTAGGGAAGACATCCCGTATCGGATTGTAAAAAATGATCAAAAATTCGGCAAATCTTACCGTTGGCCCTAACAAATAGTAAGTTAAGCGGTTATTTAAGTCTTCAAAAAATTCAGGTCACCCCTACTTTTTTTGCTTGAACTCATTTTTAAATATATCCGGCATATTAGTTACAACCTCGGTTATAACCAGGCATTGAAAGAATTCAATATTACGAAAAAAGACGACCTAGATTCCTAGATCGTCTCGCAAATAAATTGCCAAAGGTCGCGCCTCTCGCAGATACTGTTTTTTTTGATCTAACAAAACAGGCTACCACAAGGAGGCAGCCTGTTTATTTTTCTATTGACTTACGGATGCAGACGTAGTCTTCAACTGACCGTCATACGTAATAGTCCTTTGGTTTTTCTCCATTTCATCTTTAGACACTGCGATGTCTGCAAGAATTGCCCGGTGAATAGATTTAGTATCTAGCAGGTGGTTTTTTGCAAGGCTCTTTAAAGAGTCAGCATCAAGAATAACCACGTGCAGTTTCCCATCCGAGGTCTCAAACTGGTTATCAAATGTAGAGGCTCCCACATCTCTTTTTGTGCCATATGGGTTCACAAAAAAACTTAATCCAACATAATTCTTCGCCACGCCTTGTGGTGCAAATGCGTTGAAAACGTCTGTGTTGGTAAAAGGTAGTTTTCTGGGACGGTAGATAGTCAGCGTCCTTCCGGTTTTATTCACAAGGGTTAACCGATGTTCCGAGCTATCGCAGCCGGAAATTATTGCAGCGGCTAAAATCAATACGTAAAATACGTATTTAAACTTAGTTGAGTTCATAAGGCATTATATTTGGTTAGAAACCTAATTTAAGTATTTAATTATATTTTTGCAAGAGGTCAGGTACATTTATATATGGCAATTTATAGCTATTGCAAATGGCAAATCAACCAGCGAATTTTAAAGCTATTAACTACTTTTAAGTAAATCGCTTTACCATGAGCCAAAACACCTTTCACATTGGACTCTGCATGGCCGGATCCATTTCTGCTGGTGCATATACCGCAGGAGTAATTGATTACCTGCACGAAGCACTGGAAAACTGGGAAAAAGCCAAAGCCACTGGCGACACCAAATTGCCGACACATAATGCAGTAATCGACCTGTTGGGCGGATCGTCTGGTGGAGGAATCACAGCGGCACTCGCCTATTTCGCACTGCGCAGCAAAGTAAATCACGGAAAACTTGATGCTGACCAGCGAACCTATCATATCGACCAAACCAAAAACATCTACTGGAAAACCTGGGTGGAGCAAACGGAGAACGACATCTTTAGCGAACTGCTCAAAGACGACGATATCCAGGAAGGTTATATCCCCTCTCTGCTCAATGCTACTTTTGTAGATGAGATCGCTGAAATCTTCAGACAATCTATTGAGAATGCCGGAGCAGATCCGGTATCCCCAAAGTTCATACACGAAAAGGCTGAGCTTTTTCTCACGCTGTTTAACGTAACAGGAATTAAATACGAAATCAACAGCAAATCGCCTACGGCAAAAAAACAATACCTTTCTGAACACCGCGACCTGGCACATTTCCAGTGGGGCGATACTTATGGAAAGGATGGTCGCATGGAAGTTTCGTTCAGCCAAACCAAAAACCTGGACACATTGCTGGACTCGGCTAAAGCAACTGGCGCGTTTCCTGGAGGATTATCCGCGCGGCTAGTCACCCGGGAAGCAAAGTACATCTGGGATAACCCGTTCTTCCTGAAAAACAAGTTCAACCGTGACAATATCATGCTTGGTCAGGGAATTGTTGAAGACACTGATTTATATACTACCCTAAACGGGGACGGCGGAACTGCAAATAATGAGCCTATTGAGTTCACCAGGGACCTGATGCTGAACATCCGTATCAAGGACTATAAAGATATTCCTGAATGGAACAACAATGAGCTATCAAATGAAACGCAGAAAGCGATCAAAAGAAAAGCACTTACTGACTCGTCGGTTATCCTAATTGACCCGTTCCCATCATTTGACTATGAGCTGGAAAAACCAACGCAGGATTCAAAGCACCTGCTAAGTTATATTCCCAAGTTTATTTTCTCGCTTGCCTCTCAGCTGATCTTTGATGCGAAGGATGCTTTTGACGCATACGATAAGGACAGTTATGGGCTGCATATTATATCACCTTCCAAAGATGGGGTGCCGAAACCGCAATACGCTATTGCCTGCGGATCACTTGGTGGCTTCGGCGGATTCTTCAACAAGGAGTTTCGCGTTCATGACTTTTTCCTTGGGAGGCACAATTGTCAGAGTTTCCTAAGGAAGTACTTCGTGGTTGATATTCACGAACCTGCTGGAACAGAAGGCTATGACTGTGTGCAAGCGGTTATTGAAGGATATAAAGATAATCCAGGAGCAATCACGCGCTTTTCCTATAAAGATGAAAAGGGAAAGCGTTTTGTGCCGATTATCCCTGATGTGACGATGAAGGAAAACATCATCGTTACAGAAACTGATGGGCCTAATCTTGAAAAGATCATTAAATATGTAGATCCTGATCCATTGCCGCTTTACAAAATGGAGAAGCTGGAAAGTGAGTTCTTTGAAGATTATAGAGAATTGCTAAAAACCAGAATCCGCACAATAATTAACAGCATTTATGATGGAAACTATTTTATGGACGCAGCTATTGATATTGCGGCTCAGATTAAAGATGATGACATTGCTGATAAAATTATCGAATATATTGTTGCTGATCTGAAAGAACGGGATCTGATTAAATAACGAGAAAACAGTATGTGAAAAAGATAGGAACAATACCAAATGTTTATGATATACGAACCATAATCTGTTCCTCCTTCCCAGTAGGATTCGTTATAGTCTGAAAATTTAAGTAACTCACACTGATGCTTAAAATCTTGCTACCTGGGATTGTAAAATATTCCCCCGGAATTTTTGAAATCTCACCATTTTCAATGTCATAAGATGTATGTTTTTTATCACCAAAATCTTCTATCCAACTACCTTTTCTCAAATCTCTCCTGTTTGCACATGTTAATGTAATATATCCTAATTGATTGACACCAGGCATAATGTCAAATTTCTCAAGAAATCCAGAATATATCAGCGTGCCCTCTTTATTTTCAACAGTTACATCGACCCAAATCATATCAACCAATGACCGCTTGTCTGGCTCCAAAAGTAAACCAGTAAATAGCTTAAAAAACGAGTTATTTCCTATTAAATATAGGTACCAATTCGGAATTCTAACGAGAGTGTGAGCAACTCCTAATCCAAGGACTAATCCTATTGATGCGAGTATAATGGTATACCATAAAAATGAGATAAGTTGAAGAGTAAAAATAACATTATCCCTAACAATGCTCTTTTGGTTTGACAAGACATTTAGCAAAAGAGCAAAATTTATCTTATATCCAAATCCTTGTAAAAGACAAAGTGAAATCACATGCAGTAAAAGCGGGACTATCGCAAAGAAAAATAGTGTCTCAGAAAAATTGAGCTTCGAGAGACCGTCTATCATATTCTTTTCCGCAATTTCTGAGGCAAAAGAATTCGCTTTATTTCTGGAGATCATTCCATAGCTCAACATTGCAATTCCGAAACGGAAAAACAATGCTGGCAAAAGAAGCAAAAGTGTTATTAAAGCCCCAGAAGCAATATTCATCAGTACGACTTATTATTTAGACGGCGTATCAAAACCCGCTGATATTTTAACCTGATCGATATCCTCAGATTTTCCAGATTTTTTAGGTTTTGCGATAGTATATCCTTCATCCTCTAAGAAACGATCTATTAACTCATTCGCCCTCTTCTTATCTCTGAGTAATTTGTAACCTTCATATGACATTAATGCTTCCATATTCTATTTTCAATTTAAATACAAAAATTTAAAAACAACTTCAAATTAATATTAGTTCAATTATTATGTTTATTTTCATCTTAATTTTTTAACCGTCCCATACCTTTCAGGTTTATCTATTGCATAACCTAATTGCTCACCATAACGGTTTAAAATTAGTCTCGCATTTTCAGAATCCAAAGTCATTACAACCCGGGTATGACATAAATGCATCCATAAACTATTTCTATTGCAGACCAAATTTAAACATCTGAATTTTAATTAACAATTTTAAATTAATTATTTTTCATTTAAGTACTTACCAGTGGATCCTTGGTCAGAAAAACACCTGTGACCAGTTTGTAAGCATCACTTGTAAAACGTCCGGCTTTACCATCAACCCTTATCACTGCACCCAACTTATTTAACCAAACTTGCAAAGTTTCTGCTTTAGCTGCATACTTTGCTGGCGAGAAAACTATATTTTTACCCAATTCCAGAGTCAAAGCGACCCTGTCGGTAACATTAGAAATCAGCTGTTTTTCTTGTAATCGCCTTAATATCACCGCCGCGCCACATTGTGCGGATACCGCATTTGGATCATAACGCCCATCCGCTATGTACTTTCCTTTGGTATAAATATTACTAAAACTCCACAAATAAGGACTAGGAATTGGCTGCTGCAAATTTCTGTACCCAAAACCATTGTACTGTTCTAACTTATACAGGATTCCAGGGATATCCCAATCTACCCATTTGTCAAGCGCTTTTAGTTTCAGGGCGTCAATAGTACTGGCTTCCCAGGTAAATGGCGGCGAGCCACCGGGCGGTCTGTTTGCGGGAACCTGTACCGTCCGCGCGGTAAGCGGATCCCCATTGTGCAGATGTGTCTTGAAGTTACCGCTGCCTTCCATATAATGAACAATGCCTATAAAGTACCAGGGTATGTTCAATTGTGATTGCAGCGCTTCGTACCGTGGCCTCCCTGCCAATATCTTATTGACTACTGCGTCTACTGAACTGTACTTGGTTGGTGTAATAACGCAGGTATCAAATAATTGCTGATACCCTGATCTCAGGTCTGGATTATAAAGTATTTTTGCCATAAAAGATTTGAATTAATTTAGCAGAATCTGGATTTATATATTAGAGTAAAATCACTTTTCCCCTCTTACTTCGGCAACCATTTGCCTCACAATTGGCGCCTGCTGCTTCATGTCGTTCTTCCTCCCTAGCGGGATCGAAACTTCCGCATGACTTAAGATCATTTCCGTAGGAATATTCCATCTTTCAGCTACATCGGCCACCAAACGGATCAGACTTTCAAATTGTGCTTCATTTTTTAAAGCGGCAGTACCGGTAACTTCTATGCCGATCGAGTTCGAATTGTTAATGCCGCGGGCAGCCCTGCCAACATGTAAAGCCCGAACTGTCTCGTTAGCAATGTAGGCTATACTTCCATCAGATTTCACTGCCCAATGCGCAAGCGGACCGGGCAAGCCTTCCCTCCCGTTACGCAGAATGCCGATAATATTATCCCCTCCAAAAGCATCGTGCAGGATAATTGCTTTGCGGGTTGTATCTGCCAGATGTTTCTCTGCGACAGCCCCCGCGGGATAACTGACACCTGGTCTCGCGCGAATACGTTCTACAATTGTTTGGTTGTACGAAATGGAGTCGGCAGCCTTTTGTACAAAAGCATTTACCGCTGTTGACGATCCCGGAACAGGTTGGTCGCTCCCGGCAATTTTTATCAGCGAATCAAGCGAGCGATCCGCAATGCTAATCAGTCCGTTTTTGGCGAAAAACACCAGACTTTTAGCTCTCTCCTGTTCTGTACCGGGTTTTATAGCTTCTTTGATCAGCTCGTTTTCAAGCTGGATATGCTGATTGCGGTTACTGATCACGCCATTCACAAACGTCCCAACAAGACCCAGTGCCCCGGCAAATATTCCTACCACCAAAGGGTTAGCCCAGCGATCAACTTTCCGGGCATCTTCTTTCAATCGCAGTTCCCGGTCCCTAAGCTGCTGGTCAGCTATTTGCAGTAAGATGTTATACTTGGTTTCTAGCCCCTTTAGTTGTTCTTCAGTAATAACCTTGTCTGGCGACAGGTCGGGGAACTGGTCGGCAAGAGCTTTTAAATCATGTTTAGAATTGTCTTGTTGTTCATTTCCCATAACAAATCACGATGCAGAACCTATAAGAAAGTATTAGACCGACATAAAAATAATCATACAAGATTAAAGGGTGTATAGCAATTACTTGTCATCTTTATCATATTGTCTGATTCCAATAAATACACGTAGATTACACACACGATGAGCGCGCTCCAACAACTACTTTCACGTAAAACAGATAAGGAATTAATTTTTTACCTAAACCATCCTAATAAACACACAAATGAAGCCATTGGCCTGGCACTTGCTGAGTTACAGCTGCGAAATGTGGATCTCCCAAAAAAACTAATTGAAAAAACTGTAGAACACCTAACTGCCAGCGGTGATAAGAAAAAATACCGCTTAAATATTTGGAAGAAAGCGGGACTTGCCTTCATCTTTTCTGGTATTGCGATGTTATTTATCGGAACACATTTTTTTTCATACGTCGGTCCTCCTCTCAGTCAATTCTGGAATACAGTTGCAGAATATTCATTTCTTTGTTGGCTGCCTCTCCTCATCATAGGTATCCTATTATTATTCATCAAAACCGATAATGCAATTAAGTCTTAACTGACCTTAAAATTTATTAAATTAGCCTATGTCGTCAAGCAGTATACTGCAGGAAATGCGATGAAATCTTCAAAATGTTTTACATATGATTAAACTGCCCTTTTTACATATCATCAAACTTCCTTCTCTTTCTTTATTCGCGCTCCTGCTCATCGGCAACACTACATACAACATACAAACCGCGGCGGCAGCACAGCACCAGTCTAAAACCTCCGAAATCATCACCGGTGCGGACCAAACTGAAAAGTATCTTCCCCTTCTAAAAGGCAAACGAATAGGCCTGGTTGCAAATCAGAGTTCCATCATCGGCAAGAAAAGCAGCGTAGACAGTCTGATAAGCCTTGGAGTTAAAATCGTGAAAGTATTCGGACCAGAACATGGTTTCAGGGGCAACGCAAGTAACGGAGCTGTGGTGCGCGATGAAGTAGATCAGAAAACCGGTATCCCAATCGTCTCCCTATATGGTAAAAACGAGAAACCGACAAAAGAACAGCTGGCGGGTATCGACCTCATGGTTTTTGATATCCAGGATGTGGGCTGTCGCTATTATACCAATATCAATACCCTTCAATATGTGATGGAAGCCTGTGCAGAAAACCATAAAGAACTGCTTATTCTTGACAGGCCCAACCCTAATGCCTACGTTGTGGACGGACCTGTAATGACCGACGATAAGTTTAAATCGGCTATTGGGATACACTATATACCCATGACCCACGGCATGACCATTGGTGAATTTGCGCAATACCTTAATGGCGAAAAATATCTAAAAAAACCATGCAAAATCACTGTCATCAAAGTTGCCAATTATGATCATCAAATGTCTTATGTTTTACCAATCACTCCCTCACCCAATTTAAATACGCAGCAGGCGGTAATGCTTTTTCCCAGCTTGTGTATGTTTGAAGGCACAGCTATCAATGAAGGCCGGGGTACTTATATGCCATTTACCATTCTGGGAGCGCCTGCCTTAAAAGGCAAATATTCATTTTCCTACAAACCTGTCAGCATCCGCGGAATGAGTGAGAGCCCGCGTCACAAAGATTCCGTGTGTTATGGTCTCGACCTTCGTAACTTCGATATCAGCAGTTTACGCAAGAGCCGCCAGATTAACCTCGCCTGGCTAATTGAACTGTACAATGCTTATCCAGATAAAGCCACTTTCTTCAATCAGGTTAGAGCCAATGGTGTATCTGCATTTGATTTACGTATTGGTACAGACCAGCTCAGAAAGCAAATCATAGCGGGAGTACCCGAAGCTGAAATCAGACAGAGCTGGGAACCTGGCTTACAAAAGTTCAGGAATATTCGTGCAAAGTATTTGCTATACCAGGACTAGCTTATCCCGCATTTCAAAACAGCACTGCTTTCATAAATTACTATATTCATCGGCAATAGCAATAGCTGTAGCTGTAGAAATATCTGTAGTGGTAGTAATATCTGTAGCTGTAGCAATTTCTGTAGCCGCAGCAACGTCCGCCACCGCCCTTAATTCATTTGTTTTTTCTGCTTACGCCTAAGAAATGGCAATCACTGCCGCGTTCCCGTAATGCTCATAAAATAGCAAGTTCTCGTCATTTTCAAAATGCTTAACAAAGAGTAATTTTCCCAAATATTATACACGGAAATACTGGTGAAAAAACGAAAGTGTACCAATATGAATAATCCCCATGTCAAATCCCCTCATTGTATTAAACAATCCGCAAACGGTTGCTGACGAACTGAAATCATTGCTGGCACCTGGCGAGAAAGTATATTTTGTTGTTATTGGCAACAGTCCTTCGGCTTTCCAACTTGCAAATTTTGCAGAACAGTTTGCAGAAGATTGGCGTCATGTTTTATTGATTACAGTGATTGATTTCCTGTTTGAGTTGCCAATAGCACCCGATATTCCCGCCAGTCAGAAAAACGGGGTTTGGCAGAGTTTAGGGATTTCGTTTGACGGCACTATAGTAGTCATCAATAATCAAATAGATGATACCGACGTGGTCACAACATTTTTGCTTACCGAAGGCTTTACAAAAGAACCATGAGATATATTTTCATCCTGTCTATTATCATTGCTTTCAGCATGGATAATAGTTGCTGTGCTCAGGCACCATTACTCAAAATCGTTGAAATAGATGAAGATGGAAAGCGGATTGAACTTAAACCACAATACCTGATTGTAGATCCTAACAGCAAACTGGAGCTAACTATTGATAGCATGGAACTACAAAAGATAGCGGGTGCTACATATAGTTCTGATATCACGGCAAAGCTAACCTTGCTCAAGAAAATCCTGCTTGCCGAAAAAGAGTCCATCCAGAACGTCAACAAGGCCATCAGTTCCTACAGAAACGGCGATCCACCCAGCAAATATATACCCCTTTTACAGTCCCAGTCGGCCATTACCGAACTCATTTTGCGGGATCCTGAAGGACTGCTCATTTTCAAATCGCTGAATAGTCCTCCAGATATAATAACACAGTATGCTAACCTATTTAAAACTGCAGCAATTATGCTGGATAGACTCGAACAGCGATTAAAAGATGAAGCGAAGGCCAAAGGGGTTTATGTCCAATTAGGTGCCTGGATCACAAACAAGGGAGAAAGCAACCCTATCCACATTCCAGGTTTTGACAGTTACAGTGCACAGCCAGCAAGCCTGGTTGAACGCTATCAGATGGTACTTTCGCCAGAACAAAAAGAGCAGTTAAATGAAATCAGTAAACTCACAAGCACAGCAAATACAGAGGGTTTGCCGCAGGCCATAAAAAGTGCTAGCGGAAATGCGGGCCATATACTCAGCAGGCTAAACGAAATGAAATCCTTTAAAAAGGCAGATACTATCTATCAGACAATAAAGCAATTGAGACTGAATAATGCGGCTGGATTAAGTAGTGTAGAACAGACGTTGCAAGAAGCTGAAAATTTGTTAAACCTCTATACCGGGATGGTTATGGGCCTCATTGAGAAACACCAAAAACCAATAACAACAGCTGATCACGAAACACTTCTGTTAAATATAAATACTGATATCGCAAGTTTAGTGACAGAAACCGAAGCGCTTCAGACGGAACTAGTGGGCTATGCCAACAAAATTCTTAACCAAACCGGATCGGTCAAAACCGAATTACAACCGAAGGTAAACATACTGGCAACCAGCTTAAAAACCCTGGCACCGGCATTAAAGAATGATATTCAAAATATATCAAAAAGGGCAACAGACATCGTTAACAAATTGATCGCTGGGAATGGTTTTGTCCAAAATACACTCGACTTCACTGAAGAAGTGAAAAAGATATCCTTCGATGCGATGGTTTATCACGCAACTATAGATTTACAAACCGCCGGACCAAGAAACCTTGGCTCTGACCTGACCATTAAACTTGCATTAGGAAAAGCTGGCTCTGCTCCTGAATTAAAATCATCATCAAGTTATAAACTGTACTTCTGCAAAGTGTATGCAAGAACTGCCGTCGGTTTTCTATTTGTCAGTCCTACCCCGGTGTTTAAACAATCTGATGGAAAGGCCTTTTTCCGTTACGCACCATCCTATAGCATATTGTTAAAAGGCTTCTGGAAAAGTCCGGAGAAATCAAGGGAGAGCCTGAGCTATCACAAAACCTATTCTCCCGGTCTTGGACTAAATTTTTCAGGTTTAGATTTTAACAGTGATGGGGCCGTAGAATTGGGAATTGGTGCGGTCTATTCTATCTTCCAGGATTTTTTGCAGCTCGGCTACGGGATAAATACCTTTGACGGAAGAGGATTTGCGTTTTTCGGGTTTAAGGTACCTGTCGGGGCATTTAGCATTCACTAATGCCTTAACAGAAAACTAAAAAACGTCGTCGGAAAATATAGACCACATTACCACTACTCTACTGTCCAGTCAAAAGCCCTTATTACAATATTCCCCGTAACATTTGCTTTCTGCGCCAGCATAACATTTGTAGCCAGGTTAATCACAAAATCACCATTTGGATTGAAATCGAAGTCGTTCCAGGTGTCAGTGTCCGACTGCCAGGAGTACTGCGCAGTATAATTCGGGATTTCTCCTTTGTTGTATTTAATCCTGACCTCCAAACTTTCAGAATAAATCGTTCTAGAAGGATATTGAGTATCCCAAAGCCAACCCTGTTTGGTACGGTACTCCAACACACTAAACTTCATGATAAAGTGAGAACCTGTGTCTTTCGACTGGCAGAGTTTTGAGTTCAAAAAGCCATTGTGCAGGAATAATTCTTTGCCACCTACTTGACTACGCTTCAGTCGGATAGCATTTTCACAAGGATCTTGTTTTCTTTGGTGCAGGTATACTCCCGTGCCCCTAATCGTTAGAGAAAACTCGAAATCATAAAAGTAGTCGTGGTCTGCCAACTCCTGGGTCTGGATTTTAAGATTATCGAGGGCTATCCTTACACGTAAATCGCCAAACAAGAACCTTTGGATATTCTCAAAAGTCTCGTAACTGTTTACAATCCCATGGAAACCTGAATGCGCGCGGTGCACATTGGCATAAAACGCAGTATTTTTTTCCTCGTAAGGACTATTGCCTTGCGGGCGTTCGCCACTCACCACATAGGCCCGGTCCTGTTTTACCAGTCCATCGCTAAAACTGCCAGTTGCATATTTTACGCCGCTATAATGACTGTAGTCGCTGCCAATAATGCACAGACATTTTTTCACCGGGAAAGTGCTATCGCCCAGGCTGTGGATATCAAATTTATAGTCTTCTTCCTTCACATCATCCTGATCCGCACCCTCCTTCAGGCCGGTCAATTTTAAGTATTGCCTCATCCTTCTCGGCTTAAAAATGTTCGAATCATAGGGGTTAATGGCTGCGGTTATCGCATTTTCCAGCACATCAGGGATGTTGCCCATGTCTATTCCTTTATGTGGTGTGCCGATAGTCACAAACCTGTGAATCAGCAATTCGGGATTTTTAATATGCTCAAGGGGAACAATTGGCGCATCCTGTCCTTCTTTTACGGTAAAATTTGGCAGCGAATTCTGGATCAGTGTCCTGCACACCAGCCCTCCCATAGAGTGTGCAATTAAAATCACTTTATAATCTGTTTTCACTACCTCGGGGTTCATTCCAAGTGCTACCAATTGTTTAGGGATTTTGTTGACAATCAAGTCGGTTAACTCCAGCGCATGGTTTTCAATGCTCCTTACTTTATCCTGAATATAATCTACGTCGTAAAAACGGCTGATCCAGATGCTTCTGGAGGGATTCAAATGTTCAAAATAGCTCGAATCACTATTGATCACGTCTGAATAACCATAAGGTTTATCGTCCGCACTTTCAAAACGGCTTTTCATAAACCTGATCAGCTGGCCCTCAAACAGATCCGGGACTAAATATCCATTACCAGCATCCGTCTGTTTTTTATACACTGCAGAGGTGGCAAATCCATAATAAGAATCATAAAAGGTTTCTTCAATATCTTCACGCCTCATGGCATAACCTCTTACATAAACAATAGGGTAAAATGGAGGGTCAAATGTATAGCCCGTTTCTGGTTTCATTGATTCAGGTATTAAATGATTAAATTTTATCTAATGCTGCCCAAGTTTTAGGGCCTACTATTCCGTCGGGCACCAGGCCTATGGAAATCTGAAAAGTGCGCATGGCGGCTTCAGTTTTTGCTCCAAAATCCCCATCCACACCAATCTTTAAACGCTTTTGCACAAAACGTACCGACTCTGCCGTGTTCATCGTCCCTCCTCTTCTCAAAGTGGGCCTCGGCGCAGTCTGACCGGGTGCTGTAGCTGTCTCCACGGCTGGAATCAACGCAGGAGGCACTCCGTTAGCCATTATATCCTGTACCTTATGGCGGAATTCTATCATATCAAAACTCGGGTCCGGCTTGCGCCCCTTCGGCAGGGCGTATTCCCTATGACCGGCGCAAAATATAGCTGGCTGACCTACATGTTTTAATATGGCCGCAACCCCACGCTGGTATGCCAGCATCTGGACTTCCGGCCATGGAAAATCGTTGCTTCCACCTGTATTTTCCGCTTCAATGCCAATAAAGTTGCTGTTGCCGTTTACCAGGCCCTGCCAAATTCCTTTTCCAGCATGATAACTTCGGCCAGCGGCGATGACGTAAAACGTACCGTCACGCCCCAGGCCCAGTTGTGATAAGGGACCGGGCAAATCAGACCTGCCATGTATAATGGTATTCATAGATGGGTAATTTCCTCTGGCCTGCGTTGCGGTATGGTGGCAAATCACGCCGAATATCCGTCCCACATCACCATGTCCGCGATCTTCCCATCCCGGTGTAACTGCTACTTTGAGGCCCGCCCTTTCTAAAACAGACGGTAACCATATCAGTGAGTAAGGCATCAGGCAACACCCCCTTTCGCTTCCGGCAGCTCGTCATCCGGTGTAGTATCCTTTATTTCAACATCACAGCCATCAATATCAGTGCTTTCATCTCTGGGTTCAGCAGCAGCGCCCGGCACTGGAGGTAGCAATGTTACTGTTAAAGGTGGCTGTACAGGATTTGGCGGCGCAGGTGGTCGCAGCGTTACCTGCGTAGTCAATGGCGCCTGCGCAGCAACAGGAGGCTGGCGATCTTCAGAGGCTTCTTCCTTACTTTTTTCATGTGGTTTAACCGTAGAACGGATCACCATCACTTTATTGAGCACGTCAAACCAAAACGGTGCGCCAAGCATCACGGCCACGGCGGTAATCAGCCAACCTAATGGAGGACCAAATACATAATTCCAATACCACGTAGCATTATAACGTTCCCCTTTAAGATTGTCTTCCGCAGTCGTGGCCATTCCATAACCCGCTTTCCATCCAATGGGCAATGATAAATTATCAAGCTTA
>Ga0308164_10002837_pt1 | contig 16564 bp, 15 predicted proteins | sample PhyTR2_FD_201031 | JGI IMG/M metagenome (GOLD analysis project Ga0308164, IMG submission 201031) | Phyllosphere microbial communities from UC Gill Tract Community Farm, Albany, California, United States - DLSLT.R2 | ecosystem: Host-associated > Plants > Phyllosphere > Unclassified | place: USA... | reverse complement strand
CCTACCGGCACGCGCAACTCCAGGTCTTCACCCTTCTTGCCGGTGCAGTCGGTGCTGCCGCCGTTGGCGCCGCGCTCGGCATCGAAGTGACGGGTATAACGGTAGTCGACCAGGGTGTTGAGGTTTTCGTCGGCGATCATGTAGATCGAGCCGCCATCACCACCGTCGCCGCCGTTGGGGCCGCCATTCTCGATGAATTTTTCGCGGCGAAAGCTCATGCAGCCGTTGCCACCATCACCCGCCTTCACGCGGATGGACACTTCATCTACAAACTTCATTAAAAATACGCCTCTCGCCGCCAGGGCGAGCCAATGAACCTGAAACGTAAGGCTCTTGCAAAAATGAGCGCGGCAAACCCGTCAATGACTCACGTACCGACAGCCCATGCAAACCTTTGCAAGAGACTCACTCCATAAACGAAAAAGCCCCGTCGCAAGACAGGGCTTCTCCAGCGACGTCGCGATTAGGCTGCGACAACGCTCACGTAACGACGACCGAAGGCGCCCTTTACTTCGAACTTGATCACGCCTGCGACTTTCGCGAACAGGGTGTGATCTTTACCCATGCCAACGCCGTAGCCAGCGTGGAATTGGGTGCCGCGCTGACGCACGATGATGTTGCCTGGGATGATAGCCTGGCCGCCATACATCTTCACGCCAAGGCGTTTGGCTTCTGAGTCGCGACCGTTACGGGTACTACCACCAGCTTTTTTGTGTGCCATGAGTTCAATACTCCAGTAGAGGGTGTCGAGGCTGAATTAAGCCTGGATACCGGTGATTTTGATCTCGGTGTACCACTGGCGGTGGCCCATACGCTTCATGTGGTGCTTACGACGACGGAACTTGATGATGCGGACTTTATCGTGACGACCTTGGGAGATCACTTCAGCCACAACGGTAGCGCCAGCAACAACTGGAGCACCGATATTCACGTCGTCGCCGTTGGCAACCAACAGAACGCGATCAAAAGTTACGGATTCGCCAGTGGCGACTTCCAGTTTTTCGATCTTCAGGTATTCACCTGGGGCGACTTTGTACTGCTTGCCGCCAGTAACGATTACTGCATAAGACATGGTATTTCTCCGATAATCCTGCTCACCCAGCTCTTTATAAGTAGAGTGTCGGCTGGCATGGCTGCACAGGGTTGGAACGACCCCAGTGCAATTGCGTAAGGCAGGTGATGCCCAGGAAGTTCAGGGTGCGCGATTGTACGCAAGCCGCGCGCCACGCGCAAGTGAGGGAAGATGTCGCCTTGACAGGCCCGAGCCTGAGACCTAGCATGCCGCGCAACCCTTCTGGAGCACCTCTCGCTGATGCAACCCCAAGCTTTCTACCGCGCGGTGGCGGATGATTTTAGCGCCGTTGACGAAATCATCAAGAAGCAGCTGACCTCGCGTGTGCCGCTGGTGTCGAAAATCGGCGACTACATCACCTCGGCCGGCGGCAAGCGCCTGCGCCCGTTGCTGGTGCTGCTCTGTGGCAAGGCCCTTGGCTACCAAGGCGACGACCTGCGCCTGCTGGCCGCCACCATCGAGTTCCTGCACACCGCCACCCTGCTGCATGACGACGTGGTCGACATGTCCGGCATGCGCCGTGGCCGCTCGACCGCCAACGCCATGTGGGGCAACGCGCCGAGCGTGCTGGTGGGCGACTTCCTCTATTCGCGCTCGTTCGAGATGATGGTCGAACTGGGCTCGATGCCGGTGATGCGCATCCTCTCCCAGGCCACGCGCATCATCGCCGAAGGCGAAGTGCTGCAGCTGTCCAAGGTGCGCGACGCGAGCACCACCGAAGAGACCTACATGGAAGTCATCCGCGGCAAGACCGCGATGTTGTTCGAGGCCTCCACCCACAGCGCCGCGGCCCTGGCCGACGCTAACGAAGCACAGCGTGAAGCGTTGCGCATGTTCGGCGACCATTTGGGCGTGGCCTTCCAGCTGGTCGACGACCTGCTCGACTACCGCGGCGACGCCGACACCCTGGGCAAGAACGTCGGTGACGACCTGGCCGAAGGCAAGCCGACCCTGCCGCTGATCTACACCATGCGCGAAGGTACCGCCGAACAGGCCGCCCTGGTGCGCAAGGCGATCCAGAAAGGCGGCATCGAAGACCTGGAAAGTATCCGCGAAGCCGTGGAAGCCGCCGGCGCCCTCGACTACACCGCACAACTGGCCCGTGACTACGTGGCCCGCGCCATCGCCTGCCTGGACGCCCTGCCGGCCAGCGAGTACCGCGATTGCCTGGTCGAACTCAGCGAGTTCGCGGTCGCCCGCACCCACTGATCGCCCCTGCGGCCGTCCGCCCGGATGGCCGCCCTCCCCACGTTATAGCCCCCTGCACGAGCGTTTCACCGCCCTCGCGCCGGGGTGTTCCTGCATTCGCGGTAAAAACCCTATACAATGCGCGCCTTTATTCGACCCTGCCCGCCGAGGATCCCTGTGAGCACATTGCCACCCTGCCCCAAATGCAACTCCGAATACACCTACGAAGACGGCGCTCAGTTGATCTGCCCGGAGTGCGCCCACGAGTGGTCGGCTCAGGGCGAGAGCGAAGCCATTGGCAGTGACGAGGTGAAAAAGGACTCGGTCGGCAACGTGCTGCAGGACGGCGACACCGTGACCGTGATCAAGGACCTCAAGGTCAAGGGTTCATCGCTGGTGGTCAAGGTCGGCACCAAGGTCAAGAACATCCGCCTGTGCGACGGCGACCACGACATCGACTGCAAGATCGACGGCATCGGCGCCATGAAGCTGAAATCGGAATTCGTGCGTAAAGTCTGAACCGCCCGTCCAGCGGAAACGCTTTGCAGCAACAAAGATGCAAATGAGCCTTGCTATTATTTTAATAAGAATTATTCTCATTGGGTGCTTTCAAGGAGAATGAACATGACTTATCTGATCGATGCCTGGCTCGACCGTCCCCATCCGTACCTGCGCATTCTTCATCGGGAAACCGGAGAAGTCTGTGCGGTGCTCGAAGAAGAAGCCCTCGACGAACTGCGCGACCAGGGGGATCTCGACCTTACCGGGCTCAATTCCAGCGAGCCGGTAGTGCTCAAGGAACTGGTGAGGAACCTGTTCCTGTTCTGCTATGCCAGGGCATTGCGCCCGGTTGGCACGGGTTTCCCGGCCAAGGCCCAGCATTATTTCTGAACGCTGTAGGTGCCTGCGCGGGTCCTATCGCGAGCTACGCTCGCTCCAACACGAACCGTTGGAGCGAGCGTAGCTCGCGATGGGGCCTCAAGGCCGTGCGCGAGTGCAGCGACCCACACAAGCTTCGATGCTTACAGAACGTCCAGCAGCTCGACGTCGAACACCAGTACGCTGTGCGGCGGGATGCTGCCCACGCCTTGCGCGCCGTAGGCCAGTTCGCTTGGCACGTACAGGCGCCATTTGCTGCCGGCGTTCATCAGTTGCAGGGCTTCGGTCCAGCCGGCGATCACGCCGCTGACCGGAAACTCGGCTGGCTGGCCGCGATCGTAGGAGCTGTCGAACACGGTGCCGTCGATCAGGGTGCCGTGGTAGTGGGTGCGCACGCTGTCGTCGCGGCTTGGCTTGGCGCCGTCACCGGCGGTCAGCACTTCGAACTGCAGGCCCGAAGCCAGGGTGGTGATGCCGTCACGCTTGGCGTTTTCAGCCAGGAACGCCAGGCCTTCGCCTGCGGCGGCTTCAGCCTTGGCAGCGGCTTCGGCTTGCATGATTTCGCGGATGACCTTGAAGCTGTTCGACAGGTCTTCCTGGCTGACACGGCTTGGCAGCGCGTTGAAGGCGTCGGTCAGGCCAGCGAGGATGGCGTCCAGCGCAACGCCCGGTGGCGGGTTGTCGCGCAGTTGGTCGCCCAGCTGGCGGCCGATGCCGTAGCTGACGCGAGTTTCGTCGGTCGACAGGTTTACTTCGGACATGTCAGTGCTCCGCAGAAGGGTCGCGGCGCCAGCGGTTACCCGCCGCCGCGCCCTTGATCAAAAGGGCCAGCAGACTAGCACAGAGCACGGGTGGGATTCAGCAACACAGATTGTACCCAGCTACGCCACTGGCCAACCTCAGCGGCCAATTTCCGTTGGCGCGGGCGATGCCCGCGAGCCTTTGAGCCATTCCACCGATCTCAGCGGTACAACGCCGAGCGCATCGCGATCGGCACCTTCAAGGGCGCCTGGGCGGCAGCCCCAAGGCCGCACATTTCATCGTGGGCACAGGCATGTACCAGGTGAAACGGCAGCACCGGCAAGGCCTCCAGCAGATGCCGCGCATGCTCCACGGAGCGCAGATGCACGGTTTTGCCGTGCCCATCGCCCAGCGGCATGATGTGCCCGCCCTGGCGAATGTGCAGGAGGTAGATGCCGCCCTCGATGGAAATCAGTTCCAGCGCGTCGATCTTGCCGGCCTTGGCCAGCTCGGTCAGTTGCTGCAGTTTCATCTACGCCCCCTTTGCACCCCGGGCAATCAGTGCTTGGTCAGTTTATCCAGGTAGCCCATGGCGAATGCCGAGACCACGAAGGTCATGTGGATGATCACGTACCACTTCAGGTGTTCCGGCTCGATATTCTTGGCATCCATGAACACCCGCAGCAAATGGATCGAGGAGATCGCCACGATCGACGCAGCCACTTTGGCCTTCAGCGAGGTCGAGTCCATCTTGCCCAGCCAGCTGAGCTTTTCGGCGCTGTCGTCAATGTCCAGTTGCGAGACGAAGTTCTCGTAGCCGGAAATCATCACCATCACCAGCAGGCCACCCACCAGGGCCATGTCGATCAGGGACAGCAGCAGCAGGATCAGGTCCGACTCGCCGGTCTCGAGGATCATCGGCAGTACATGGATGATTTCCTGGAAGAACTTGATCGCCAACGCCAACAGCCCAAGCGAAAGGCCAAGATAGATAGGTGCCAGCAACCAGCGCGACGCGTACATGGTTTTTTCGATGAAACGTTCCATTGCTACTCACAGAGCGATTGAAAATGGCCCCGATTATAGCGATGGAAGCTAAGCCGTGGTGCGACCTGTGGTCACAGCCGATATTCAGGATAAGCACCGTAGACGTGCAGCCCACGTAATGCGCCACCGCGACACCTTCCCCGAAAATATGTGACCAGTTATTGCAGCGCCATGCCTGGCGTGCGACCGCCGCACACCTTGCGCCATTGCGCTTGCAAGTGCAGGGACCAGATCTGCGGGTCCTGCTCTTCCACCGAGTAACCGTGCAAGGTCAAGCTGTCGACGATAGCGGTGAGCACCGTCTCCGCGGCCTGGGGGCCTGCGAACGGGCCTTGGGCCTTGATGGCCGTTGGCTGCTCACCGGTCATGCCGGCAGCGAACAGCAAAGTCCACAAGCCATTTTCACCCGTGAGGGGGCGGATGCTGCATTCGATACGGGTCACGAGACCCAGGCATTGCCGAGTGAGACAGAGGCTGCGCGCCATGGCGTCGTTCTCCGTTAGAGCCCGCTTTCCATCTTCGACGCGCTCAAGCGGCAAAGATCGTTTCGCTCCGACGACTGGTGGAGACCTTTCTGGAGAATAGGACAGGATCAAAGAGATGGCTATTAGATGGCAACGCATGCCGCCGAATGGTCGTTGCCCCCAAAAGCTCGCAGGCTGCGCCAGCTCCTACATGGATTGGGTTCCCCCCCCAACATCGGGTGGAACAGGGCCGGTGTAGGAGCTGGCGAAGCCTGCGAGCTTTTGGGGCGCTACATCAAGTCGGCTTGACCTCCGCCAACGCCTCGACCGCCGCTTCCTTCTCAGCCTCCTTCAAATCCTCCTCACTGATCATCTCGGCAATCACCCGCAGGCGCTCCACCACCCGGGCGTTGACGCTGCCTTCGGGGAACTGGCCATCGGCGTCCGGGGTACCGGCCGGCTCGCCGACCAGCAGGCTCAAGGCCTCGTCGGCCTGGCGCACGGCGTACACGTGGAACTGCCCGGCGCGCACGGCAGCCAGCACGCGCTCGTCGAGCATCAGGGTCGCGACGTTGGCCTGGGGAATGATCGCCCCCTGCTCACCGGTCAGCCCGCGCGCTTCGCAGAGGCGGAAGAAGCCCTCGATCTTCTCGTTGACCCCGCCCACCGCCTGCACTTCGCCGAACTGGTTGATGGAACCGGTGATGGCGAAGCACTGCTTGAGCGGCGTCTTCGACAAGGCCGAAATCAAGGTGCAGGCCTCGCCCAGCGAAGCGCTGTCGCCATCCACGTAACCGTAGGACTGCTCCAGGGCGATACTCGCCGAGATCGCCAGGGGAAATTCCTGGGCATAACGGCTGCCCAGGTAACCGGTGAGGATCATCACCCCCTTGGAGTGAATCGGCTGGCCGAGGTTGACCTCGCGCTCGATATCGACGATGCCGCTGCCGCCCGGGTACACCGTGGCGGAAATCCGTGCTGGTACGCCGAACGCCGAATCGCCCACCTCCAGCACCGTCAAGCCATTGCACTTGCCCACGGCGGCGCCGTCGGTGTCGATGAGGATGATGCCGGCGAGCATGTCATCGAGAATCCGCGCCGACACCCGGCCGGTTCGCGTGGCCTTGGCCTTGAGCGCGCGCTCGATATGACCGGCGTCGGTCATCTCTTCGTTGGCCAGGTGGCGAATGAAATCCGCCTCGCTGACCAGCTGGAACAAGTCACCGATTTTCGCCGACAGGCGGCCCTGATGCTCCGCCAGGCGGGCACTGTAAGTGGCCAGTCGCGCTACCGCATCGGCGGTCAGCGGCGCCATGCCTTCTTCCGAAGTACGGGTCTTGAGCAACTGGGCGAACTGCTCGAGGCTCTCGTCGACCATGGGGATGTCTTCGTCGAAGTCCACCAGCACCCGGAACATCTCCTGGAAGTCCGAGTCATGGTCCTGCAGGGCGTAGTACAACTGGCGCGAACCGATGATGATCAGTTTGATCTGCAACGGAATGTGTTGCGGCGTCAGGGTCACGGTGGCCAGGCGGCCGTATTCGCCCAGCGGCGATTCCATCTTCAGCTTGCGCGACTGCAGGGCACGCTTGAGTGCATCCCAGACAAAGGGCTCGCCGAGCATTTTCTCCGCTTCCAGAATCAGGAAGCCGCCGTTGGCACGGTGCAGCGCGCCGGGGCGCAGCTGGCGGTAAGTGGTGTACAGCGCGCCCTGGTCGGTGCTGTATTCGATGCGCCCGAACAGGTTCTCGTACGTTGGGTGCGGCTCGAACACCACCGGCGCGCCGCTGCTGGCGTGGTGGCCGACCACCAGGCTGGGGCTGTATTGCTCTTCCAACAGCTTGCGGGCCTGGGCGTCGTTCTTGCTGTCATCTACCAACTGCTCGACCACGGTCTTGAGCAGGTACACCTGCATCGCCTGCAGGTAAGCGCATACGCCGGCGTTCTCGGCATACTTTTCCGACAGCGGCGCCAGCAAGGGTTGCAGCGCCAGGGTGATGGTTTCCTCGTTGAGCTCGCGCAGCTGGTTGCCCGACTCGCGCTTCCACTGCGGCAGGCTGGCGAGTTCTTCGTTCAGGCGTTCTTCGAGGTCGGAGATGTCCTTGTGGAAACGGTCGCGGTCGGCTTCCGGCAATTGGGCGAATTCGGCTTCGTCCAGGGCCTTGCCGTCGAGCATCGGGGTAAAGGCGATGTTGCTGCTGTCCCGGTAAAGGGCCACGTCCTTTTCCAGCGCCAGGCGTTCGATCACGTCCAGGGCGCGGTCGTAGCGTTGGTTGAAGGCGCGGTCGATGGCGCTCTTGCGTTGCTGGAACGAAGGGTGTTCGAACACTGCGGGAAAGGTGGCGACCAGGTTGTCGATCAACCCGCCGATATCGGCGATGAACGACGCCGCGCTGCCCGGCGGCAACTCCAGCGCGCGTGGCTCGCGGGGCTCGTCGAAGTGGTTGACGTAGACCCAGTCACAAGGCGTCTGCACGCGCTTGCCCTCAGCCTTGAGGTAGCGTTTGACGAAAGAAAAACGGCCGGTGCCGGGTTCGCCCATGACGAACACGTTATACCCCGGGCGCGGCATGGCAACGCCGAATTGCAAGGCTTCGACGGCGCGTTCCTGGCCCAGTACTCCGCGAAAAGGCTCCAGATCGTTGGTGGTAGAGAAGCTGAACTGTTCAGCGGAGAACGGGCGAGTCAGCGCTTCGGGCGCAATACGCAAGCTGGCAGCTACAGGATCAGGCATCGGGCTTCCTTACTTCAGCGGGGCAGATGACGGCATTCTGGCGCCGCGCGGCAATGACTGGCAAGGCACATCGCAAACGTTTTGAAACACATGGCCGAAGCGCCATATCGATTGGTTTTAAGCCCCAGGCCCGTAGCAATAGTTTGCAATAACCTACGGAACCTGAAGAACGTGCCTAAACTCCAACCTGCGCGGCTGGACCAATAACCAGCCCCGGCCCAGCCGTACCGGGCCATCCGACCTTGGCAGACACACAAAGAGAATAGACGCTATGAAACGGATTCTGATTGGTACTCTCCTCGCCGCCGCTTCACTGCAGGCCATGGCCCAAGCGCCCGGCGGCCCGGATTGCGGTTGGGGCAACATGCTGTTCGAAGGCCAGCGCGGCACCCCGGCACACTTCCTGGCTTCCACCACCAATGGCACGTCGGGCAACGCCACCTTCGGCATGACCTCCGGCACCAACGGCTGCTCCACCAACGCCCCGCTGACTTACGGCGGCAAGTCGTGGCTGGCCATGAACGGCATGATGGATGAACTCTCCGAAGACATGGCCAAGGGCCAGGGCGAAGCCCTGACCACCTACGCCGTGGTCATGGGCGTGGCCCCTGAAGACCGTGCCTACTTCGAGTCGGTAACCCACCAGCACTTCCAGCAGATCTTCACCAGCGCCGACGCGACCGCCGAAAGCGTGCACGCCAACACCCTCAATGTGATCAAGGCCGACCCACGGCTGGCCAAGTACGCCGCCCAAGCGTAACGCCACAAGTGCCCGCCCCTTACCGGGCGGGCGCACTTGCGGCACACTTCGATTTTCCCCGGACGTCGCCTCTTCATGCTCAAACGCCTCGCCTACCTGGCGCTCTGTGCCTGTGCCCCCCTGCAAGCCGCTACCGCAATCGCCCCCGCACGCCTTGAGCAACTGGCGAACGATCCCTACTGGTTAGCCCTGGGGCACTACACGCCCGGCAAACTCGGCGGCTGGCGCAGCTATGTCGACGACCGCAAATTCTTCCTGGCCGCCGATGGCGCTCACCATCCCGAGCGCGAACTGCAAGCCACGCTGAACGCTCTCTACGCCACGCCCAGCCTCGGCGACCGCCAGGCCCAGTGCGTGTTTCCGGCGCGTACCCGCTGGCTGCGCGAGCAGCTGCAACTGAACGACCTGCCCAACGTCGATTGCCACGCGTTCAACAGTTGGTTCAAAGACGTCGCGCCGCACAAGACCGTGCTGATATTTCCCGCGGCCTACCTCAACAGCCCGTCGTCGATGTTCGGCCACACCCTGCTGCGGGTCGACCAGGCGGAAGTGGAAACCGACAAGACCGCCCTGCTCAGCTACGCGATCAACTTCGGCGCCTATATCGAAGGCAGCGACAACAGCATCCTGTATGCCTGGAAAGGCCTGGCCGGCGGCTACCCGGGGCTGTTTTCCATGGTGCCCTACCAGCAGAAGCTGGCCGAATACAGCCGCCTGGAAAACCGCGACCTGTGGGAATACAGCCTGAACCTCACGCCCACCGAAACCGCGCGCATGGTCGAGCACGTGTGGGAGCTGCAGCAGGTGCGGTTCGACTATTTCTTCTTCGACGAAAACTGCTCCTACCGTCTGCTCGAGCTGCTGCAGGTGGCACGCCCCAGCTTGCGGCTGACGGCGCAATTCCCCCTGACGGCGATCCCCACGGATACCGTCAAGGCCGTGAAAAGCGCCGGCCTGGTGGACAAGATCGACTATCGCCCTTCGCGCGAAAAGGAACTGCTGGCCCGCGCCAAGCCCCTCAGCCCCGCCGAACAGGCGCTGGCGCTAAGCATCAGCGCTGACGACCAACAGCTGCAGAGCGCCGGCTTCCTCGCCTTGCCCAAGGACCGCCAGGCATTGGTACAGGACACCGCCTTCCGCCTCGAACGCTACCGGGCCACCGGCCAGGAACGCGATCCCGCCAGGGCCAAGCGCAGCTTCGAACTGCTGCGGGCGATCAACCGCAATCCGCCGCCGCCGCTCAGCCTCGAGCGCCCCGGCTTGCCAGAAGCTGGCCACGACTCGCGCACCTGGGAACTGGGCGCGGGCAGCCGTGACGACCGTGCCTACGCTGAATATGGCCTGCGCATGGCCTACCACGATCTGGAAGACAACGCCGCCGGCTTCCCGCTGGGCGCGCAGATCGAAATTCTCGGGCTAAAGGTACGCCAGTACGAAGGCAACCAATGGCAGCTGCAACGCCTGGACTTGGCCACCATCCGCTCGCTGACGCCGCGCAACGCCTTGCTGCAACCCTGGTCTTGGCAAGTCACCGGCGGCCTGGAGCGGGTACTCGGCAAGCATGGCGACGAGACCTTGGTCAGCCACGTCAACGGCGGCGCCGGCGGCACCTGGCAGCTCAGCGACAGCCTGTTGGGCTTCGCGCTGGGCACCGTGCGCGTGGAGCACAACAATGATTTCAACGCGCTGGTCAGCCCCGCCGGTGGCTTCGACAGCGGGCTGCTGTGGCGCAACGGCCTGGGCAATTTCAGCCTCGAAGCCCAGGGCGACTACTTCCTCAACGGTGAAGTGCGCCGCACACTCAGCCTTAACCAGCAATGGGAACTGAGCCGCAACCTGGGCCTGCGGCTGAGCGCCCAGCGCCAGTTCAGCGAACTGGCCGGCGCCCAGAACGAGGTGATGCTGCAACTCAAGTGGTACCACTACTGAGGCGCTCGCCGGTCAAACTACAGATTTTTGACTAATAATTGACCGATTGTCGCGAGATCAGACAACAAACTCCCGCCGTCTATAATCAACCCTAGGGCCTGCGGACTTCTCTGCGTGGCCTGACGTGGTTCTTCGGGAGCACCAGAACATGCGCCGGCGTATTCGCAAGGCTGCAAGGTTGTTGTCGTTGCTGGGCGTTGCAGGCGCCCTTGTCGCCGCTTGCGGCTGCCAATCGACCCACGATGATCTGCTCGCCAGGGGCTACCCGCCGGCCTATGCCGACGGTTACCAGGCAGGCTGTACCAGTGGCCGGCAGGCTGCTGGAGCGTTGGGCACGTTCGACAAGAACGTCCCGCGCTACGCCAGCGAGAAATTTTACAGCGGTGGCTGGGACGACGGTTTCAAGCAATGCCAGACCATGCTGGAAAACCAGCAGAAGGCCCAGGTGCAGAACCAGATCTGGAATGACCGCGACCGCGATTGGGAACAGAACAAGACCCAGGGTGAAGCCCGCGCCTACAAGCCCCGCTGAAATCGTTTCAGCCAGCCCGATGCAACTTGCAGGCCGTTCTGCTTGCCCAACAAGGACACCGCCTTTGCCGTGCGGCGCTTGGTACCACTGGCTGCATTGATTTGCCGCGGTACTGCGTTACATCGCCACCTCCCTGTGCCACTGGGTTGCGCCCGTCAACGGCATCGACCAGATCCTGATTGGAGACTTGCCATGAGCCGAGCTTTTGTCAATGAAGATCAAGCCGCCGCTCAGATCAACGCGCCCATCGAACGGCCGATCAGCAGCTTGCCCAATTACGTGACCGAGAGCGGCATGGCGCAGCTCAAGGCGCGGGTTGCCGATGTCCAGGAACTGCATGCCGAACAGGCGACCTGCGGCGACAAGGCCGACAAACAACTGCTGGCCGAGCTGGAGCGTGACCTGCGCTACTTCCAGCAGCGCATGCACAGCGCCCAGCTGGTTCCTCCGGTGACCACCACCGATACGGTGCAGATCGGTAGTTGGGTGACCTTCGTGGACGAAGAAAACAGCCAGCACCAGGTGTGCCTGGTGGGTGAAGACCAGGCCGATGTGGCGCTGGGGCTGATCAACTGGGCCTCGCCACTTGGCGGCGCGCTGCTGGGCGCGGCCATCGGTGACGAGGTGCTTTGGCGGCGGCCGGCGGGGGATCTGAATCTGGAAATCACCGAGATCTCCGTCACCCCCTGAGAGAAGACCACAAAAAAAGGAGCTCCGAGGAGCTCCTTTTTCATGCCACGGGCGCTTTAGGCCAGCTTCTTGTGACGCACACGGTGCGGCTGGGAGGCGGAATCACCCAGGCGCTTCTTGCGGTCGGCTTCGTACTCGGTGTAGTTACCTTCGAAGAACACCGCCTGCGAGTCATCCTCGTAAGCCAGGATGTGGGTCGCGACGCGGTCCAGGAACCAGCGATCGTGAGAGATCACAATGGCGGCGCCCGGGAAGTCCAGCAGGGCTTCTTCCAGGGAACGCAGGGTTTCGACGTCAAGGTCGTTTGACGGTTCGTCGAGCAGCAGCACATTGCCGCCCTCTTTCAAGGTCAGCGCCAGGTGCAAGCGGCCGCGCTCACCACCGGAGAGATCCTTGACGAACTTCTGCTGGTCGCCGCCCTTGAAGTTGAAACGGCCCACGTAGGTGCGCGAAGGGATCTCGTAGTTGCCGATGCGGATCTGGTCGGAGCCGTCGGAAATCTGCTGGAACACCGTCTTGCTGCCGTCGAGGTCTTCGCGGCTCTGGTCGACGCAGGCCAGTTGCACGGTTTCGCCGACTTCGATGGAGCCCGAATCTGGCTGTTCCTTGCCCATCAGCATGCGGAACAGGGTGGATTTACCCGCGCCGTTACCGCCAATCACGCCGACGATCGCGCCCTTGGGCATGACGAACGACAGATCGTCGATCAATACGCGATCGCCATAGCCCTTGCTGACGTTCTTGAATTCGATGACCTTGTCGCCCAGGCGTGGCCCGGCGGGGATGTAGATTTCGTTGGTCTCGCTGCGCTTCTGGAATTCCTGCGACTGCATTTCCTCGAAACGCTGCAGGCGCGCCTTGGACTTCGACTGGCGAGCCTTGGCGCCTTTGCGCACCCACTCCAGTTCTTCCTTCATGGCCTTTTCATGGGCCGACTGCTGCTTGGATTCCTGGGCCAAACGGTCCGACTTGGCTTCCAGCCAGCCCGAGTAGTTGCCTTCGTACGGAATGCCGGCGCCGCGGTCCAGTTCCAGGATCCAGCCGGCGACGTTGTCGAGGAAGTAACGGTCGTGGGTAATGGCGACCACGGTGCCGGGGAAGCCGTGCAGGAACTGCTCCAGCCAGGCCACGGAGTCGGCGTCCAGGTGGTTGGTCGGTTCGTCGAGCAGCAGCATGTCGGGGGCCGACAGCAGCAGGCGGCACAGGGCCACGCGGCGCTTCTCGCCACCGGACAGGTGTTCGATCTTGGCGTCCCAGACCGGCAGGCGCAGGGCGTCGGCGGCCACTTCCAGCTGGCGCTCCAGGTTGTGGCCGTCGCTGGCCTGCAGAATCGCTTCCAGCTTGGCCTGTTCGGCGGCCAGCTTGTCGAAGTCGGCATCCGGATCGGCGTAGGCGGCATACACCTCGTCGAGGCGCGCCTGGGCGTCCTTGATCACCGAAACCGCTTCTTCCACCACTTCGCGCACAGTCTTGGCAGGATCAAGTTGTGGTTCCTGCGGTAGATAACCTACATTGAGCTCCGGCATCGGCCGCGCTTCGCCGTCGAATTCGGTATCGACGCCTGCCATGATCTTCAGCAACGTGGATTTACCCGAACCGTTGAGGCCGAGTACGCCGATCTTGGCGCCTGGGAAGAACGACAGCGAAATGTTTTTGAGAATTTCCCGCTTCGGCGGAACAACTTTGCTCAGCCGATGCATGGTGTAGACGTATTGAGCCATGGGAAAAAACCTGGTGTCTGCGACAGAGAAAAAGATGACCAACAAGATGCTCGGGGCGCTTGCCCCGCATGGACGCCAAAGCTACCGGAATGCGCAGAACAGGGCAAACTGCCTGGCATCGGCGCTGGCCCTTTGCCATAATTGCGTGCAAGCTAGGCGCCTTCCGCGCGCGCGTCCTATAGTGAAAGCTGTGAGCGCCCCGTTGGCGTGTTTTAGTGCCAGAGCCAATTCCACCTGCCCAGCCCGCCCTACTGCAGGATGATGAGAGTTTGACCCAGTTCCCGCAGCCCTCGCCGTCGCGCCTTAAAGGCCAGGAAACTGGCATGCCTCTGCACGGCTCCCTGAAAAGCGCCCTGGCGCTGTTAGCCTTGTTGCTGCTGGTATTGCTGTTCTGGCAGTTGATCGACCAGTTCCAGCGCACCCAGGCCGAACAACGCCAGCGGGCCCTCGACTATAGCACCGACCTCAGCGCGCAAGTGGACGGCGGCATGGCGCTGTACGCGCAGATCGGCCTCAACCAGATGCTCAGCACGCCCTCCTGGGCCACCTCGGGCGACAAGGCGGCGCTGCTCGATAACCTGCGCCAGGCCCTGCCCGACCTGCACAGCGTCGCCTGGCTCGACAACGCCGGGCGGGTGATCGCCGACAGCGTGCCGCAAAGCACCGACCAGGACGAGATCCGCCGCATCGCCGCGCGCACCTCCGGGCAGGCCTACTACTACAGCAACACCGCCAATGGTGCCTGGATATACCTGCTGCTCAACCAGCCGGCCAGCCGTGACGGCGCGCGCTGGCTGCTGCGCCTGCAGCCAGGCGTGTACGAAACCCTCACCCACCAGGCCGGGCGCGCGCCCACCGAGCACTGGCTGCTGGAAAACCGCCAGAGCGACCAGGTGATTCGCCGCGACAACGGCTTGCCGGCTGACCAGCCCAGCCTGAGCGCCAAGGAGCGCGAGCAGAGCCTGATGCTGGCGCGCCTGAGCAACAGCGACTGGCAACTGCGCACCCTCTACGATGCCCACCAGGCCCGCGCGGCACTGTTGCCCGCATTGGTCGCCAAACTGCTGCTGGGTGTGGTGCTGTCGCTGCTGCCAGGGCTGGCACTGCTCAACTTGCGCCGCCGCCAGCGCGAGCTGCAGGCTGGCCGGCGCCGCTACCAGGACATTTTCGAAGGCACCGGCGTGGCCCTGTGCGTGGTCGACCTGACCGGCATCCAGCCCTACCTGAGCAGCATCGCGGTCAAGCGCCAGGAAGACCTGCAGCAATGGCTGCAGCGCCACCCGGAGCAACGCGACAGGCTCCTGCAATACCTGCGCATCACCGAAATCAACCAGGTGGCGATCAACCTCCTCGGCCCGGACCTGCGCAATGGCCAGTGGCAACAACTGATCAACGGTTGCGCCGCAGAGCCGCGCAGCCTCGGCTACCAGATCGTCGAAGCGCTGCTGGATCGCGAACCCGAGGTGGAGCTGGAGATCCGCCTGGTCGACGCCAATGGCCAGGACCAGCACCTGTGGGCCATGGTGCGCTTCCCTGAACACACCGACGACCACCACGCGGTGATCGTCAGCCTGCACGACATCACCCGCCGCAAGCAGATCGAACTGTCGCTGGTGGAGCGCGAGCGCTTCTGGTCCAACGTGGTCAGCACCGTGCCCGACCACCTGTACGTGGGCGACGTGCTCAGCCAGTCGATGATCTACAGCAACCATCACCTCGGCGAGACCTTGGGCTACAGCAAGGAACAGCTGCAGGAGATGGGCGAATACTTCTGGGAAAGCCTGCTGCATCCCGACGACCGCGCCAATTACCACCACCGGCGCCAGTTCCAGCGCAGCTCCGGCTACGCCAACCCGCTGCACGTCCAGTATCGCTTCCGCCATCTCGATGGCAGCTGGCGGCGCTTCGACATTCGCGAAGACACCCTGGCCCGCGACAACGCCGGGCGGGTGACGCGTATCATCGGCGTGGCCAAGGACATCACCGAGCAGCTGGAAGCCAGCGAATCGTTGCGCGACAGCGAAAAACGCTACCGCATGCTCGCCGAAAGCATCAGCGACGTAATCTTCTCCACCGATAACCGCTTGCAGCTCAATTACGTCAGCCCCTCGGTGCAGACCGTGCTGGGCTACGACGTGCAGTCGATCTTCGACCAGGGCTGGCAGGCGACCATCGCCAACCCGGCCCAGCTGACCGGCCTCGAGGCCCTGATGGAGCGGGTGCGCAACGCGCTGGACAAGCCGGACGACATGCTCGCCTTGCGCCGCCAGATGCAAACCCAGATGTTCCTGTTCGACTGCCTGCGCGCCGACGGCCGCAAGGTGCCGATCGAGCTGCGCCTGGTACTGGTGTGGGACGAAAGCGACCAGTTCGAGGGCATTCTTGGCGTCGGCCGCGACATCAGCCAGCAGCGCCGCGCGGAAAAAGACGTGCGCATGGCCGCCACGGTATTCGAGCATTCGACGTCGGCGATCCTGATCACTGACCCGGCGGGCTACATCGTGCAGGCCAACGATGCCTTCACCCGGGTCAGCGGCTACGAAGTGGCCCAGGTGCTCGACGAGCTGCCGAAGATGCTCTGCGTGGTCGAGCAGCAGGAAGCGCACCTGGCCTACATCATCAAGCAGCTCAACGAAAACAGCAGCTGGGAAGGCGAAGTCTGGCTCAAGCGCCGCAGCGGCGAGCACTACCCGGCCTGGGTGGGCATTACCGCGGTGGTCGACGACGAAGGCGACCTGGCCAGCTACGTGTGCTTCTTCAGCGATATCAGCGAGCGCAAGGCCAGCGAGCAGCGCATCCACCGCCTG
>Ga0308164_10002832_pt1 | contig 16584 bp, 14 predicted proteins | sample PhyTR2_FD_201031 | JGI IMG/M metagenome (GOLD analysis project Ga0308164, IMG submission 201031) | Phyllosphere microbial communities from UC Gill Tract Community Farm, Albany, California, United States - DLSLT.R2 | ecosystem: Host-associated > Plants > Phyllosphere > Unclassified | place: USA... | reverse complement strand
CCGACCGGCTGAACCACACGCCCGCTAACCGGGTTTACCACCTAATGAAGCACGAAACTATCCGCACCCTGGGCCAGCTCCGCGCCAGTGGTTACCAGCCCCGCACCGTGAAAGAAGAGCTGCGGGACAACCTCATTTCTAAACTCAAAAACAAGGAAGACGTGTTTCCCGGCATCTTCGGCTACGAAGAAACCGTGATACCCGAGCTGCAGCGCGCCATTCTGGCCGGGCACCACATCAACCTGCTGGGCCTGCGGGGCCAGGCTAAGACGCGCATTGCGCGCCTGCTCATCAACCTGCTCGACCCGTTCATTCCGGTAGTGAAGGGTTCGGAGTTGAACGACGACCCCATGCAGCCGCTGTCGGTGTATGCCAAAAACCTCATTGAGGAGAAAGGCGACGACACGCCCATCGAGTGGCTGGGCCGCGCCGACCGCTACACCGAGAAGCTAGCCACGCCCGACGTGACGGTGGCCGACCTTATCGGCGACGCCGACCCCATTAAGGCCGCCACGCTCAAGCTGCCCTACAGCGACGAGCGCGTCATTCACTTCGGCCTGATTCCGCGGGCGCACCGGGGCATTTTCGTTATTAACGAACTGCCTGACTTGCAGGCTCGCATTCAGGTGTCGCTGTTCAACATCTTGCAGGAAGGCGACATTCAGATTCGTGGTTTCAAGGTGCGCCTGCCGCTCGATTTGCAGTTTGTGTTCACCGCTAACCCTGAGGATTACACCAACCGCGGCAGCATTGTGACGCCGCTCAAGGACCGGATTGACGCCCAGATTATTACGCACTATCCCAAGTCGATTGAAATCGGCAAGCGCATCACCAAGCAGGAGGCGCGCATCAAGGAGGAGCAAAAAGGGATGGTGACCACCAACGAAATCACCCACGACCTCGTGGAGCAGGTGGCCGTCGAGGCCCGCGGCTCCGAGTTTGTAGATGCGAAGTCGGGCGTGTCGGCCCGCCTCACCATCTCGGCCTACGAGCAGGTGGTGGCTGGGGCCGAGCGCCGCGCCCTCATCAACGGCGAGAGCAACACCTACGTGCGCGTGGCCGACTTCATTTCGGCCGTGCCCGCCATCACGGGCAAGGTGGAGCTGGTGTACGAAGGCGAGCAGGAAGGCGCGGGCATCGTGGCCGAGAAGCTCATGGGCAAGGCCATCCGCACGCTGTTCCTGAACTACTTCCCCGACCCCGACAAGTCGAAGAAACTCAAAAACCGCCCTAGCCCCTATAAAACGGTGCAGGAGTGGTTTGGTAACGGCAATACGCTTGACATTCTGCACGATGCCAGCACCACAGATTACCGCACCGCCCTCGACAAAGTGCCCGGCCTGCGCGACATCGTAACAGAGCTGCACCCCAAGGAAGACGCCGAAACCACGTACTTCCTCATGGAATTCCTGCTGCACGGTCTAGCCGAGCACTCGCTCATCTCGCGCAACCGCCTCACGGCCGGCGCCCAGTTCAAGGACCTGCTTTCCTCGATGTTCACCATGCCGAGCTTCGGCGATGACGACGACGAGGACGAAGAAGAGCAGAAGCCGCGCAAGCGCCGCTAGCCCGTCGCAGCACGGACTTTTAGTTCGCGAGTAAAAACTAAGAAGCCCCGCGCATCGCCCGATGCGCGGGGCTTTTGTGTGGGGCCTAGCCTATCTGGGCTGCTTGGTCAGGTCATCCAGTAGCTTCAGCAGCGTTGGGAAGCGGTAGCTGCCGTGCATCGCCGCTACCGAGTGGGCGGCTTCGGCTGCTGGCAGCCCCACACTCGTGACATAGAGAGGATTCTGACTCTGGCCCCGCAGCACGGGCACCACCTGCGGGGCCACCCCCGCAAAGCGCGTTTTGGCTACCCCTACTACGGGTACTTGCCTACCGAGCGCCTCGTACAGGTGCTGCCCCAAGCCGGCCCGCTCCTCAACGCCCAGCGTGACGTAGCCATCTACCACCACGCTGCTGACGGCGGCTAGGTCTACTTGCGCCAGCACGGCCAGCAGGCAGGGCAATTCGCGCTTGTAGAAGGCTCCCGGCTCGTAAGGCGGCACATGGTCGATGGTGGCGGTGTATACCGCACTTGCGGCCTCGCTGGTCCAGCTGGCAAACGCAATGGCTACGGCATAGCCTCGCGTGTCGGTATAGGCAACGTCTAGGGCAACAAGCATGGGAAAAGGCTAGGCAATAAGGCAGTAAAAAAGCCTTCCCATTTGCACAGGAAGGCTTTACTAACGCAAAAGAAGCTTACGCCTGCTCGTCGTCTTTTACCACAATCTTGGTAATTTCATCGTTGCCGCGAATCTGGTCAATTACATCCAGGCCTTCCACTACTTTGCCGAATACGGTGTGCACGCGGTCGAGGTGGGCGGTGTTTTGGCGGTCGTGCACAATGAAAAACTGCGAGCCACCGGTGTTTTTGCCGGCGTGGGCCATGCTGAGTACGCCACGCTCGTGGTGCTGATGGCCACCGCTGGTTTCGCAATCAATTTTGTAGCCGGGGCCGCCGGTGCCGGGCTGGCCTTTGGCGCCGGGCTTGGTGTTTGGGTCGCCGCCCTGAATCATGAAATTCGGGATAACGCGGTGAAACTTGGTGCCGTCGTAGAAGCCTTTGCTGGCCAGGTCGGTAAAGTTTTTAACGGTGTTGGGCGCGTCCTGCTCGTAGAACTCGACTTTCATAACGCCCTTAGGCGTGTGGATTTCAGCGGTTTTCATCGAAAAATAACCTGAGGTGAAGGGTGGGAAACGGCCCAGCTTAGGCTAGCCGGGCACTGCGAAGGTAAAACAGCCCGTCTGGGGCTGGGGTTTAGCCCAACCGGAAGGCCTAGCTATTACGTAAGGCTAGCCGGATGTTTTCCCTAAACCCCTCATTCCACCCTTTTTTCATGAAGAAGATTTTCTTGCCCCTCGCCACGGCGCTCACCCTTTCGCTGGGCCTAGCCAGCTGCGGCGGCGACAAAACCACCGAAACCACTACGGCTACGGAGAACAGCACCGCTAACCCCGCCGACTCGGTAGCCGCCATGGCCGGCGACTCGGCCCGCATGGCCAAGCCCGGCGGCGTGATGGTAGACGGCGTGGCCATGACGGCCGACAAGGATATTGTAGACAACGCCATGGGTGCCAAGAGCGTGAGCACCCTTGTATCGCTGGTGAAGCAGGCTGGCTTGGTAGAAACGCTGAAGGGCACCGGTCCTTTCACGGTATTTGCCCCCACCAACGATGCCTTTGGTAAGCTGCCGAAGGCTGCGGTAGCCGCCCTCACCGACCCCGCCAACGCCGCCAAATTGAAAGGCGTCCTGACCTACCACGTGATTCCCGGCCGCCTCGTGGCCGCCGACCTCAAGGATGGCCAAGAGCTGACCACTGTGAACGGGGAGAAGCTGCACATCATGATTAAAGACGGCAAAGTGATGGTCGGCAATGGCAAAGACGCCCCCGCTACCGTGCAGATTGCCGACGTAATCTCGAAAAACGGCGTTACCCACGTAATTGACACCGTGGTGCTGCCGCTGGCGAAGTAGCCTGCTGCCAGTTTCATAAAAAGACCGTCCTGCTGAGCCTGCCGAAGCATTTTGGTCGTGTCGCTAGGGGTACTCCTCCTGACGATACGAGCAAGCCGCTTCAGTAAGCTCAGCAGGGCGGTCTTTAGTTTTTAGCAACCTTACTTGCTTACAGCCCCGCGTCTTCCGACACGCGCTTGGCGAAGCTGGCCCAGTCTACGTTGGGCTCGCCCAGGGCCACGGTGGCGGTGAGGCGGTCGCGGATGATGTTGGCGAAGGGCATGGGCATATCGTGCTTGTAAGCCTCCTGCACCACCAGGTTCATATCCTTGCGAATGATAGCCGGCGGCGCGCCCACTGGCTGGTAGTGCTGCTCGGCAATGAGCTTGCCGTAGCCCTTGTAAATGGGGTTGTTGAAGAGCGTGCTGGTCAGCATCTCGTAGAAGCCCACGCGGTCGAGGCCGCACTTTTCGGCTAGGGTCAGGGCTTCGGCCATACCTTCAATGACGGTGCCGAGCAAGAAATTGCCGCAGAGCTTGGCTACGCTGGCCGCGCCGGGGTCGTCGCCAAAATCATGGGTACCCTGGCCAATTGCCTCCTGCGCCGGCTTGAGGCGCTCGCGCGCCTCGGCGGGGCCCGAGGAGCCTATCCAGAGCTTGCCAGCTGCTGCCACATCGGGCTTGCCAAACACGGGCGAAGCCACCAAAAACGAGCCGTGGGCGGCGTGTGCCTCGGCCAGGCGGCGGTTGGTATCGGGGGCTACGGTGCTGCACGAGGCGTGGATGGCGCCCTTGGGCAAGGTGCTCAGGATGCCGTCGGGGCCGGTGGTGAGGGCTTCAAGGGCCTTGTCGTCGGTCACCATCGTGAACACGATATCGGCCGTGCGCACGGCTTCGGCGGGGCTAGCAGCTACGGTGGCGCCCTGTTGGCGCAGCGGCTCCGCTTTTTCGGCAGTGCGGTTATACACGGTTAGCGGAAAGCCCGCTTTGAGCAGGTTAGCCGCCATCGCGGCGCCCATGCTGCCCAGGCCCAGAAAGGCAATGTTCATACAAAAAACGAATAAAGGAAAAGTAAGCCGAGCGGTTCGGTTCGCTACTTACGGCTGCCCGCCGCCGCCGGCCGAGCCATACACCTGCCCGGTGGCATAGCTGGCGTCGCTGGCGGCCAGCTGCACGTAGATGGAGGCCAGCTCAACGGGCTGGCCGGGGCGGCCCATCGGCGTTTTACCGCCAAACTCCTTGAGGTTTTCCTGGGTCGAGCCGCCCGCTACCTGCAAGGGCGTCCAGATGGGGCCGGGCGCCACACCGTTCACCCGAATGCCCTTGGGGGCGAGCTGCTTGGCCAGCGACTTCACGTAGTTCATCGTGGCGGCTTTGGTCTGGGCGTAGTCGTAGAGATTGGCGCTAGGGTCATACGCCTGCTCGGAGGTGGTGCCGATGATGGCCGAGCCGGGCGCCAGGTGCGGCAGGGCCGCCTTGATAATCCAGAACGGCGCGTAGATGTTGGTTTTCATCGTGGCGTCGAAGTCCTCGGTGGTCAGGTCCAGAATAGACTGGCGCTGCTGCTGCCGGCCCGCGTTGTTCACCACAATGTCGAGGCCGCCAAGCTGGCGCACCGCCTCGGCCACCAGGCGCTGGCAGAAAGCCTCCTCGCGCAGGTCGCCGGGAATGGCGATGCCCTTGCGGCCTTCCTTCTTAATGAGGGCGATAACCTCTTTGGCGTCAGCTTCTTCAGCGGGCAGATAGTTGATAGCTACGTCGGCTCCTTCGCGGGCGTAGGCAATGGCGGCGGCGCGGCCCAGGCCCGAGTCGCCGCCCGTGATGAGCGCCTTGCGGCCGGCCAGGCGCCCCGAGCCTTTGTAGCTGGTTTCGCCGTGGTCGGGGCGCGGGTCCATCTGGCTGGCTAGCCCCGGAAACGGCTGTGACTGGCCTTTGAATGGCGGCTTGGGGTACTTGGTAACGGGGTTGACCAAGGGCTGCGCGGGAGCAGGGCTAGCGGCGGCTTCGGCGGGTAGGATGGGCGCCACGGCCGCGGCGGCCAGGCTAGCTCCCAGGCCGCCCAGAATGGCGCGCCGGCTGAGGTTGGGTTCTTCGGACATAAGTCTGGAAAAGGAATAGAGAGGGAGGTAAAATTGCCTTAACGAGCAGGAATCGCCGGTCGTTGCCGCAGAACACGACACCGTGGAGCTTACGACTGAGCTGCTGGCCACCCGTGGCCGGGCCTTTCGGGCGCGGGTACATCAGCCAGTAGGGAAGGCGCGTGCTGGTTACCTTCGCCAGGCCACTAGCTAGCCATTATTTCCTATGCGCACCTTCAATTGGGCCATTCTGGGCCTGGGCAACATCGCTCACAAGTTTGCCGCCGACCTGGCTTTGGTGCCGCAGGCGCGCCTGCACGCCGTAGCCTCGCGCAGCCTGGCCAAGGCTCAGGATTTTGCCGCTACCTACGCCGCGCCCCACGCCGTGGGCAGCTACGAAGAGCTGCTGGCCGTGCCCGATATCGACGCCGTGTACATTGCTACGCCGCACTCCGAGCACCACGCCCACGCGCTGCTGTGCCTGCAAGCGGGCTTGCCAGTGCTCTGCGAAAAAGCCTTTGCCCAAAACGCTGGCCAGGCCGCGGAAATGGTGCAGATGGCGCAGCAGCGCGGCGTGTTTTTAATGGAAGCCTTCTGGACGCGTTTTTTCCCGGCCATCAAACATGCACTGGAACTGGTGCAAGCCGGCGCCATTGGGGAGGTAAAGCACCTGGCGGCTGACTTCGGTTTCATCACCGATTTCAAACCCGAATCGCGGCTTTTTGACCCCGCGTTGGCCGGTGGCTCGCTGCTCGATATTGGCGTATATCCCTTGTTTATCAGTCAGTTGTTTTTAGGGGTGCCGGCTGCTGTGCGCGCCGTTGCTACGCCCGCGCCCACCGGCGTCGACCTGAGCTGCACAATGGCGCTAGCCTACGCCAGCGGCGCCACGGCCAGCCTGTTTTCGACGCTGGCGGCCACTACCAACAACTACTGCGTGCTCTACGGTACCACGGGCCAATTGCACCTCACCGGCCGTTTTCATGCCCCTAGCGGCCTCGAAATCCATCGCCCCGACCAAGTGCCGGAAGTAATTCCGTACCCCAAAACCGGCCTCGGCTACCACTACGAGGCCACCCACGTGCAGGAGTGCCTAGCCCAAGGGCTAGCCGAAAGCCCGCTGCTGCCGCTAGCCTTCAGCCTCGACCTGATGCGCACGCTCGACGCCGTGCGGGCTCAAATTGGGCTGCGCTATCCCGGCGAGCAGGCCTAGCGCGGCAGCTGCACGGTGCGGCCTTCTTTGATGGACTGCCGGGCCGCGTCGAGAATCTCAACTACCAGCATATTGGTGGGCAGGGACGAGAGCACGTCTTCGGGCGCCGTGCCGCGCACCACGGCGGCCAGGTAGGCAAAGGGCTCGTCGTAGGGCGCTGGCGGCGCGGCCACGGTTTCTTCTTTGGCGGGCTCGTTTTCGGTGCGGCGCACGCGCAGGTGGTCACGGTCGAGGGCAATGGCCGACCCGGTTTGGCCGTACACTTCGAGGTCTTTGCGGGCGTAGGGCCAGTTCCACGATGCCTGAATGACGCCCTGGGCGTTGGGGTAGGTGAGGAGGATGGTCACATCGTCCTCCACTTTGGGGTACACGTCGGGCTTGATATGCAACGCGCTGGCTGTCACCGACAGCGGGCGCTCGCCGTGCATAAGCCAGGTCATGAGGTCGGCGCCGTAGCAGCCGAAGTCGGGCAGCGCCCCACCGCCGTTCTGCACCGGGTCGGTCAGCCAGTCGAGAAACTCCTTATTCACGCCGATTTCCTTGGGGCCCTGGTGGCCATCGTGGGCTACCAGCCGGCGCACATCGCCAAGCGCGTGGTCCTGCACCAGCTGATATACCCGGCGGTTGGAGCCGTACCAGGTGGTTTCGTAGTTGGTGAGTAGGTGAATACGGTGCTTTTGGGCGAGCGCCTGCATCTGGCGGGCGTGGTCCATGCTTACGGCCAGCGGCTTCTCCACCATCACATGAATGCCCTTGGGCGCGCAGGCCTGCACCACTTCGAGGTGCTGATAAATAGTGCCGAAGGCCGTCACCGCCTCGGGCTTAGCCTTGGCCAGCATTTCGGTCAGCGAGCTATACACCAAGGACATAGGTAGCCCGTACTGTTGCATATAGCGGCGGGCTAGCTCACGGTTAGGCTCAGCAATGCCCACGAGCACAATATCGCCACGCTTGGCCCGGCCCAAAATGCCGTGCACGTGCGTGTGCGTGAGGCCCGCCACGCCCACCCGTAGCGGCGGGCTAGCCTGCGCGGCAGCCAGCTGGCCTAGCAGCAAGGCTAAAAACAAGGTGATAACGGAAGCGAGCGGCTTGGTAAGCATATGGGCAGATGAGGAAGACGAAGACAAATACTAGCAGCTAGCGGCGGGGGTTGCTTTGCCCAGGCGCCGGGGCCTACTAAAGCTCGTCAGTTCTTCGAACCCCTTGTGGCCCTTACTTTTAGCGCTCCGGGTACTACCATTCGCTTTTTCCTTTTCCCGCCCATGAATTTTCCTGGCAAAACTCTCGCGCTAGCCGCCGTTGCGGTCGCCCCGCTGCTGTCGTCTTTTCACCCGCGGCCCACGGCGCCCGTGGCCGAAACCTGGCAAAATCTCTTCGATGGGAAGACGCTCAGCGGCTGGAAGCGGCTAGGGGGCACCGCCGACTATAAGGTCGAAAACGGCGCCATTGTGGGCACCACCGTGGCCAACTCGGGCAATACGTTTCTGGTCACGGAAAAGGAGTACAGCGACTACGTGCTGGAGCTGGACGTGAAAATCGACGACCTTACCAACAACTCGGGCGTGCAAACGCGCAGCCATTTCGACGCGGCCGCGCAGCCCGGCAAAGTCTACGGCCGGCAGGTCGAGGTTGACCCATCGGCCCGCAGCTGGTCGGGCGGCGTCTACGACGAGGCACGCCGCCAGTGGCTCTATCCGCTCGATTTGCACCCGCAGGCCAAAACGGCCTTTAAAATAGGAACCTATAACCACCTTAAAATAGAGTGCCTGGGCAACGAACTGAAAACCTGGGTCAACGGCGTGCCCGTGGCCTACGTGGTTGACCCCATTGACCCTAGCGGCTTCATCGGTTTGCAGGTGCACGCCGTGAGCGAGGCGGCTCAGGCCGGCCACAAGGTTTATTTCAAAAATATCCGCATCAAGACTGCCAACCTGAAGCCGAGCGCGTTTCCGGCCGACATTTACGTGGTTAACTTCGTGCCCAACTACTTGACTGCCTACGAGAAGCAGCACGGCTGGAAGCTGTTGTTTGATGGCAAAACCCCGGCCGGCTGGCGCAGTGCCAAGGGCGCCGCATTTCCGGCCAAAGGCTGGGAGATAACCGACGGCACGCTTAGCGTGCTGCCCTCCGAGGGCAAGGAGGCGGCCAACGGCGGCGATATCGTGAGCCAGGCCGAATACAGCGCGTTCGACTTGTCTTTCGAGTTTAAGCTGACGCCGGGCGCCAACAGCGGCGTGAAATACTTCGTGACCCTGGCCGAAAAAACGGAGATGTCAGCCATCGGCCTCGAATACCAGGTGCTCGACGATGCCCTGCACCCCGATGCCAAGCTGGGCCGCGACGGCAACCGCACGCTAGCCTCACTCTACGACCTGAAGACCGCCGACAAGCCCACCCGCTTTGTGCACCCCATTGGCGAGTGGAACGTGGGCCGCGTGGTGGTGTACCCCAACAACCACGTGGAGCACTACCTCAACGGCGCCAAAGTGCTCGAATACGAGCGCGGCTCCAAAGAATTTCGCGACCTGGTGGCCCGGAGCAAGTACCACATCTGGCCCAACTTTGGCGAGGCCAAAGCCGGCCGCCTGCTGCTGCAAGACCACGGCAACCGCGTGTCGTTCCGCAGCATCAAGCTGAAGGAGCTGAAGGAGCTGAAGTAAAATAAAGTGCCTGTCATGCAGCGCGCAGCGAAGCATGACCAACGTTTTAAGGCTTTCTTTTCCCACCCAACCTACCCTAGCCATGTCGCAGCCGCGTCGTCAATTTATTCAACAAGTGGCCCTAGCCGGCGCGGGCGCGCTTGTGCTGCCACGCACCACGTGGTCGGCCAGCAGCTACAAGCGCATAATCGGGGCCAATGACCGGGTGCGGGTGGGCGTGGTAGGCTTCTCCGACCGGCACCGCAACTCGCACATGCCCTGCTTTTTGCAGCATCACAAGGCACTCAATTTCGACGTGGTGGGCGTGTCCGACATCTGGAGCAAGCGCCGCGACGAAGGCGCCGCCCTGTGGAAGGAGAAGCTAGGCCACCCCGTGGCCGCCTACCGCAACAACGACGAGCTCTACGCCAGCAAAAGCGTGGACGCGGTGTTCATTGGCACCGCCGATTTTCAGCACGCGCTGCACGCCATCGAGGCCGTGCAGGCCGGCTGCGATGCCTACGTAGAGAAGCCGTTTGCCGAAACGATGGCCGACAACCGCGCTGCGCTCAAGGCCATCAAAGGCGCGAAGCAGATTGTGCAGATTGGCTCGCAGCGCCGCAGCGGCAGCAATTACCTGGCGGCCGAGCAGTTTATCAAATCGGGCAAATTCGGGCCCATCACAATGGTGGAGCTGACCTGGAATGTGAACCAGCCCGGCCGCTGGCGCCGCCCCGAGCTGGTGGCCCAGCTTCGGGAAGCCGATATCGACTGGAAGCGCTACCTGCTGAACCGCCCCGCCGAAGCCTACGACCCGCGCAAGTACTTGGAGTACCGGCTGTTCTGGCCCTATTCCTCGGGCCTGCCGGGCCAGTGGATGAGCCACCAGATTGACACCGTGCACTGGTTTACGGGGCTAGCCCACCCGCGCAGCGTGGTGGCCAATGGCGGCATCTACATGTGGAAGGACGGCCGCCGCAACTGGGACACCCTCACGGCGGTATTTGACTATGGGCCCGCCCAGGACCCTAGCAGCGGTTTCCAGGTCACCTTCGGCTCGCGCATGCACAACGGCGACGAGCACCCGGCCGAAATCTATTACGCCAACGGCGGCGAGCTCAACCTGATTACCAACCGCGTATCGCCCACCGGCGGCCTCACCAAGCAGCACGCCGACGCCATGCACCTGCCGCCGAATCTACTGCCCGAGTTCAGCCTGGCCCAGGCCGAAGCCGTGGTAGCCTCGGCCAATACTGGCGGCGACGTGCTCACCTCCAACCACGTGCGCAACTGGATGGAGTGCGTGCGCAGCCGCCAGCCGCCCCACGCGCCCGTGGAGGCCGGCTACAGCCACTCCATCGCCAACATCATGACCACCGCCGCCGCCCACACCGGCCTCAAAGCCACGTTTGACGAGAAAACACAGGAGGTGATGGTGGGAGGCAAGGTGTTTACTTATTGATGGTTAGGGGGTAAAATGCTTTCCTATTTACAAACATGGCTGTCATGCTGAGCTTGTATTGGTTAATGCAGGAACAAGTTGAATGACTCTAAAAGCCTAGTGGCGGTTGTCCTCGTCGTGGAGCATGCTCACGTAGCTTTCGTAGCGGGGCACGGCTAGCTTGCCCTGGTCCATGGCCTCGCGCACGGCGCAGCCGGGCTCGTGCACGTGCTGGCAGTTGTGGTAGCGGCACTGGCCTAGCAGGGCGCGCATCTCGGGGAAATAGCCGGCCAGCTCGGCGGCGGGCACGTCTACGAGGCCCAATTCCTTGATGCCGGGCGTGTCGATGAGGTAGGTGCCGGGCACTATTTCCAGCATCTCGGCGAAGGTGGTGGTGTGCTTGCCTTTGTCGGAAAAGGCACTGATTTCGGCCGTTTTCAAATCCAGGTCCGGTACTAACTCATTGATAAGCGTGCTTTTGCCCACGCCCGAATGGCCCGACAGCAACGATACCCGATTGGGCAGCAGCGAGGCTACAGTGGCCACATTATCGCCGGTTTCGGCCGAGCACAGCACGCTGGGATAGCCCAGGCTGGCGTACATGCCGGCTATCTGCTGCTGGTAGTCAAGGGTGTCCTCGTCGTAGAGGTCCGATTTATTGAAAATCAGCTTGGCCGGAATATGGTAGGCCTCGGCCGTGACTAGAAAGCGGTCGATAAAGCCAAACGAGGTAGCCGGCGACACCAGCGTGACTACCAGCAGCGCTTGGTCCAGGTTGGCGGCCACAATGTGGGCGTGCTCGCTCTTGTGCACCGAGCGTCGGATAATGTAGTTGCGGCGCGGCTCGATGGTGTGAATGACGCCCGCGCCCTCCGACTGCTCGGGCACCTCAAACACCACCACATCGCCCACGGCTAGGGGGTTGCTTACCTTGAGGCCCTGGTTTTTAAACTTGCCCCGCAGCCGGCAGCGGTGCAGCTGGCCGGTTTCGCGGTCGCGCACCACGTACCACGAGCCAGTAGATTTGACGACGATGCCAGTCATGTATTGCGTTAAAAGTTATGAGGTAGAAGGTAGGAGTTAAAATGCTGGTTGGAGGAATAGGAAATCGCCAGGCAGGAGATTACACGAACTCCTAATTCTTAACTCATAACTTTTAACTCCTTAAGAATGCGGCCCGTAGCGCCGGCGTGGCTGTGTACGTAGTCGAGACCCATATCCTGCACTTTCAGGCGGGCTTCCTCATTGTAGTACAGCCGGTCGAAGGCCGCTTCGAGCTGCTGGGGCGACTGCACGGAGAAGGCGCACCCTAGCTCTACCAGCTCCACGGCTTCCTGGAACCGCTCGTAGCGGGGCCCGAAAAAAACGGGTAGCCCAAAGGCCGCCGCCTCCAGCGTGTTGTGCAGCCCCGCCCCAAACGCCCCACCGATGTAGGCAAAGCGCCCGAAGCGATAGAGCTGGCTCAGCATGCCCACATTGTCGATGAGCAGCAGGCGAGCCTCGGCCACGGTAGTGGGGCTAGCCCGCGAGTAGCGCACCGTGAGGCCCGGCAGCGCCGCCTCAATTTCCTGCAAGTGGCTCTCGCTCACCTCGTGTGGCGCCACGATAAAGCGCATGGCGCGGGCGTGCTTGCGCAGCAGCGGAGCTAGCGCGGGCAGGTCTTCGGGCCAGGTGCTGCCCGCTACCAGCACGGGGGCGCCATCGGCCACGAAGGCTTCGGCTAGGGGCAGGGGCCTGGCCGGGGCCAGCGCCGTGGCGGCCACGGTATCGAAGCGGGTGTCGCCGGCTACGCTCACCCTGGCTAGGCCCAGCCCACGCAGCAGCTCGGCCGAGGCGTCGTTTTGAGTGAAAATGTGGCTGAGCTGGGCGAGAATCTCGCGAAAAAACCCACCCCAGGGCTTGAAGAAAACCTGACCTGGCCTAAAAATAGCCGCCACAACCACGGCTGGTACGGCGTGCTGCCGCAACTCGCGCAGGAAGTAGTACCAGAACTCGTATTTCACGAAAATGGCCAGCTTGGGCTGCACCAGCGCCACGAAGTGCCGGGCGTTTTCGGCCGTATCGAGGGGCAGGTAAAATACGTAGTCGGCCCCTGGCCAATTCTTACGCACCTCGTAGCCCGAAGGCGAGAAAAACGTGAGCACTATTTTGTGGCCAGGATACTGCCGCCGCAGCCCCTCAATGAGCGGGCGGCCCTGCTCAAACTCGCCTAGCGAGGCGCAGTGCACCCACAGGCGCGGCGCGGTGTCGGCAGCCAGGGCCTGCTCGATGTGGGCTAGCAGCCCCGCGCGGCCTGCCACCCAGGCGGCGGCCTTGGGGTTGAAAGGCGCCACCAGCCGCAGCAGCAGCGCGTAAATCGAAAGTACTAAAGAATATAAAACGCGCAAAAAAGGGCCGCGCCCGGAAACAGAAGTCCGGACGCGGTCCCAAAATTACGCCCAATGCAGGGTAAGCTTTCGCCTGCCGACAGCATTCAGGTGCTGGCAAGCGAAAGCTTACCCTACTTCATCGGCTTCCCAGTTGGCGGGGCAGGTTTCGCCGTGCTCTTCGAAGTGGCGTAGCGCATCGACCATGCGCAGCGCATCGGAGATGCGGCGGCCCAAAAACCGGTCGTTCACGAGCTGGTGGCGCACAATGCCGTCGCGGTCAATTAAAAACAAGCCCCGGTAGGCCTGCGGCGTGCCAATAAAGACCATTTCGCCCGTTTCACTGTAGTCGAAATGCCCGGCCAGTACGTCGTAGTTGGCCGAAATGGTTTTGGTATTATCGGCAATGAGCGGGTAAGTAACGCCCAGAATACCACCCTCATCGAGCGGCGTGCGCAGCCAGGCCTGGTGCACCTGGTGCGAGTCGGTGCTGCACCCAACTACGGCCACGCCCCGCTTCTCAAACTCGGGCAGCATTTGCTGGAAGGCCAGAAGTTCGGTAGGGCAGAGGCCCGAAAAATCGGCTGGGTAAAAAAACAGCAGGACGTAGCGCTTGCCTAGGTAGCGGTCAAGCGAAAATTCTTCTTCTATCTGCTGGCCGATAACGGCTTTGGCCTTGAAAGCAGGGGCACGCTTGCCAACGAGAACGGGCATCTTCTTGAGTTATGAGTTAGAAATTATGAGTTATGCGGTGCGCCGGCCGCGCTCTGCGAAAACCACGGCGTCCTCTGCGAGAGCCGGCATATGGGCCTCTTACTCTAAAAGCTCCGCGCTAGTTATTCGCGCACCAAAAACTGAAATGTGCTGCGCGTGCGCTGCTCCAGCAGCAGCGTGCGCCCGGCCGTGAGCTGCTCGATGCTAGCCGCGTCGTAGTGCTTGATGGTAAAGAGCGTCAGGTCGCTGTTGTACTGCACCCGAAACTGGTCGTGCAGCAGGCCTAGCAGCCGCTGCACACGTAGCTTATCAAAATCGGTGCACACCGAAAAGCTGATGGCGGAGTTCTGCATGAGGTTGATTTTGAGCCGTGCCTGGGCTAGCGCACCAAAAATGACCTCCAGGTTTTCCTCCGAGATAAAGGCAAAATCCTTGCTCTCAAACGATAGCAGGCACTGCCCGCCTTTGCGAATAAAAGCCGGTACCAGCGGCGGGTGCTGGCAATCGTGGATGAGCGTGCCCGGCGCGCCAGGGTCCAGAAACGACTTCACGCGTAGCGGAATGTGGCGGTCGGCCAGCGGTTTCAGCGTCTTGGGGTGAATGACGCTAGCCCCGTAAAACGCCATTTCGATGGTTTCCTGGTAGCTGATTTCGGGGTAGAGCACCGTGTCGGGAAATATCTTGGGGTCGGCGTTGAGCAGGCCCGGCACGTCCTTCCAGATGGTTACGCTCTCGGCCCGCAGGCAGTAGGCGAAAATGGCCGCTGAGTAGTCGGAGCCCTCGCGGCCGAGCGTGGTGGTAGCTCCCCAGGCTGTTGACCCCAGAAAGCCCTGCGTTAGGACAATTCCCTTTGCCAGCAAAGGAGGTAGTTTATCCTTGATATTGTGCTCAGTAGCCGCCCATGCTACATTTCCTTCGCGCCAGTTATTGTCTGTCCGAATAAGTAATTCGCGAGCATCTACTAATTGCGCACCCAGGGCCTGTGCTACAATGCGCGATGCCAACACCTCACCAAAACTGATTATCTGGTCGTATTGCTGGTCGTAGTTATCAGGCCGTACGGCTACTAGTGCTTCGGCCAAGTCCTGAAAGTAAACAGTAGGTGATTCATGCCTCGAATAGAGCTTGGCATATTCAACTCCCACCTGCGCGTCGTACAGGCCAGCAACTACCTGCGTATGATAAGTTTCGAGTGCTTTCAGTTGCACCGAGTAGTCCCGCCCGTGGTAGGCCAAGTCGTAAATCTCCTCCAGCGCATTGGTCGTCTTGCCCATCGCCGACACCACAATCAGCAGCGGCCCGCTAGGGCCAAAGTCGCGCACGATGCGGCAGAGGTTAAGAATCGCCGCCGCGTCCTTCACCGAGGCGCCGCCAAATTTGTAGACCTGCAAGCCCGTTCCTTCGTCTTTCATAAGGCCCAAAACTAGGGTGTAGCCGGGAGAGGCGGCGAAAATGACCCTAGCGGGCGCTGCAAACGTGTGCGGTGGTTTTGCTAGGCCGCTTGCCGCGGCCCGGCTAGCTTTGTGGGCAATTCTCGCCCTCACCCGTTTTCATGGACCACAATAAGCTAGCCCTGCCCGTCGGCACCACGCTCGACCGCTTTATCATGCGCAAGCAGGAAGATTTTCCCTATGCCACCGGCGAGCTTTCGCAGCTGCTGCGCGATATCGCGCTGGCCGCCAAAATCGTAAACCGCGAAATCAACCGCTCGGGCCTCATCGATATTGCCGGTGCCTACGGCAACCGCAACGTGCAGGGCGAAGACCAGCAGAAGCTCGACGTGATTGCCAATATCCGCTTCATCCGGGCGCTGCGCAACGGCGGCGAGGTGTGCACCATCATTTCGGAGGAGGATGAGGATATCATCCAAACCGGCAACAACCAGGGCAAGTACGTGGTGGCCATCGACCCGCTCGATGGCAGCAGCAACATCGATGTGAATGTGAGCATCGGCACCATCTTCAGCATCTATCGCCGCATTTCGCCCACCGGCCGCGAGGGCAGCGTGGCCGATTGCCTCCAGCCCGGCACCCACCAGGTGGCGGCCGGCTACGTTATCTACGGCTCCAGCACCATGCTAGTGTACACCACCGGCAATGGCGTCAATGGCTTCACCTACGAGCCTAGCCTGGGCGAGTTCTTCCTTTCGCACCCCGACATTCAGACGCCCAGGACCGGCAAGGTTTACTCCATCAACGAAGGCTCGTCCGACTCATTTTCGCCCGGCGTGGCGGCCTTCGTGCAGCAGTGCAAAAGCGAAAAATTCTCGGCCCGCTACATCGGCTCACTCGTGGCCGACTTTCACCGCAATTTGCTGAAGGGCGGCATCTACATCTACCCCGCCACCGCCAAGGATACCAATGGCAAGCTGCGCCTCATGTACGAGTGCAACCCGCTAGCCTTCATCGTGGAGCAGGCCGGCGGCAAAAGCTCCAACGGCCACCTGCGCACCCTCGAAATCGAGCCCAAGGCCTGCCACGAGCGCTGCCCCGTTTTCATCGGCAGCAAAGAGCTGGTAGAGCAGGCCGAAGCCTTCCTGGCCAAGGAAAATGCATAGTAAGCTTTGGCTTGCCGGCTCTTGCCCTACGCCGGCAAGCCAAAGCTTACCCTACAAAAAGGCCGCTCCTGAACCCAGGA
>Ga0308164_10002829_pt1 | contig 16598 bp, 25 predicted proteins | sample PhyTR2_FD_201031 | JGI IMG/M metagenome (GOLD analysis project Ga0308164, IMG submission 201031) | Phyllosphere microbial communities from UC Gill Tract Community Farm, Albany, California, United States - DLSLT.R2 | ecosystem: Host-associated > Plants > Phyllosphere > Unclassified | place: USA... | reverse complement strand
CCTCGCTGACGGCTCGTTCTATGGGACCCTTTGCGCCATCGATCCCGAACCGCGGAAGCTAACTGGTCTCGGCAAAGTCTCGATGCTCGAGGGGTTTGCGGGCAGGATCGCCTCGCTACTATCAAGACGGCCAGAACGTTCTCGAAACTGATCGAATTTCGGGAATGTCCGGGTTGGGAAGGAAAGCGGACCGGCAGCTTTGGAGCAGTATGTAACTCTAAGCGGACGTTCGTTTAGATGGGCGGCGCACTTCCAGTGGAGCCATCGTCTCAATTCGGATCATTGGCTTTGAGCTTTTGCCATTGGGGACGGCTACACCGGTAATCGACACCGCGCGGCTTATCATTCCCATGCTGTCTTGTGGTGATATGCGGAGAAGATCGCGAAAAGCTTTTTCGGCAGCATCGCTACCGATAGCGACAGGTGTTGCGGATCATTTGTCGCTTGCGGCAACAAATGATCCGCATTCGCTACAGCCGTTAGCAGAGGCTAACAGGACTGCCGATCCTTCGACACGATCTCCGAGCGACACCGACCAACACCGGTCTAGCGCAATTGCCACCGGCCCTGATCCGCAGGACGCCAGCGCAATGAACATTCCGGTGATCGCGAGTAACGTCCGCATTAGGGCAGCATCACAGAGCGGTGCGGTGTCCGCAAGTGGGCGAAAGCACCATGCCCTCACCCGCCATAAACCATTGGAAGTAGAGCGGCGCCGCGCTATGGCGATCATATTCAGGCTCTCACGAAAAAAGGCCTCCGCCAACAGGCGGAGGCCTTTCCCTTACGCGAGGCGCGATTTACTTCTCGCCATTGTCCTTCACGCCGATCGTGGGGACGTCGACGGTTTCCGTCTCTGTCTTGACCTTCGGGACTTCGACCTTAGTCTTCGATGTTCCGACGACGACTTCCTTCGAGTCCATGTCGACCTTTGGCAATGCCCCGCCCTTGACCGAGACCTCGGGAAGCGCGCCGCTCTTGGTGACGTCGGCGCTCCAGAATCCGGTCGCGAACAGCAGACCGACGATCACGACGATGACGAGCAGAACGATGGCGATCGTCGTGCCGGGGCCGCGGCGCTTCACGACGACGGTATCGGTAGTGCGGTAGTCAGACATTTGTACTCTCCCTGTTACTGTTCGGAAAACACCCGGAAGAACAGGTTGTTCCGTCGGCGCAACGGTATGAGCGAAGGCCTGCTATTGCTCGACGATTTATCTAAATCATCTTTTGCGCGCCGGGTCGTTACGGCGAAACAGTATTTCGATGTGGCCGCACGCCATTTTCACCCAAGCCAAGGTAACAATAACAATCGCACGTGCCGACGATGAATGTCCAAAATAGGGGAGGAAAGCGGAAGGGCACATAACTAGCGGCGCAAGCCACAAACCGAACGCTCTGTAATAGATTAATCTTTTTTCCGAGCCGTTCGGATTTCGCAGAACTGCCGCTTACCCCCAACGCAGACACGCCATCCCCAAACCGAAAACAAGATGATCGACGGCATTATAACGAGCAGGCTTTCGATAAAGCCGGGCTTGTCGTTTGGGTTAAACATCGAAGCATAGCTTAGTCCCAATATCAGGGGTAGAAATGCCACCAGCGACGATAGACCGTTCACCCGAGGCCATCCGGTTCCTAAGTCGGCATCAATCCAGCGAATATACCCCCGCCACATTTACATCACTCATTGAAAAGTATTGATCAGGCCGATCGTGAACGAACGGCAGCTATTGAGCAAGGTGCCAAAGCGCAGCCATGACCGGGATTGGGCGTTCTGGTACGATCCCCCATTCTCGCGAGGGATCCTATTTCGAGAATTGAAGCTGGCACGGGCTGCGTCGCGAAATGGGTCCCTTTTGCAACGTCAGGAACGCCCAATAGCAGACAGACGATGGCTGTGACATACTACCGCCTCTGTATTTCGAGGTGTCGCCATGCTTCATGTAATTCTTTTTTCGCTGTCGGCTATAACCTCGACCGTCCCCAAAGAGCTTCAAGGAAGTTATGCTGATGCGCTTGGGTCATGTGAGGCAGGTAAATCCATTTATATCCGTGAAAATAGTATTGAATGGAGTGGAAGGACCGATCGCGTAATCTTCGCCGAGCGGCTGACGCCATCTTCTGCACATTTGTTTATCGAGAAGCCGAATGCGGGTCGGGGCAGCGTTGAGTTACACTTCGAGATACAAGGCGACCGCAGCGAGCATATGATAGTAATCGACCACCTCAGCGACGCCGAGGACATCGCCGCACGCGGAACACCAATCCCAGACAAGTCCGTGATGGGCTTCTATCAGCGCTGCAAGAGCGGTAAACACTGATAGGCCGTTCGTCCGCTTTCCTGCCCAAAGCAGACCTAATTCGTCGTAAGGTTTTTGCCGCATTTCGAGCAGCAACGGCGAGGCCATGGATGGCTGATTCCGACGGAGCCGAGCCGCGTTGTGAACGGAGATGTGCCGCACTCGGGACAGCGAAAAAGCCACAGAAACGCCGCACCGTGCGCTAGCCACAACGCTATTCCCGGCAGGGCTCCAATGAGACCCAAAGTCATGAACGGCCAAAACAGCCAAAGCGGCGAAGTAACGAACACGAGCATCGTCCACCCCGTGAACAGCCATGCTTTGCGGTAGAGCGTCATCGCCTGACCGTAGGTGATAGGAGGTTGCCAACCAATGGCTGCTTTCCTTCCATCCCGGACCATTTCTGATGCAAAAATCAAAAGTTTTGCATCAGAACAACGGTGCAAAACAGTCGGTCGGCTGACGCCAATTGCAGACGTTCAGGCTTCACGTATAGTTCGGCAATGCGGCCCGGACGTCCACTGCAAGCTATTCTCGTACTTACGGCGCTCGCTGCCTGCGGCTCGACGCGGACAACGTTGTCGTCGTGCTGGCGGGCAGGCGACTTGCGTCAAGGTGAGCGTTTCCGTGGCACGGTCCTGATCTTTGCTGGCTACGGTCAGCGTCCGATGATCTTCCCGGTCGCTTGCAACGGCGGTGTCACGGCCGATCTGCCGGACGGTGTGGTTTTTCCTGATAATAAGGGCGCGGATTTAAGCGTCCCCCCCGAGCGTCTGTTCTACGAGGCTCGCGTAGATGGACAAGTGACAGGGACCTCGTTTGGCAGGCCCAGCGTGCGGCTGGAGCATGTGGGCGATCTACGACATATGGTCCCGGGCTGGCTGCGCAGGAATATCCGCTAACCTCAAAATCCGGCCATTCCCGATGCAATAATCACGGGATATGCATCGCGCCGAAGATGACCAAGCCTGCGTAGGTCTACGATGCACGTCTCAAAAGTTTTGCATCAGGGAGATCGCCTAGAGCTACCGGTCCGGCTTCCGCCTAGGCTACGACGTTCACAATTAGCGTACTAGTTTTTTGCTGCGTCTCATTGCGGACGTTCAGTTCATTGTAGTAGTTTACGCAATGATCCGCTTTTATCCAATCGACGCTGGCATCGCCTTCGACTGCGCCAAAAGCGACCTATTGTCGTTTAATTGGCGAGAAATGACAGCCGATTTCCTTGTTCCTGACAATGGTAAGCAATTGCTCCGAGTCAGCTTTCAAAGCGACGCAATCGTGCGGATACTAGACGAGTTTCCTTTGAGTACGGAGAGCGATCCGGCGACTTGGCAGGGTCATGTTCCTCACCATTTTGCGTATCGCGTCGAAGGAGCCGCTTTTGAAAGTCAACAATCATCTACGTGGCTTGAAGTTGCTGGTCCGGTAAATCATTTCCAGTTCTTGACTGCGAATGGTTGTTTGGATGTTCTTGCAAGCAGCGCTCCGCAGTTCTCCATTGTAACGCTTCCACTACCAATACCTTCTATGGAGGTTGAACTGCTAAAACCAGCCTGACTGCTGGCCACCACTTTTCCGCGTTAGTGATGCAAAACTCACACAGACTGTGTGAGTTTTGCATCATGCCGACAGCTACGCTGCGGCCTTGCGCGGTTGGAGGATCAGGGTGCCTTCGTGAATTTCGCCACCAGTCGTGACGGCATGGTCTGCGCAAACGGTTTGAAGGGCCTTCCAAGCCTCAGCCGGACGTAATCTTGCCCCATGGGCGGCGAGGGTGCCTATGCTGCGTGCGGTAACAAGTTCGACGAGATCACCAAAGGTGCCGAGTGCCGGGGGCAGGCGGACCGGAGAAACCCGGTACAGGAGTATCGAAACGAGCACTGCAACACCCGCCGCCCACCAGGGCGCACCCATCCATAAAAGCGCGATCGGCGCGACGACTGCTCCAAGAAGACTGCCCCCGCCCCATACCGATAGATACGGGGCAGGCGGCCTTAAACCGTCAGCACGCTGAATAGCGCGATAAAGGGCCCTCACCGATATGGACCGTAGCGTTTCAATCGGGCTGGAGGGGCGCAGTTCAAGATGGGGCGCTATTGTCAGCACTACCCGTCGCAGGCGGTAAAAACACATCGCGGAAGCACAGCGATCACCCCGATCTTGTTCATTGGGCAATCGAACGACGACGAGCCTAAAGAGGTCACCTACCGTCTTGCAGTGCTTCAGCTGATCGTCGGGCAGCTGAATATCGAACGCGCGCTCGATATCTTCCACCAACTCAACGTCGTCTAGATCGCCCGCTAAACCCAATGAAGTCCGCATTACAACGTCTCCTCAAGGCCGTCGTAGCGGCTGCTTTCCTACCCGCCAATGTTGATGCAAAATCTTTGATTTTTGCATCACGAATGGCCGGGATGGGAAGGAAAGCGGACGGGCGGCTTCTGAGGCCAGCTCGATGGAAAGCGAACTCACCGCGTAAGTGCTGACTTCCAGCCAGTCTCTGTAAGGTCGATCTGGTCGGTTGCGAAATCCGTGTCGAACCCCTGTTCCCATGGGAAAATACCACTTCGATCCGGCCAGACAATTTGAAGGCATGGGAACTCGTCATTACCGTAAAACCATCGGCTCCAGCCAAGGTGATCTCGGTAGAACCGCTTCGCCACCGGAAAGGCATAGGCAAGGAGGTTTTCAAACGCCCTATCGGTTGGCTCGCCTACTGGCAGTGGCAACCCCGCCTTAGCCTCTCGGAATAGCTCCCAGAACACGTCATGGGCTATCTCACGCTTCATGCCGAACATGATCAGTTCTGGCTGACCCGTGTTCACCCACAACCCCGTGGTAAATGAGAACCCCGGCCCTTCGGTGTCGCCAAACACTGCGGTATCGAACCAGCCATGCTCTCGGACCTTGGCTACAAACGCTCGCTCGGCATCATCCAGAGCCTCAGCAGGCGCGTTCAGGGCGGTTCGCATGAGCGGTAGCTAACCCTCCCGCTGAACGTCCGCAATCAGGAAGCACAACAGCCATCCCGAATGACCTATTCTGGGCGCTTCCGCCCTAGCGGATTAGCGCCGCGACGACCGTGAACAACGTGGCCCCGACATTGTCAGCGACGCGCTTCGAACCAATCGGTCGCATCCTCCCCGTAAAGCAGCAAGATTGCCAACCCCTCCAGCGCGAGTTGAACAGCGGAGGTTGCGATAATCGCTGTGTCATACTGCGCAAGCGGCTGGATCAGCCCTGATCCACGCAGAAGCGCAACACTCGTCATGACACCGAGAAACCAGCGCAAAGCTAGCGCAGTGCGAGCCGCGCGCGACGCCGAAACGAGCACCAGTAACATCAGGAACAGGGCTAGAGCCAAGCCGACCGCCCGGATCACCTGGATCCGCATGACCAACGTCGTCATCGCCTCAGGTGCGATCGGAAAGGCGAAGCTCATCGTGTGCGTGGCATAATAAGTCATTGCCGCCGAAAACATCAGACTGATCGCGAATAAGGTCGCGAACAACCGGATCGAGAGGGATGTCGCCAAGTTGCCTACTCCGGACGCGTGGGGCCCATTCCAAGTGAAAACGCAATCTAGCCCCCAAGGCCTTCTCAGCCCTTAACATCCGCGTCGGCCCGCCCTGTCGCGGGCTTCTCACAAACGAACCAATTACGATAACATCTTATTGGCCAGCCTTTCTCCTTTGAAGTGGAGACCCGAACGTCCTTCCCTGCTGGCTAAAACAGTGCCGGCAAGCGGGAGTAGAAGCCGCTCCGGCTCGCTTGCCCCTCCCGGAAATTTTAGCAGCTAAAAATTTGCGCCCGAGTTTTTGGCCAAATCCGTGCTCGTTATCGGGTCCCCTTCGGCGGAAGCTTGAATTTCACGCGCTGAACACAGCCTCGACGGCCCGAACCACTCTCTACTACCCGGGCATTGGAAAGCGCATTGCGCGCGGTATCGCCGAACGCTTCGTCCGGTTCAGAACCGAGAACCCTTACGTTGCCTACCGCTCCCCATGGCGCTGTATCGTAACCAATTACCGCCGCCCCTTCGATTCCGCGGCGCGAGAACGCCCTGGGATAAGCGCTGCCGTCGAGAAGCCCCGGGATCGACTTGGGATCCACGATGCAACCGGGCTGGTCTCCAGTATCCAGAGGCGTGTCTGGCACCGGTACGGGTGCCGCAAGGTTGGCGCGTCCGTTATGGTAAAAGTGATAGGTGCATCCGTGAAACCCCGCTCCCGGCTCATAGCGGTTGGCGAGTAAAGCTTCCCGGCCGGCGCGCTCGAGCGCCGTGTCGCCGGACATACCCAATGTCTGGACGTTGCCAGGCTTACCCGCGGCGTTCACGTCGAATGCCAGAAACACCCAAGCCGGTCGTCGCGCCGGTTGCGGCAGCTTTTCGAAGGCCGGCAGGTTAAGACGCCGGTACTGGCCTGGCTCGCGGGGGCAATTTGAACCTGCAGGGCGAACTCGTTCAAACAGGGCAGGCGCAAACCCTGTGGCATCCGGACGGCTCGCCAGCTCGTACAAATCCGGCATCGACGCCTTCTCGATCGGCGTGACCGATGCTTTGAAGGACACGCTGCATTTCGCCTGCGGTATTCCGGTTGGAAAGCTCGAAGCCGCCAGCGCAGGGGCAAGATCGCTAGTGTCGACATACCAAGCCGGCGATTCCGTCATATCACGGCGGATCGTGCGGGCACGCCCCTGCGCATCGATTACGAAGGAGAACCGATATATGGGTGAGGGGCGTTCGGTAACAGCGGGACCGTAACGCGTCGCAACCGCCGTGAAGGGCCGAACGATACTATCGGCTACTATCGGCTGTCCTGAACAGGTAAGATCGATTGCGGTGAACGACACGATCTCCGTCCGCTGTGTGGCGAACGGTACCGGGGGGGCAGGGACGCTAAGCAGCGCGAGCATCGCAACGGACATGGCGTGATCTCCAAATTTACGACATCGATTATCCCGCTGGCGGCAACGTGCCTAGCGATCTCACCAATGAATATTCCTCGGCGAGAAGAACTCATAGCCAGCCTAGATTTCCACTTTCTCAAAACACGTTCTCATTGTATATTCTCATTGAACGCTAACATTGTTGGCTAGCTGAGAAGGGTCGAACCATGACGATCGACGACGCACTGCGCGCTTATGCCTCAGGACACAGCTCGGCCAAGGAGACGAAGGAGCGTACCGGGCTGGATTATGCTCAGGTCCTGGATGGTCTCGGTCGACTGAACCTTCGCGTACCACCGCCCGCCTTCGACGGCCCCGACGGCGACGCGCTGCGTGAAAGCGCAGATCGCTTCACCGCGTTCCTGAAGCAGGCGCGCTGACATGGCGGATTATGGCCTGATCGTCTTCGATGCGTCGCCCCTTATCACGCTCGCAAAGGCCGGCGAGCTTGATGTCCTCCTCCGCCAGCCCCTACCGATCATCATTCCCGATGCGGTATACCGGGAGGCGGCAAATCCGAGCTACGACGACGGCGTACGTATCATGGAGTGGATCGAGACCAACCAAGCTCGCGTCCGCACGGCAAACACCCGGGCAGGGCTTCAACAAGATATTCTCCTGAAGAACGGGGTGAGGGCAACGGACCTTGGCGAAGCAGCCGCGATTGAAGTGACGGACCGTTTTCTGGCCGACAATCCCGATAACCGGGTGGCGCTCATTTACGAGGATGCCGGTGTCCGGAAGCGCGAACGCGATCCTCGCGTGGACATATTTTCTACCGCATCCTTCCTCCACGCGATGGAGGGCGGGGGCTACATTCAATCGGCGGATCAGATCCTCGAACAGGCGTCGCAAGCTGGGCGAAATGTTGCAGAGCAGAAGGCGATGCATACCCCTGAACCCGGTGCCGGCCTCCTTGCACAATTTCGCAATGCAAGGACGGGAAGCACAGGGCTTCTCGATACGACGCCGAACAGCTTGCACAAACCGCCTGACGAGCCATCGCCAACCCAAGGCCAGACGCGAGGACGTTCGCGCTGATGCTCATCGGATATGCCCGGGTCTCGACGTCGGACCAGAATTTGACGCTGCAAACGGACGCTCTGACCGCTGCGGGATGCGAACGGATCTGCAGTGACACGGCGAGTGGCGCAAAAACCGACCGTCCGGGTTTGTCGGAAGCGTTGAACGTCGCTCGCCGGGGCGACACGCTCGTCGTCTGGAAGCTCGACCGCCTCGGCCGTTCGATGAAGGGCCTTGTCGAACTGGCGGCTGACCTTGCTACCCGCGGTATCGAGTTACGGTCCCTGACCGACGGGATCGACACAGCGACGCCGACCGGCCGGTTGCTCTTTCACATTCTGGCGTCCATCGCAGAAATGGAGCGTGAGCTGATCCGCGAACGAACAATGGCCGGGCTACTGGCGGCTCGTCGCAAGAACGGGCCGGGCAGGGGGCGCAAGTCGGTCCTGACGCCAAAAAAGAGGGCCACAGCTATGAAGTTGCTCGCTGCAGGCGATCGTCCGCGAGACGTGGCCGAGGCGATCGGCGTCTCGGTCGCAACCTTTTACAGGCATTTCCCAGCTGGTGGAGGCGAGCCGGCATCTTGAGACCTGCCGCCTACACATCGTGCCCTTTGGCGGCTATGATCGCCGTCTGACGACCCTGGAGGCCCTAACGCCATGAACGTCTATCGGCAGATCGAACCACCCTCGATCAGCGCGGAAGAGCAAGCCCGCCGGCGGTACGCTATCGGCTTTGCCCGCGGCAGTGTCAGGATGGAGGGGTTCGTACTCGATACTGATACCGAAGCCCTGTTCGCCGACTATGTAGCTGGCAAGCTCGACCGCGCTGCCCTCAACTCGGCTATCTTAGAATATTGTGGCGTTGCAGCCGCCTAAAAACATCGAGGCCATCGAAGCCGCTCTCGTTGCAAACCGCATCGCAGAGATAGTCGAGCGGCCGATAGACGGGAATTACGACGCAGCGCATCTGCGCGAATTCCACAGGTTCATCTTCCAGGATTTGCCTAAGTACGCGCCGGGTGAATATCGTCCTGACGCGCCATCGCACGGTAAGGAACGCCGGCTCGAATCCGAGCCGATCAATCTACATAGGGTAGAATATGCCCTACGTCCTGAAGTGGACGATCGGTTGGACACAGTGTTGCGAGCGCTACGCGGCAGGGACGCTTTGAGGGGGCTTTCCACCCCCGACTTCGTCAGCACGATTTCCAGGCTCTATGGCGATCTCGATCATCTCCATCCTTTCTCGGAAGGCAACAGCCGGACGCTTCGCAGCTTCACACGGCAGCTTGCCGAGCAAACCGGGCATGAGCTGGATTGGAACATCGCCAACGCGAATGCGGTAACGCGCGATGCGCTTTACAAAGCGCGTGATATCGAGGTTTTACGTCGGACATATCCGGCGATCGATGCCGTCAGCGCGGCTCAGCAAGACGGTGACCGTCTTTTGCTGAAAGCTGCGGAGACTCTTCGGCGGTTCGCAAATGCGGATCGGCTCGACGAATTGATACGCCAGTCAGCCGAACAAAGCCGCGTCACCGCGGTAAAAAAGTGCACGGTACCAATTTGCGATGCTGAAGCAGAAACAGCGACACTACTGCCTGCAGCGCAGCGACAAGCTGCTGCAACGGAAGAAGCGACACGCGTGGCCTCCCTACGCAACCGTTCCCTCATGCCGACACATTCGGAGGCCCTCTTGAGAAAATCGATGTTGGAGGGAGCGCGCGCGCCAGGCCGGCTCCTTGGGTCCTTCGCGACCAAGGTGTGCACAGTATCACACTTGATCGGGTGCCTGGAGAGCCGGCGCTCGATCGTGTACTTGCCTACCAAGAGGGCATGGAGAAACAGTTGGCTGACCAGATAGGGGATACACTGAATGGACCGACCCAACCGCTTTCTCCAACGCCAATCGCAAACAGCCCGCCCCATCCAGAACGTGTCGCAGTTCACAGCCGCGATGCTGGACGCAGCTCGACCTCTCGAGCCGAGCCAGCCACCGCAGAAGGACGCGACATGCAAGGACTCCTGAGCCTGGGCCAGGGAAGCACTCTGGCAGGGCTGGCCGACAAGGTGCCGGCTGGTCGATCCATCCCCGACGGTGCGGAACAGGTCGTCGTCATGAACGGCAGTCGGCTTCACGAACGTCGATATGAGGGCAAGTGGGAGGTCCAGAAGTCGGATCCGCAAGGCATGCTGCCAAAGGGCGTTTATCAGGTACACGGCAACGGGGTCGCTAGGCACGAGCCTGCCGCTTTCCAACAGGTCCCGAAGATCGGCGACAGTCCCAAGATCGTCTATGCCAACGGGCGTGCGACAATCACGGGCCTTGATCCACAATCACAAGGGCAGGGACGCAGCCGCTAGCCCCTCGCCCCGCACCGCGGTCTGAGTAGGTCGCCGAAACTGTATCACCGTGCTAGTTTCCATGATCACAGGCCGTTTCAAAGGCGTCCGCGACCATGCGAGTTGAGGACGGAATGCGCCGAACGATCTCCCCAACTTCGAGAAATCCTCAATCACAGTTGACGCCATTGGAGCTTGCGCTCCGTAAATCGGCGGACTTGAACCGTTCGGGAGCTGCCGTCGGACTGACGATTATTTGGGTAATCGTATTCAGCCTGGACGGATCCACCGGACCGCACTTCTCGCTGAATACGGTCTACCTGCTGCCACTATGCTTTACCGTATGGTGTCTCGGCCGGGTCGCAGGGTTGCTGTCAGGTCTGCTGGGCGTGGCTGTAACCCTGTATCTCAATGGCTTTGGAGACGGCCTCTCCGCGCAGGCGTCGACCGTCCCTACTGCAACCGCTATCTGGAATGTAGGTGCGAGAGCCTTCGGGGTACTCTTTATCATTCTGTTCGTAAGCGCGTTCCGGCGAACCTTCGATCGGGAGCGGGCCACAGCAAGCATCGATCACCTCACAGGCCTCGGCAACCGACGAGCCTTTCAGATCGAATGCGCTCGCCTGGAATTAGCAAGTGCGCGTGACGATCGGATTCTCCTATGCGGCGTGATCGACGTAGACGATTTCAAGGCGGTAAACGACCAACACGGTCATGCGGCCGGTGATGAGGTTTTACGCGTCGTAGCAACAGCGCTTGCTTCCGCCGTTCGCCCTTACGACATCACGGCACGGCTGGGGGGTGACGAATTCGCCTTCTGTCTCGCAGTTCGCGACCAGGCTTCTGCAGAGAGGAAAAGTGGTAAGATCCACCGCGCTATCATGGCGGCGCTTCAATCAACTGACGTGCCGGCAACATGCAGCCTGGGGGCGGCAACAGGAACTGATTTTGCGCAAACATTGCTCACCGCCGATCTAGGTGTTTAGTCCCGGCATCTGGTGGATCGGATTGACGATGAACCGCTCAGGCTCTGAAGTCCAGATTTTGGCGATGTATTCGTAAGGCGTGAGGCCGCTGAGCGTCTTGAGCCGACGGGCGAAGTTGTAGGCAGCCATGAAGTCAGCGAGGTGCGTCCGTAGCTGGTCGTGGTTTTCGTAGTGGAAGCGTTTGACGGTCGCCTCCTTGATGGTGCGGTTCATCCGTTCGACCTGTCCGTTGGTCCACGGATGGTTCGGCTTCGTGAGGCGGTGCTCAATGTCGTTTGCCTCGCATATCATGTCGAAGCGCATCTGGCGCGACCAGGCGGTGTTCCGGTTGCGCGGCTGCTCAGCGAACTGGATCCCGTTGTCAGTCAGGATCGTGTGGATCCGGTAGGGCACAGCTTTCAGCAGGTGTTCGAGGAACTCCCACGCCGTTCGCCGATCGGCCTTGTCGACCAACTGGGTGACCGCGAACTTGCTGGTGCGGTCGATGCCGACGAACAGGTAAAGCTTGCCTTCGGCGGTCTGCACCTCAGCGATATCGATGTGAAAGAAGCCGATCGGATAGCGCTTGAAGCGCTGGCGCTTCGGCTTGTCACCCTCGATGTCCGGCAGGCGGGAGATGCCGTGCCGCTGGAGGCATCGATGCAGCGCCGATCGGGTCAGATGAGGGATCGACGGCTGCAATGCGTAGAGGCAGTCGTCCAGTGGCAGCAGGGTATGCCGGCGGAACGCGACGACGGCCGCCTCCTCAGCTTGGGTCAGGGTCGTTGAATGAGGGGCCTTCGGCCCGGTCTTCAGATCCTCGACCGTCGCCCGCTTACGCCACTTTGCGACCGTCTTGGGGTTGATCCCCAGTTCCTGGCTCAACGTCGCGAGCGAAGCTTGCGATCGCTGTATTGCTGCTCTGACGGCGTGCGTGGTCGTGGCGCTCCCGTGACGTACCTGTCCCATATGGCTTCCTTCCATTCCAACGAAAGGATCGCACCATCAAACCGTGGGATCAAACACCTAACCATGTACGGCGCCAAACAGGCGGGGAAGAGCTCATGGAGTTTCAACATCGAATCGGCCCCAAGTTACCGGTAACTTCTGTAGGTATTCGGCTGATGGAACAGCTACTCAGGCACGCGCTGCCCGATTGACATTTTCGAGATATTAATATAAATCGTAATTTCAAATTTGAGATTTGCACTAGCTTGAATTTCAGGCATTTTCGCTTAACTACGAGCTCTCAACTTCAAGCGAGATACTGATGAACGATGATACCAACGCGGTCGAATTGGCTGCTGAACTGACGGCCGCGTGGTTGGCAAACCCTAACACCCGCACCAATGCAGACGACGTGCCTGCCTTTCTAATCTCTATGCATGCCGCAGTATCGCAGCTCTCAGGCACATCTGCGCCCGTTCCTGCGGGGGAACCTGCGCAGACCTATGAGCCGGCCGTAACCGCGCGCAAGTCGCTGTCCTCGCCAGATCACATCATCTCGCTGATCGACGGCAAGCCGTATAAGACCCTGCGTCGCCACCTTGCGACCAACGGCCTGACGCCGGAGGAATATCGCGCCCGTTATAACCTCAAGGCCGATTATCCGATGGTCGCGCCGACCTACTCGGAAGCACGCCGGACAATGGCGAAGTCGATCGGCTTGGGACGCAAGCCTGGTCAGACTGCGACAAAGCCTACTGACGAAGCTTCGAAGGCGCCTCGCAAGCCCCGGGCAACCAAGACGACTGAAGAGGCCTAACGCAAAGCGGGGGCAGTGAGTTAACGCGTTACCTTATGCACCACTCACTGACCCCCTTTCGTAAGTATGCAAGATTTCAGCGGACGCGCCGGGCGCCGTGAGTTTTGGCCGTTTGCGATGACGGTATTATTCATCGTACTCGTGACAAGCGTCGTTCTGCCTCCCCTTGGCACACTGGTCGGCTGCCTATTGTTCTTACCATTATCGAGTTGCGCCGTCCGTAGGCTTCATGACATTGGTAGGTCTGGGGCCTGGCTAATACCGCTGATTGCCATCCCCGCCTGTATGATCGTCTTGTTCGCAATCGGATTATCGATCCTAGGCGTGCTACTTGTTGCTACGCTCGGAATTAAAACGAGCCCTAGCCAATAGGAAGACGGCATACGTGCAATCGAAACTGCGCTGACTTGGACGTTCGCGGTATACTTGGCATTAATGATGGTAATGCTCTCTTTGACAGGCAGCCAAGCCTCAAATCAGTTCCGCGAACTCTAGCGATTATCTGCGGGACCGCCCTTCGCACCGGATAAGCTTGATAGAGGTGCGCTTGCTCATCAGAAGAATCTGTATGTTAAAATGGATAAGGATCATTCTGAGCTATCCACGCCCGGTCATGCGGTGGTTCCGGCTGCTTCTAGGTTTTCTGGCCTGCGTGCCCGCAACCAGCCAGGCGCAGCGGGCGGGAATATGGGAGACCCGGACCAACGTCGCCGGTGCGTGGGTAGGTCAACCAGTTCGATATTGTGCACCTGCTGATGCGCCGTTGCACTCAATGAACTTATGGCCGGCGAACTGTACCGCGGTGAAAATCAGCAAGACGACCGCCGGGATGGTTTCCAAAGGTGAATGTCAAATTGGCCAGTCTGGTACGCTTTGGATCATACAGCGAGAATTGTCGGGGGATCTAAGCCGCCAATATCGCTTCGCCACCGAAAGTCACCTGGAACAGGCAGGCAAGCCGGCGCAGTGGGCGCAACGCGTCGAGACAATAAATCGCTTTATCGGACCATGCGAGGAAGCCGTCCAGAAAGCGGTACCCAACTCGATAAAACGACCTGAAGGTGCGTGGGCAATCCTGGGGTTTGCGCTGGTTTTCGGCCTGCAACTCATGGCGTTCGTCGGACTACTATATGCGACATACCGCGGAATGGCCTGGCTGTCGTTGCGACTGGGACGCAGCGCCTACGAAAGAGCCGTGGTCGCCAATATCACCGTCGACGAGGCAGGCGCGGCGACCATACCCGTACTCGCGACCTTCACGGGAGTCCGCGGCCTGCCGTGGTGGTATGCGATCGCGTCGAACAACGCCAAACCGCTCCTCGTGATCGAACCTGGCGGCATTCGTTTCCGTGTCGTTTGCGAGCGCGAACGTCGTTACGGCGAGATCGAATGCGTCGATGTCAGGCAGGGCAGGGGAACCGTCAATCTCAACTTCACCTTCCACGGATCGCTACTAAATTTCACTGCCAATCTCGGTGCCGTGCCCTTGGCTGCATACGCACTCTCTCTTCTACCTCAGTCCGTGCCGCTGTCTGCGCGCGCCATCGCCGCAAAGAAAGCGGGCGCATGACGGTTTGATCCTTGCCATGTTCGGCAGCACGAAGATGACCCGCTTCAAGGGAAAGCCTACACCGGAAGCCCACGTAAAAACGTCGAGATCAAAGTACCTGCCTGGCGATGGTCAGGATAAGTACTTTATGTTGATCAGGTTAGCGTTAAAATATCATACATCATTGATTATTATATACTGCCTACTGCAATAACGCCGGACAGGTCGCGTCAACGTCCCGCGATCAGCTCGGCCCGCCGTCCAGATCACCGACGCATTGCACGTCGGGCTCCATTTTCGCCAGGCGTTGCAAGTGCCCGGTTCGCGCGACGATGCCCGGAAAAATCGCGTCGGGAGTAACCGTGTAGGTCCGGAGAAGCTGCAGGGCCCAGGCATAATGCCGCGCGCCGATCTCGCAGCTGTTGCTGCCGCCATCACCCTCGCCCCAAACTTTGCGCCACCCAGCCTGGACGTCGTGCTTCAGAATGGCATGGAAGGTCCCAACCGGTCCTTCACCGCGAACATACGCGATCCCATCCGGGCCTGCCAAAAGGACGCGAAACGCGCGGAAGGTGAAACGCGATTGTGCACTATCGTCACCCGCGTGGAGTGTCTTGACGATCGCGGTGCGTTCTGGGCTTCCGGGAGCGGGCGTATGGACGGCGGGCGGCGCGGCCAGCGCCGCTCGCGCCAGCGCCAACGCAAGCATCATCTCGACGCAAGACAAATAGTAACGCCTCATATCAGGCGACCAATGCTATAAACAGGTCGCTCGCGCCAGCTGGCTGATACCGTCAATACGGACGCGCCACCAGAAATCGATCCTGATCGGTGTTCGGCGGGGTTCCACTACCCAGATCCTCCCCAGTGATCGTCCCGACCGACCCGAGTCGACTTTGGTTGGTTGGTGAACGGTGGAATTGGGGAGGCGGAAAGAGCGACGCGACTCGCCAAATAAATCTTTGCGCGCGCCGAACGTGTCGAGCTCATGTTTTGCAGATCAATAGCTTCGCGGTTCAGACTGCTAGCTCGCTCCGGTTTCTTTCGCCGCTCGTTTCCTGGCAAATGCCGACGACACGTTTATGGAGTGCGCATGACTATCCTCTATGCGGTGACATTAGCTCTGGTACTTCAGAACGCCGGCAGCCCGAACGTCGGTCCTGCTGCTACGTCAGAAGCGGACGCGATCAACTGCCGGCTCGACGTGCCGAGCTACATGCAGTTCGCGATGGCGATCAACGGCGAGGAGAAACTCGCGCAGACGCGCCGCTGGAAACGGGTCGCGTCGCGCAATGCGTTCATAAACATGGGGTAATCGCGGGAGCGAAGCCTTAGCGTTCATGATGCAAGCTGGTGGCTGTTCCCCGATAAGATGGAAGTACGGGCTCACGATCCGAAGCCGGGCCCAAGCATCTGATGGAGAACAGCCATGGACGAGTATATCGGGCTAGACGTTTCCTTGAAAGAGACTGCCGTATCCATTCGGCGTGACGGCAAGCGTGTTTGGCGTGGTAAGTGTCCCTCGGATCCACAGCTTCTGGCGGCATTGATCCGCAAGCATGCGCCGGGCCCTGGTGGAGGCAGCCATCGTGCCTGACGCGTCGGCTAATCCCGTCCGTCGCTATCATGCCGATCAGCAGATCGCGACACTACTCACGGTCGTATCCATGGCGGCGCTGGGTCTTGGGGTAGATG
>Ga0308164_10002828_pt1 | contig 16599 bp, 16 predicted proteins | sample PhyTR2_FD_201031 | JGI IMG/M metagenome (GOLD analysis project Ga0308164, IMG submission 201031) | Phyllosphere microbial communities from UC Gill Tract Community Farm, Albany, California, United States - DLSLT.R2 | ecosystem: Host-associated > Plants > Phyllosphere > Unclassified | place: USA... | reverse complement strand
CCTTGTTGGGCGGCGACTCGCTTGGAGCTTCGCGGAAGATATCGATCCATTGCTCGAAACGGCGGTAGATCATGGGGGCGGGCTCTCCTTTCCAGTGGCGGCCGCGCGAGTGGGCGAGGCCTTGGCTGTAACGGCGGTCCTGGCAGGGTCGATCAAAGACCCGATGAAGCTCAGTTGACGCGTTTGGCCGATTTGATGATGACCGCATCCACAGGTACGTTCTGCATGCCGGCTTTGGTGGTGGTTTGCGAATTGGCGATGATGTCGACCACGTCCATGCCCTTCACCACTTTGCCGAATACGGCATAGCCGTCATTGCCAGGCGCTTTGTTGAGCGAGTCGTTGTCGCGGTGGTTGATGAAGAACTGGCTGGTGGCCGAGTTGGGATCATTGGTACGGGCCATGGCGATGGTGCCCCGCGCGTTTTCCAGACCGTTGCTGGCTTCGTTCTTGATCGGTGCGTCGGTGTCTTTCTGCTGCATCTGCTGGGTGAAGCCGCCGCCCTGGATCATGAAGTTGGGGATCACGCGGTGGAAAATGGTGTTGGTGTAGAAGCCCTTGTCCACGTAGGCCAGGAAGTTCTTGGTACTGATCGGCGCCTTGACGGCGTCCAGCTCCAGCTCGATATCGCCGTTGCTGGTCGTCAACAGGACATGGGGCTTGTTGGCATCGGCAGCCATCAAGTTGGCGGCGAAGAACAGGGTGCTGGCGGCGATGAGGATTTTCTTGAACATGGACTCATTGATCCTTGGAAGTATTGCCTGCCGTAGCCAGGAAGCGCAGCAGGGTGTGGTTGAAGCGTTCGGGTTGGTCAAGGGGCGTAGCGTGACGCGAATTGGCGATGACTTCCAGATGCGCGTCGGGAATGAGTGTGACGTAATGTTCCTTTACCGCCACCGGGGTGTAATCGTGGTCGGCACTGACGATAAGCGTAGGACACTGGATGGCGCCGAGACGTTCCTGCACACCCCAGCCGACGATGGCATTGAAGCTGGCGATATAGGCGCGCTTGTCGTTGTCGGCCCAGCGCCGCGCGACCTTGGCGCGCAGGTCGACCTGCTCGGGCCGCGGGAAAAGGTTCTTGCCCAACGCCACGCCAATGGTGCCCATGCTGGCCAGGTGCATCAGCCCCCAGCGCTTGAACCACTGCCAGTAATCGCCGGGGCCCCGCAGCTTGACCTGCGGGCCGCTGTTGACGATGCACAGGCTGTGCAGCAACGCGGGGCGGTCGACGGCCAGCTGAAAGCCGATCATGCCGCCCATGGACAGCCCTACCAGATGCACCGGCCCGCACTGCAGATGCTCCAGCAACGCCGCCACGTCGGCGCTGAAGCCTTCGATGCTGTAGCGTTGCCGCGGCTTGCCCGACTGGCCATGGCCGCGCAGGTCCATGAGGATCACCTGGTACTCGGCGCTCAGGGCTGGCAGCTGGTATTCCCAATCCAGGCCGCTGGAGCCCAGCCCGTGCAACAGCAGCACGGGCCGCGTGGCGCTCGGCCGCGGGCCTATCACTTCATAGTGAAGGGCGCAGCCTTGGTGGTCGAAGCGGGCCATTGAGCTTCCTTGGCGGGTGGGGGCCGTGCCGGTTACACCGACAGTGCAGCGGCGTCCAGGCTGGCCAGCGGCGCGGTATCGAAGGTGCGCAGCAGTTCGATGAGGATCTGCGTGGCCGGCCCCAGGGGTTTGTCCTTGCTCGAGTATAGGTAGAACACCGGATGACGCGAGCCGCCCTGGTTCAAGGGCAGCGGCTTGAGCACGCCTTCCTGCAGTTCGCGAACAATCATGTGCCGGGGCAGCCAGGCGAACCCAAGGCCGCTGCCGACGAAGGTGGTGGCGGTGCCCAGGCTGCCGACCGTCCAGCGCTGTTCGGCGCCCAGCCAGCCAACGTCGCGGGGCTGCTGGCGGCCGGAGTCGCGGATCACTACCTGCAGTTGGCTTTCCAGGTCTTGGAAGGTCAGTTCACGGTTCATGCGGTGCAAGGCATGTTCCGGGTGGGCAACGGCGACGAATTCCACGGCGCTCAATTCGGTGCCCAGGTAACCGGGGATGTTGTAGGCACTGATGGCCAGGTCGGCGATGCCTTCCTGCAGCACCTCGTCGACGCCCGACAGCACTTCTTCGCGCAGGCGCACCCGGCAACCGCGGCTTTGCGGCATGAAGGCGGTGAGGGCGTGGACCAGCCGGGCATTGGGGTAGGCAGCATCGACCACCAGCCGCACCTCGGCCTCCCAGCCCTGTTCCATATGGTGGGCGAGGTCTTCCAGCTGCGCGGCCTGGGTGACCAGCTGCCGCGAACGGCGCAGCAGCACGCCGCCGGCTTCGGTCAGCACTGCCTTGCGCCCATCGATGCGCAACAGCGGCACGCCGAGCTGTTCCTGCATGCGACCCACGGTGTAGCTGACGGAGGATTGCGAGCGGTGCATGGCCTCGGCGGCCTGGGCAAAACCACCGTGGTCGACCACGGCCTGGAGCGTGCGCCATTGTTCGAGGGTAACGCGTGGCGCTTTCATCGCCGGCTCTCTTGGAAGTTGAACGTCCTGTTAATAAAACAATTTAATCGATGGATTGCGAGGGCTTTTTCAAGTTTTTCATCGAGAGGAGGGCTGTTTCGGCCCAGCAACCCCCGCCATACCCCCGTGGCAGCGGGCTTGCACCGCGGGCGAGCAGCCGCTAATGTCCGCGCCTTATTGCACGAGGCCAGCATGCCCTACCTTCTGATTGTCACCTTGATCCAAGCCTTTTCCTTCAACCTGATCGGCGTCTACCTGGCCGGCCATGTCGACAGCTACCTGGCCGTGGTGCTGCGCATCCTGTTTGCCGGGCTGGTATTTATTCCCTTGACCCAATGGCGCCGCGTGGAACCGCGTTTTCGCAACGCCATGCTGCTCATCGGCGCCTTGCAGTTCGGCGTCACCTATGTGTGCCTGTACCTCAGCTTCCGCGTGCTGACGGTGCCGGAAGTGCTGCTGTTCACCATCCTTACGCCGGTGCACGTGACGCTTATCGAAGACGCCCTCAACCGCCGCTTCAACCCCTGGGCCCTGGTCGCCGCGCTGGTGGCGGTGGCGGGTGCGGCGGTGATCCGCTACGACAGCGTCAGCCCGGACTTCTTCATCGGCTTCCTGTTGCTGCAACTGGCCAACTTCACCTACGCCGCCGGCCAGGTGCTTTACAAACATCTGATGGCCCGCTACCCCAGCGACCTGCCGCAGTACCGGCGCTTTGGCTACTTCTATGTCGGCGCCCTGCTGGTGGCCCTGCCGGCCTTCCTCGCCTTCGGCAACCACCAGCACTGGCCCGACGCCCCGCTGCAATGGGGCGTGCTGGCCTTCCTCGGGCTGGTCTCCACCGCGCTGGGCATGTACTGGTGGAACAAAGGCGCCTGCCAAGTCAGCGGCGGCACCCTGGCGGTGATGAACAACCTGCATGTGCCGGTGGGGCTGGTGCTGAACCTGGTGATCTGGAACCACAGCGAGCCGCTGGGGCGGCTGGCGCTGGGTGGGGCGGTGATCTTGGCTTCATTGTGGATCAGCCGGCGGGGGCAGCGGGCATTGGCTTGAGTGGGCCAAGGCTTGCACGGGCGCTTGCCATAGCGCCTTGAAGTCGCCCCCACTCGGCTGCTGAAACACCCCCAAGCCAAACTCCGGCAGCACCGCCAGCAAATAGTCGAAAATATCCCCCTGCACCCGCTCGTACTCTGCCCAGGCGGTGGTGCGGGTGAAGCAGTAGATTTCCAGCGGCACGCCCTCTGCCGTGGCCTGCATCTGGCGGACCATGCAGGTCATGTTCGGCTGGATGTCGGGGTGGCTTTTCAGGTAGGCCAGGGCATAGGCGCGGAAGGTGCCGAGGTTGGTGAGGTGGCGGCGGTTGGCGGCGAGGCTGGCGACCTGGCCCTGGGCGGCGTTCCAGCCGTCGACTTCGGCTTGCTTGCGGCCCATGTAGTCGGTGAGCAGGTGGACCTGCGCCAGGCGCTCGGTTTCGGCGGGCTCGAGGAAGCGCACGCCGCTGGCATCGATGAACAGGCTGCGCTTGATGCGCCGGCCGCCAGCCTGCTGCATGCCGCGCCAGTTCTTGAAGGATTCCGACATCAAGCGCCAGGTGGGGATGGAGACGATCGTTTTGTCGAAGTTCTGCACTTTGACGGTGTGCAGGGTGATGTCCACGACATCGCCATCCGCCCCGACCTGGGGCACTTCGATCCAGTCGCCGACGCGCAGCATGTCGTTGCTGGTGAGCTGCACGCCAGCCACGAACGATAGCAGGGTGTCCTTGTAGACCAGCAGGATGACCGCCGACATGGCGCCCAGCCCGGACAGCAGCAACAGTGGCGAGCGGTCGATGAGGGTGGCGACGATGATGATGGCGCCGAAGATGTAGAGGATCATCTTCGCCAACTGCACGTAGCCCTTGATCGAGCGGGTGCGCGCATGTTCGGTGCGCGCGTAGATGTCCAGCAGGGCGTTGAGCAGGGCGCCCAGGGCGAGCATCTGGAACAGGATAGTGAAGGCCAGGGCGATGTTGCCGAGGAAGTGGCGGATGGCTTCGCTGAGTTCCGGCACCAGGGTCAGGCCGAATTGGATGACCAGCGACGGCACGGTCTGCGCCAGCCGATGGAAGACTTTGTTGTGCAGCAGGTCGGTGAGCCAGAACAGCGGCGGCTGGCGGCCCAGCAGCTTGACCGCATGGAGCATCAGGTAGCGGGCGATGCGGCCGAGCAGCAGGGCGACACCGAACAGCAGCGCCAGGCCGAGGCTGGCGTGCAGCACGGGGTGCTGGTCGAGGGCGCTCCAGAGGTTTTGAATGTGCTGCCAGAGGGTTTGAAGGTCCATGCGAAAGGCACCCGGGGGAAAGGGCGCTTATTAGATCGCAGGAACGATGTCGGTTGCCATGAGGCGGTTGTGAAAAAGCGTGGCAGGAGATTTCTGGTGTCGCTGTGCCGGCCTCATCGCGAGCTGTCGCTCGCTCCAACAGGTTATTTGTGACGCAGGTGCTATCCAATCCTGTTGGAGCGAGCGCCAGCTCGCGATGAGGCCTGAAAGCAAACCGAAGAGCCCAAACCCGAGCTCAAGCTCAAGCTCAAGCTCAAGCCCGAGCCTGCTCCTTGACCGGCGAAGCCACCCGCCGCGCGCCCAAATCCTCGACCTTGCGCTGCTTCTCGTACAAGAAGCTCAACACCGCATGCCGATACTGGTTGTACAGCGGGTCATCCGCTAGGGCGATGCGGTTGCGCGGCCGTGGCAGGTCGATCGTGAGGATCTCGCCGATGGTCGCCGCCGGGCCGTTGGTCATCATCACGATGCGGTCGCTCAGCAGCACGGCTTCGTCGACATCGTGGGTGATCATCATCACCGTATTGCGCAGTTCGCCCTGGATACGCATCACCTCATCCTGCAAATGCGCGCGGGTGAGGGCGTCGAGGGCGCCGAAGGGTTCGTCCAGCAGCAGCACTTTAGGCTGCATGGCCAGGGCGCGAGCGATGCCGACGCGCTGCTTCATGCCGCCGGAGATCTCGCTGGGGCGCTTGTGCAGGGCGTGGCCCATGCTGACCATTTCCAGGTTGTGCAGGGTCCACTCATGGCGCTCGGCCTTGCTCTTGCTGCGCTTGAACACCTTGTTGACGGCCAGTGCGACGTTCTCGTACACCGTCAGCCAGGGCAGCAGCGAGTGGTTCTGGAACACCAGGCTGCGGTCCGGGCCGGGGCTGTGCACTTCCTTGCCGTCGAGCACCACGGCGCCGTTGCTGGCGCCGATCAGCCCGGCGACGATGTTCAGCACCGTCGACTTGCCGCAGCCCGAATGGCCGATGATGGAGATGTACTCGCCGCGTTCCACGCCGAGGTTGACCTGGCTCAGCACCTGGCTGCTGACGCCATCGCGCTCGAAGTGTTTATCGACGTTCTCGATGCTCAGGTAATGTGCGCCCATGGGCTGTGCTCCTTAACTGGCGGACGTGCCGCGGGTGACCAATTGGCCCACGAGGGCGACCAGGCGATCGAGGCAGAAGCCAACGATGCCGACGTAAAACAGCGCGAGGATGATGTCGCTGATGCGCGAGGCGTTCCACGCATCCCAGATGAAGAAGCCGATGCCGACGCCGCCGATCAGCATTTCCGCGGCGATGATCGCCAGCCACGACAGGCCGACGCCGATGCGCAGGCCGGAGAAGATGTAGGGCGCGGCGGCCGGCAGCATGATCTTGGTGAAGTACTCCAGGCCGTTGAGGCGCAGCACCTTGGCGACGTTGCGGTAGTCCTCGGGGATGTTGCGCACGCCCACCGAGGTGTTGATGATGATCGGCCAGATGGCGGTGATGAAAATCACGAAGATCGCCGAAGGGTGGCTGTCCTTGAAACCGGCCAGCGACAGCGGTAGCCAGGCCAGCGGCGGCACGGTACGCAGGATCTGGAACAGCGGATCGAGGCCGCGCATGGCCCAGGTCGACTGGCCCACCAGTACGCCCAGGCTGATGCCGGCGACCACCGCCAGCAGGTAGCCGTAGGCCACGCGCTTGAGGCTGGCCAGCAGTTGCCAGGCCATGCCGACGTCGTTTCCGCCGTTGTTGAAGAACGGGTTGACGATCAGCTCCCAGGTGTCGCTGATCACCTGCGTGGGCGGCGGCAGGGCCGAGCCTTTGCTGCTGCACAGCAATTGCCACAGGCCCAGCAGGATGGCGCCGATGACCACGGGTGGAATGACGTTCTGGACCACGGCCACGCGCAGGCGCTTGAGCCAGCGCGGCGAGGGGCGTGGGGCCGGGGTAGAGAGGCCGATGGCGGGGCCAGCGGCTTTCAGGGGTTTTGCATCAGCGTTCATCGATGCCTCCAGAGAGGTGCACAGGTTGATTCATGGCTTTATTGCAGGGTGACCGTCAGGGCGCCAAGCTCGCAGGCTTCGCCAGCTCCAACACAGGCCGCGTACTGACGGCGCTCGCGGCGGTGTGCCTCGCGGGCCGTGCACTGACGGTGCTGGCGGCGGTGTGCCTCGCAGGCTTCGCCAGCTCCAACACAGGCCGCGTACTGACGGCGCTCGCGGCGGTGTGCCTGCGTGTTTGCGCGGTTGCCCTTGAGCCGCTATCCACAAGGAAATATCAGCGGCGAGCCCGGTAACCGTTGGAGCTGGCGCAGCCTGCGAGCTTTTCATTGGCCTACGCCATCGCCTTGATGGCCTGGCTGTCGAGGTATGCCTTGGGGTTTGCCGGGTCGAAGGTCTTGCCATCGAAGAAGGTCTCGATACCCCGCGAAGTCGAGGTCGGGATCTGCGCCGCCGGCAGGTTCAGCTCGGCCGCTGCGGTGCGCCAGATGTCTTCGCGGTTGACCTTGTCGATCATCGCCTGGGCCTCGAAATTCTGCGGCAGGTAGCCCCAGCGCTGGTTCTCGGTGATGAACCACAGGTCGTGGCTCTTGAATGGGTAGGAGGCGTGGTCGTCCCAGTAGCGCATCTGGAACGGGCTGTTTTCCACGACCTTGCCGGTGCCGTAGGCGAAGGTGCCCTTCATGCGCGAGGCAATGTCCTCGACCGGGGCGTTGATCCAGCGGCGCTTGGCGCAGATCTGCGCGACTTCGTCCTTGTTCTCTGGTTTTTCACAGAACATCTGCGCTTCCATGATTGCCTTCAGCAGCGCCTTCGATGCATTGGGGTTGGCGGCCACGTAATCGGAGCGCAGGGCGAAGGCTTTCTCTGGATGCTTGTCCCACAGCTCGCCGGTGGTGTTGGCGGTGTAGCCGATCTTCTGGTTCACCAGCTGCGAGTTCCACGGCTCGCACACGCAGAAGGTGTCCATGGTGCCGACCTTCATGTTGGCGACCATTTGCGGTGGCGGCACCACGATGGTGGCCAGGTCTTTGTTGGGGTCGATGCCGCCGGCGGCCAGCCAGTAGCGCATCCACAGGTCGTGGGTGCCGCCGGGGAAGGTCACTGCGGCGTTGACCGTCTTGCCGGCAGCCTTCTTGGCCGCCAGCGCCGCCTTGAACGGGCTCGAGTCGGTGCCCAGCTTGAGGCTCTGGTATTCCTCGCCCACGGAGATGCATTGCCCGGCCAGGTTCAGCCGCGCCAGGATGGACATCGGCACCGGCTGGTTGTTGGTGGTGATCTTGCCGGCGCTGATGAGGTACGCCATGGGCGTGAGCAGGTGCGCGCCGTCGATGCCGTTGGCGGCCGAGCCCAGCACCAGGTTGTCGCGGGTGGTGCCCCAGGAGGTCTGCTTGAGCACCTCGACGTCGGTCATGCCGTACTTGGCGAACAGGCCTTTTTCATCGGCCACGAACAGCGGCGCAGCGTCGGTCAGGGCGATGAAGCCCAGCTTGGCCTTGGTGGTTTCCAGCGCATCGCTGCCGGCCGCCCAGACCCTCGATTGCAGGCCTGCGGGCAGCATCGTCAGCGCTGCACCGGCGCCGAGCACGCCAAGGGATTGCTTGAGAAAGGTGCGGCGTGGCGCGTCGTGTGGCTCGGCTGCTGCAATGATTGGCGTGTCGTCCATCGTCGTTTCCCCAAAAGGCGCGCATAAAAAAACGGCGTCCACGCTTGATGGGCATTTCTGCCGCAAGAAGAGTGGACGCCGTTGTCCTGGATTCGATTGTGGGGCCGGGCCTGAACGCTACAGGGTTCAAGGCCGCCCACAAGGTCAATAGCAGGATGTGTGCCAGTGTTTCAGATGAACCTTTATTCGATTTTTAAAGCCTTTAAAATCAATCAGTTGTAAGACGAGTGCAACTGGGTGGAGAAGATTTTCCTACCCGGTGCGCTGCCCATTGCCCAGACAGCGCGCCCCGCAACGGCGCAATACCGGGCGCCAATGCCCTGCGCCGGGCCTGCGAACTACTGCTGCCCGCCACCCTTGACCGGTATTTCGCGGCTGGCGGCCGTGACCACCTGCACGCTCAAGCGCGGGGTGGCCAAGTCCAGGCCATCGGCATCCAGCTGGCGCTTGAGTGCCAGGTTGAAGGCCCGCGATACTTCCCACTGCTTGATCGGCGCAGTCTTGAACCGGGCCCGCAGCACCGCCGCGCCCGACTCGAAACTCTCGACGCCCTGAAACTCCAGGGGCGACCAGATATTGCGCCGCTGCAGCGGGTCGGCGCGCATCTTCTGTGCCACGTCGCGCATCAGCTTGATGGCATCGTCGATGCTCATGCTATGGGGTACTTGCACGCGAAAGATGGCGTAGCCGAACTCGCGGGAGTAGTTCTTGATGCTCTTGATTTCGCTGAACGGGATGGTGTGCACGATGCCGTCGATGTCGCGCAGGCGCACGGTGCGAATGGTCAGCCCTTCGACGGTGCCGAGGTGGCCGCCGACATCGACGTAGTCATCGATGGCCAGGGAGTCTTCGATGATGATGAACAGCCCGGTGATCAGGTCAGCCACCAGCGACTGCGCGCCGAAACCGATCGCCAGGCCGATCACACCGGCGCCGGCCAGCAGCGGCGTGACGTTCATGCCCATGTTGGCCAGGGCGACGATGGCGGCGATGATGAAAATGGCCACGAATAGCACGTTGCGAATCAACGGCATCATGGTTTGCGCGCGGGTGTTGGCCAGGCCCTTGCGCGAGCGGGTAAGGGCGACGTGGATGCCGGTGTCGGCGAGAATCCAGATCAACCAGGCGAAAATCAGCGTACCGGCCAGGCTGAACAGGCGCACGCTGACGTCATGGCCGTCGCCTTCGGAGAAGCGAATGATCGACAGTCCCCACACCCGCAGGCCCAGTTCGATGAACAGCAGCCACACAGCCAGGTGCACCAGGGTGTAGCCGAAGGCCTTGAGGCGGTCGGAATACAGGGCGTGGCGCTTGTGGCCCTTGGCCGGGCGCAGGGAGTGGCGGCGCACCAGGCCGTTGATGACCATGCACAGCACCAGCAGCACGGTGCAGATCATCGCCTGGCGCAGGGCGGTGCTGGTGTCTCCCGCCGAGAAGAAGGTGGCGAACAGCGACACCGCCACCAACACCAGGGCTGGCAGGTACCAGTAGGTGCCGAGCACTTCGATGGTGTCGGTGAGCGCTCGGCGGCTGAGGCGGCGCGTCAGCGGCTGGTTGCAGATCAAGTGGGCCACCGGGCGGCGGAAGCGCAGAATGAAGATGCCACTGCACAGCGCCGCCATGACGTTGGCGAACGTTGCCAGGGTATGGGCCAGGTGCAGCCCCAGGGCGGCGATCATGCGCGGGTCGCTGAAGGCTTCGCCGAAGGCGGCGAAACTGCCGATCAGCCACAGCGGCCGAAAGGCCTGGTGGCGCAGGATGTCCAGGGCCTGGTGGCGGTGCGGGCCGTCGAGCAGCGAGAAGGCGATCACGCACACGGCGCTGAAACAGGTGCCCACCACCAGCCCGTAGGCCAGCACCATGGCCAGGCTCTTGCCCAGCGAAGTGGGCAGGGCGTAGCCGACGTAGATGGTGATGATCAGCGCCACCAGCCAGGGGCCGAGCTTGCGCAGTGCGAAGCGCAGCAGGTCGACGGTACGCGGCTGGCGCGGCAGCTCGGCGCTGAGGCCGAAGCGCTGGCGAATGCGTTGGCTGAGCCAGATCAGGCTGTAGGCCAGCAGGCTCCACACGGCGATGACCAACAGGAAGCCGAAGATGATCGGCGGCCATTCGCTGAGGGGCAGCGCCAGGGCACGCAGCTCTGCACCGGCCAGGCTGATCTCGTCGCCCCAGCGCGAGAACGGGCTTTCGTCGCCCGAGAACTGCGCCTCGATCTGATGCAAGGTGCTGCCGATCAGGCCGAGTACGCCTTCCTCGCTGGGCGGTTGCGCCTTGAGCGTGGTCTCGCGGAGTTTTTTCAGGTCGGTCAGCAACTGGGTGCGTTGCTGGTCGTTCTCCAGGCTCTTGATCACTTCGTCGAGCGATTGCGCCAGGGGCTCGGTGGCCTGGGGTTGGGTTTTCTGCGAACTGAGCAAGCTGGGCAGGCCGGCGGCCTGGGCGGAAGGCAAAGCGAGCAGGCAGCTCAGCAGCAGCAGGGAAAAGGTGAGCAGGCGCCGGCATGCAACCATGGGGAGTAACCTGTACAAAGTGAAGGGGCGGACGCGCAATTCAGGCGTGCTCGGGCCGGGGGTAGGAGCTGGCGCAGCCTGCGAGCTTTTGGGGCCAGCGAGGCCAGGGAAAAAGCTCGCAGGCTGCGCCAGCTCCTACCCCGGGCTAATCGCGGCCTGGCTACGCGGTCACGGCAACTCGCGGGTCGCGTAGAACGCCCCCAGTACCTTGACCAGATGGGCCAGGTCCTGGCTACCGGCCAATTCCCGAATCGAGTGCATGGCGAAGGTCGGCAGGCCGATGTCCACGGTGCGCACGCCCAGGTGGCTGGCGGTGATCGGGCCGATGGTCGAGCCGCAGCCCATGTCGCTGCGCACCACGAAGCTCTGCACCGGCACTTCCTCGGCCATGCACAGGTGGCGGAAGAAGCCCGCAGTCTCGCTGTTGGTGGCGTAGCGCTGGTTGCTGTTGACCTTGATCACCGGCCCGGCATTGAGTTTCGGGCCATGGTTGGCATCGTGCTTGTCAGCGTAGTTGGGATGCACGCCATGGGCGTTGTCGGCCGAGACCAGCAGCGAGCGCTGGATGGTGCGCACGTAATCGTCGCTGCCGGGCAGCAGGCGGCCCAGGGTTTGCTCGAGCATCGGGCCGTCGGCGCCGCAGGCCGAGCAGGAGCCGATTTCCTCGTGGTCGGTGCACACCAGCACACAGGTTTCGTCGCCTTCGGCATTCAGCAGGGCTTGCAGGCCGGCGTAGCACGACAGCAGGTTGTCGAGCCGCGCGCCGGCGATGAACTCGCCGTGCAGGCCGATCACCGCAGCGGGCTGGGTGTCGTAGAAGCTCAGTTCGTAGTCCAGCACTACGTCGGCGTTCAGGCCGTGCTCGCGGGCCAGTTGCTCGGTGAGGATGGCGCGGAAGTCGACGCGCTCGTCGCCAGCCACCTGGGCCAGGACCGGCGGTAGCTCGTTCTGCTGGTTGATCGCCCAGCCCTGGTTGGCTTCACGGTTTAGGTGAATGGCCAGGTTGGGAATGATGGCGATCGGCAGTTTGAAGTCGATCAGTTGGCTCTCGACCTTGCCGTCGCGGCGGAAGGTCACGCGGCCGGCCAGCGACAGGTCGCGGTCGAACCAGGGCGCCAGCAGCGCGCCGCCGTACACTTCGACGCCGAGCTGGAAGAAGCCTTGGCGTTGCAGCTCAGGTTGCGGCTTGACCCGCAGGCAAGGGCTGTCGGTGTGCGCGCCGACCAGGCGGATGCCGCTGATCAAGGGCGAGTTGCGGCCCATGCGGATGGCGATGATCGAGGAATCGTTACGGGTGACGTAGTAACGGCCCCCGGGCACCACCTGCCAGCTGTCGCGCTCGTCGAGGTGGCTGTAGCCGGCGGCCTCGAGGCGCTGCACCAGGCTGGCGGTGGCGTGGAAAGGGGTAGGGGAGGCCTTGAGGAAATCGATCAGGCCCTGGTTCAGAATGTCGTGCATGGTTCGCTCCAGACAGCAATGGCGCGAGTTTAACGTATTGGGCCAGCGGGGTGTTGCAGGATCAAAAGCTCGCGGGCATCGCCCGCTCCAACGGGTTCGGAGTAGGTCCTGTTGACGCGTGATCGGCTGTTCCGGGTTTGGAGTAGGTCCTGTTGACGCGTGATCGGCTGCTCCGGGTTTGGAGTAGGTCCTGTTGACGCGTGATCGGCTGCTCCGGGTTCGAACTAGGTTCTGTTGGAGCGGGCGATGCCCGCGAGCTTGGCATCGATGCTGGCACCAAGGGACGTATTGGCTGAGAGATGCTTTGTCTACCAGCGAGAGGCCCTTGAAATCAGCAAATTCCTAGAACGGTGCCGGGCATTCGAAGCGCAGGCGTTCGCCGGTCACCGGGTGGCTGAAGCCGAGCATCGCCGCGTGCAGGCACAGCCGCGGATAGGCCGTGAGCGCCTCGCCTTCGGCATACAGGCCATCGCCCAGCAACGGATGGCCGATCGACAGCATATGCACGCGCAGCTGGTGCGAGCGCCCGGTGATCGGCGTCAGCTCCACCCGGCAATACTTCTCCATGCGCTCCACCACCCGCCAGAACGTCAGCGCATGCTTGCCGAATTCGTGGTCCACCACGTGCCGCGGCTTGGTCGGCGGGTCGTAGCGCAACGGCAAATCGATGCTGCCGCTGTCCAGCGCTGGTTGCCCCCAGCACAATGCCGCGTAGGCCTTTTCGGTTTCCCGGTCATGAAACTGCCGGGACAGCTCGCGGTGCGCATCGGGGTTGCGCGCCAGCAGGATGATGCCTGACGTCTCCCAATCCAGCCGGTGGACGATCAGCGCTTCGGGGTAACCGTTCTCCTGCAGGCGGGTGATCAGGCAATCCTTGTTGTCCTCGGCGCGGCCGGGAACCGACAGCAGCAGGGTCGGCTTGTCGACCACAAGAAAGGCCGGGTCCTGGTGGAGAATGCGAATGTTCGACAGCGGCATGCGTTGTTTCTCTGAAGACGGCGAGGCCCGTGGGCCTGTGAAAACGACAACGGCGACTCGCGGGCGCTCGACGAAAATCGAGGCCCGGGAGCCGCCGTGGCACCTTGCTGCTGTCGCTTAACGATCAGGCAAGGTGATGTTGAGCTCGAGAATGGAGCAGCTGCCCTGGCTTTCCAGGGCGACCTGCACTTGGTCGTTCTCGATATTGACGTACTTGCGGATCACTTCCACCAGTTCCTTCTGCAAGGCGGGGAGATAGTCCGGCGTTGTACGTTGGCCACGCTCGTGCGCCACGATGATCTGCAGACGCTCTTTCGCTACCGACGCGGTGTTACCCTTTTTGCGGTCACGAAAGAAGTCAAAAATATTCATTCACGACCTCCGAACAGGCGCTCTATCCAGCCCTTCTTCTTCACATCGAGGAATCGATGGGCGACTTCCTTGCCCAGCAAGCGGTCGACCGCATCGCTGTATGCCTGGCCTGCGTCGCTTTGATCGTCGAGGATCACCGGCACGCCCGAGTTCGATGCCTTGAGCACCGCCTGGGATTCCGGGATCACGCCGAGCAGGCGGATGGCGAGGATCTCTTCAACGTCTTCGACACCCAGCATTTCGCCTTTGCTCACGCGCTCAGGGTTGTAGCGGGTCAGCAGCAGGTGTTCCTTGATCGGGTCTTCGCCTTTCTCGGCGCGGCGCGACTTGCTGGCCAGCAGGCCGAGCATGCGGTCCGAGTCACGTACCGACGACACTTCCGGGTTGGTCACGACGATGGCTTCGTCGGCGAAGTACATGGCCAGGCTGGCGCCTTTCTCGATACCGGCCGGCGAGTCGCAGATCACGAATTCGAAATCGTTCTTGAGCTGGTTCAGGACCTTCTCGACGCCTTCGAGGGTGAGGGCGTCCTTGTCACGGGTCTGGCTGGCGGCCAGCACGTACAGGTTCTCCAGGCGCTTGTCTTTGATCAGGGCCTGGCTGAGGGTCGCTTCATCGTTGACCACGTTGACGAAGTCGTACACCACGCGGCGCTCGCAACCCATGATCAGGTCGAGGTTACGCAGGCCGACGTCGAAGTCGACGATCACAGTCTTGTGGCCGCGCAGGGCCAGGCCGGTACCAATTGCAGCGCTGCTGGTGGTTTTACCCACACCACCCTTTCCGGATGTAACGACGAGAATCTTGGACAAGGTGTATCACCCCTAGATGAAAAAGGATTGCTAGTCCCAAAAATGACTTGAAAAAGCACTTCGGGCAGCGGCAACGGACGGCGTATCCGATAAAACCGAGGCGATGCCACTGCGCTTTTCGATTATGCGTAAAAAGGCCGCAGTATCCGTTAAAGACGGGTGATGTTCAACACATCTCCGGTCAAACTGACCTGAACCGGCGAGCCCCACAGCGGGTCGCGGCGCAAGTCTTCGGAGACCTTGTACTGGCCGGCGATAGACAGCAATTCGGCGCCAAGATGCTGGCAGAAAATCCGCGCCTTGGTATCCCCCTTGATCCCTGCCAAGGCGCGCCCGCGCATCGGGCCGTAGACATGGATATTGCCATCGGCGAGAAGTTCCGCGCCGGAGCTGACCGAGGAAACGATCACCAGATCGCCGCCTTGGGCGTAGATCTGCTGACCACCGCGTACCGGCGTGGTGATCACCTTGGTCGGCATGATGGTCGGCTCGGGCGGCTTCTTCGGCGCCGCAGGCTCCTCCATTGGCCGCTCGCGCGCGCCCGAGGGCGGCAGCACCGGCAGGTCGATGGCGATCGCCGCGGCGATGTCCTCGATGCGGCTGGCACGGATCGCCAGGGTGCGCAGGCCGTGGTGGCGGCACACGCGCATCAGCCCGGGCAGGTCGATGGAGCCCTCGCCGGGGGGCAATTTATCCAACGCCAGTACCAGCGGCGTGTTACTGAAGAAATTCGGGGCCTGCGCGACCTTGGCCGCCAATTGGCGATCCAGGCCTTCGAGATTGTTCTGCGCCAGCTCCAGGACAGTGATGGCAAGCATGCTGCCCTTCAACTGGAACACGGGTTGCTGGTCTTGGGATTCGGTTTGGCTCATGGTCGGCAAGTGGCGCCTAGTAACGAAAAGTGCCGAGACTTATAGCGAGAACGCCTTCATGCCGCAACCCGCCGCGAACCGTTGTAGAATGCGCGGCCCGCTCACAGCTCCGGAATCGTTAATGGATCGCCCGCGTTTTCAGCGTTATTTTCTTCACCCACGCTTCTGGCCACTCTGGCTAGGCATCGGTCTGCTTTGGCTGGTGGTGCAACTGCCGTACGCGGTACTGCTGCGTCTGGGGCGCGGCCTGGGGCGCATCATGCTGCTGGTGTCGGCAGAGCGGCGCAACGTGGCGGCGCGCAATCTGGAGCTGTGCTTTCCGGAAGTACCGTTGGTCGAAAGGCAGCGCCTGCTCAAGGAAAATCTCGAGTCGACCGGCATCGCCTTCTTCGAAATGGCCATGGCCTGGTGGTGGCCAAAGGCCCGCCTGGCGCGCCTGGCGCACGTCGAGGGGCTGGAGCACCTGCGTGATGCCCAGGCCGATGGCCAGGGCGCTATCCTGATGTCCTGCCATTTCACCACCCTGGAAATCGGCGCCGCCTTGCTTGGCCAGCGCCACACCATCGACGGCATGTACCGCGAGCACAAGAATGCGGTGTTCGACTACATCCAGCGCCGCGGCCGCGAGCGCCACAACCTCGATTCCCTGGCGGTGGAGCGCGACGACGTGCGCGGCATGCTCAAGCTGCTGCGCCGCGGTCGCGCCATCTGGTATGCCCCGGACCAGGATTACGGCGCCAAGCAGAGCATCTTCGTGCCGCTGTTCGGCATCCAGGCGGCCACGGTCACCGCTACCAGCAAGTTCGCCCGGCTGGGCAAGGCCAGGGTGATTCCCTTCACCCAGCAGCGCTTGCGTGACGGCAGCGGCTACAAGCTGGTGATCCACCCGCCGCTTGACCACTTTCCCTGCGAGAACGAAGAGGCCGATTGCCTGCGCATCAACCAGTGGGTCGAAGAGGCCATTCGCGAGTGCCCGCAGCAATACCTGTGGGCGCACCGGCGCTTCAAGTCGCGCCCGGACGGGGCCGAGCGGCTGTACGACAAGAAGAAGCGCTGAAGCACAGTCAAAAGCTCGCAGGCTTGCGCCAGCTCCTACGCCGACCGCGTTAACCATTCAGAATCTG
>Ga0308164_10002827_pt1 | contig 16603 bp, 16 predicted proteins | sample PhyTR2_FD_201031 | JGI IMG/M metagenome (GOLD analysis project Ga0308164, IMG submission 201031) | Phyllosphere microbial communities from UC Gill Tract Community Farm, Albany, California, United States - DLSLT.R2 | ecosystem: Host-associated > Plants > Phyllosphere > Unclassified | place: USA... | reverse complement strand
TTACAGCTGGTTGTGACATTGGAGGTTCCAGGCAGAGGTCGCAGTTGTTTACTGCCAAAAGGGATGGAAAGCTTAGCTCTTTTGCAATAACGACCCTTAAGAGTGGCTATCCGGATAAGCCGCTGACACTGGAATTTTACTATTATAAAGATTTTAAGGCTGGAAAGGGTAAACCGATCAGGACGGTTAATGTTCCTGCTGGTTCAATTGGCTGGTCGGCCAAAAAAGTATCAGTCAAAACCAATTTCAGCTTACGTAAAGGAAAGCAGTACCTGGTGATCTTAAAATCTGGTACCAGCAAGGGCTGTTACGGGTATGCAATCGGACCAGCCGCCGCTGGTACAGGAGATTTAACTTCAGTCAGTGTTGACAGTGGCGGCAATTTTAACAGTCTTGACAATCAGCAACTTAAATACAATTTATCAATCCAGCTCTGATGTGGCTATAAAGCTTATTGAAACTTTGTATCTTCAGACAAACAATAGTAAACGTTGCATTTTTGTGGTTGGTTGATTAAAAAGGGCTTGGTTGAAAATCAAAATGCTGCATTCACCTCAAAATAAATGTACTGATGAAACTTTCCGCCCTTCTTACGTTATTATTCTTTTCTAACCTGGGTACCAGCGCGCAAAATCAAATATCCTTCAACGGTAGTTTTGAAAAGCTTGATGCCACGCACAAGCCTTCCGGTTGGGTTTTTCCTACTATTTGTACTCTTGATAGTGGAGAAAAGAAAGTCGGCAAATATTCACTCGCAATAAATAGTCGAGCTGACGGGGCTGGATTTGTATCAGCGAGTTACGTCATTCCGAAAGCATATAATGGAAGTAACATTGAACTTAAAGGTTATCTTAAAACACAGGATGTGAGTAATGGCTTCGCCGGTTTGTGGTTGCGCATAGATGGATACGAAGGAGAGGGGTCTCTGGCTTTTGATAATATGCAAAGTCAGGGTTTGAAAGGTACCAACGATTGGAAAGAATACAGTATAAAGCTTCCATATGATGATGAACATGCAGCGCAAATTGTGCTGGGCGGTTTAATTGTCGGTAAGGGAAAGATTTGGATGGACGGGCTTACGTTGTATATTGATGGGAAACGAATTGAACAGGCAGTTCCCAAAACCATCAAAATATTGAAGGCTCAACAGGATACGGCCTTTTCAAAACTGTCAGGTATAGATAACATTTCACTAAACAAACAGCAGGTGGTCAACCTAAAATATCTGGGTGAAGTTTGGGGTGTAGTCAAATACCATCATCCACTGGTTGCCAAAGGCGAATTTAATATGGATGCCGAGTTATTCAGGGTGCTGCCGGAGGTATTAAAAGCGAAGAATAATACGGAACTAAGCGCCGCAATAGAAAAATGGGTAGACAAATTTGGCGAGCCTGACACAACTAAAAAAAGAACAGTTTTTAGTTATAAAGACGTATTTCAAAAACCTGCCTATGGCAGCATATTCAATAGTTCGGTATTCAGCTTGTCACTTATCGCAAAATTGAAAAATATTGTTAGCAGTCCTCGTATAGGTGCAAACTATTATATCGAACTGACCCCGGGAGTTGGAAACCCTATTTTTAAGCACGAGCTGCCTTATTCGGGACTAAGGTACGCGGATGCTGGCATGCGGTTACTTTCCTTATATAGGTATTGGAATATGATTGAATACTTTTACCCCTACAAACATTTGATTGGAGAAGATTGGGAAAAAATGCTCACTGAGTTTATTCCTGAGTTCATTCAGGCAAAAGATAATCAGGAATATCTGCTGGCTTCCCTTAAGCTTATTAGCTGCATTCACGATACGCATGCCAACATTTGGTCCACCCATGCGGGTCTGGAAGATTTTAGAGGGAAGTTTGCCCTGTCCGTACAAGGCAAGTTCATCGAAAATAAGCTGGTAGTTACAGGCTACTATACTGATTCATTAGGAGTAAAAGATATATTTAAAGTAGGAGACATCATTACGCATATAGGAGGTAAAAGGGTGGAAAATCTGATACAAAAGTACCTGCCCCTGACAGCCGCGTCCAATTATCCCACCCAGTTAAGGGATATGCCGCGTAACTACCTCTTGCGGAGCAACAAAGAAACTGTGCTTGTTGAGATTATGCGCGAGGGCAAGGCCAAAACTGTAAATGCTCCAACGCTGATCAATAGCAAGTTCAACCGTCAGATAGATTATGATCCTGATCCTAAAGCTCCCGCATTTAAGGTGTTGGATGGCGGCGTCGGATATCTATTCCCCGGAAGGTACAAAAATAAAGACCTTCCTCAAATCAAAAAAGCGTTTGAAACAACGAAGGGCATTATCATTGATATGCGCTGTTATCCTTCAGATTTTATGCCATTTACCTTTGTTCCTTATGTTAAAACGGGTAATTCGCCTTTTGTAAAATTTGCTTTTGGAAATATTGCCCAGCCCGGCTTATTTACAGTTAGCAAGCCCTTGACCAATGCTGGTACAGGAGAATATAAAGGTAAAGTGGTGGTAATTGTAAATGAACAAACCCAAAGTCAGGCAGAATATACAACTATGGCATTTCAAAGCTCGGCAAACGTTAAGGTTTTAGGCAGCACTACTGCGGGAGCTGACGGTAATGTATCAGGTATTATACTTCCGGGAGGTATCAATACCATGATATCAGGACTAGGTATTTTATATCCGGATAATACGGAGACTCAACGCAAAGGAGTTAAGATTGATTATGAAATGAGTCCTACCGTAGCGGGTGTATTAGCGGGCAGAGATGAGTTGTTGGATAAAGCCATTCAAATCGTTCTTGGTAAATAGAGTGAGGTCATTTGAAAAGTTATTCTTCAAGCACCATCTTTCGTAAGCTTTGATGCTAAAACGCACGAAATTTTTAATGGCAGGGCGCTGCCAATTTAAAACATTGGACTATATTGCTGGAGATACAAATTTACGGTTAGTTCTAAAGGGCCCAAAACCGATTATACCAATTAAAAACCAAATAACGATCGTTGAACCATGAACATAAACAGACTACTTCTAACAGCTATTTTTATCATCTCATTTTCTGATCATTTATTGGCCGACGTGATCTTAAAAAAGGGAACCGACCTAACGCTATCAGTGGAATCAAATGAGGCACAGGTGGTGGTGACGGCTGTAGATATATTTGCACGTGATTATAAGGCGGTATTTGATGGTCGTCTGGTCAAAACTAAAAATGGCAGGATAATTATTGGTACGGTGGGAAACGGTTCTGATGCTGAAAAACACGTGGAGCAAAAATTGATTCAGGATTTGAAACTGCGACCAGAGGGATATGTGTTGCTGGTTAAAAACGATCAGATCGTGATTTTAGGCAACGATAAAAGAGGTACCGCCTATGGAATTCTTGAGCTCTCCAGACGCATTGGTGTATCACCATGGGAATGGTGGGCAGACTCGACTACTAAAAAACAAGATACGTTTGTGTTTAAAAATGGATTAAACCTGTTTGAATACCCTTCTGTAAAAATAAGGGGGATATTCATCAATGACGAAGACTGGGGCATGAATCCTTGGAGTTACCTTACCAATGAACCCTCGAAAGTAAAGGGACAAATAGGTCCCAAAACCCACGCACGAATTTTCGAACTGCTGCTCCGCTTACGTGCAAATACGTTTTGGCCAGCCATGCATGAGGTATCTGTCGCATTTTATCTTACTCCAGGTAATAAAGAAATGGCCGACAAATATGGAATTATCCTTGGAGCTTCACATTGTGAGCCCATGATGAGAAATGCAAATGCGGAATGGAAAATCGATGGCAAAGGAGAATATGATTACGTCCATAACAGAGAAAACGTGTTGAAATTTTGGGAAGAAAGAGTTAAACAACTGAAACAATCTGATAATTTATACACCCTTGGAATCCGTGGTGTACATGATGGTAAAATGCAGGGGGCGAACACCGTTCAGGAACAAAAGGAAGCAATTAAAGGCGTCCTTAAGGATCAGCGTGAAATGATTAAGACGATCCTGAACGATGACGTTGAAAAGGTGCCGCAGGTGTTTATCCCTTACAAGGAAGTGCTGGATGTTTACAATGCGGGCCTTGTAGTACCTGACGACGTAACCCTGATGTGGTGTGATGACAATTATGGATATATCCGCCATTTTCCGGATAGTGTAGAACGGGTGCGAAAGGGAGGTAATGGAGTTTATTATCATATTTCATACTGGGGCCGACCGCACGATTACCTTTGGCTGTCCACGAACCATCCTGCACAAGTGTATACGCAAATGAAGCTGGCATATGATAAGGGAGCAAAGGACATTTGGATTTTAAATGTTGGCGATATAAAACCAGGTGAATATCTAACTGAACTTTTTTTAGATATGGCATGGAATATTGGCTCGGTCGCAGATAACAAAGAAGGTCTTGATGCACATCTGCAATCGTGGCTTGCCCGCGAATTTGGAAAGAAAATTAGCGCGGAGCTCCTTTCTGTCATGAATGAATATTATCGACTGGCTTATATCCGTAAACCTGAGTTTATGGGTAATACACGAACCGAAGAAAAAGATCCAAAATATAAGGAGATTGCCGATTTGCCCTGGAGCGAAAAAGAAATCAGGGAACGGATTGCCACCTATGAAAAAATTGAGAAGAAAGTTATTTTGCTTTCTGAAGGAATAGCTGCAGAAAAAAAGGACGCCTGGTTCCAGTTGGTTGAATATCCGGTGCGGGGTGCCGCAGAGATGAATAAAAAGATTCTATACGGTCAGCTGGCACGACATGGACAAGCGGCATGGGAGCAGAGTGATGCGGCATTTAATTCCATCGAACTGCTCACCAAAAAATACAATTCTTTGGCTGGCGGTAAATGGAAAAATATGATGGACGCTCAGCCACGCAAACAAGCAGTGTTCCAGAAAGTTCCCCGGACTAAACTTGATAAACCATTACTCAGTCTGCCTGCGCCTGCTGCTACAATTAATGGTAACGAGTACCTGAAGTTTTCGGGCCAGAAGCCCGTTGCATATGGACTGGGCTATCAGCGTGGCGCTATCGGTTTACTGAAAAATAGTGCTGTTGAATATGAGTTCAGGAATTCCAAAGCAGATTCTCTTAAGCTGGAAGTGGCGCTAGCCCCTAACCATCCTGTTGACGGCAAGCTGATAAGATTTGAAATTTTATTGAATGGGAAATCTGTAAAGGTGATCGATTATCACACGGTTGACAGGGATGAAGAGTGGAAAAATAATGTGCTAACTAACCACGCCTTGCGTACTATTAATATGAAACTGCCAAAGCCAGGCGCTGCTCAGTCCAGTAACACGATTACCATAAAAGCAGTAGATGAAGGCGTTATTCTTGATCGGATTAGGGTTTGGGAGAATTAGCCGTGGAATAGCGTCATTAAATTCGATATCACTAATGGAAAACAGATTTTTATATCTAATTCTAATTTTTACCTTCCCGGTAAATCTACTGGCACAAGGCAATCCCGGTGCCGTGATTGCGGGGGATTTTGCAGACCCCTCCATTATCAAAGTGGATCATACCTATTACGCCGTAGGAACATCTTCTGAGTGGGCGCCTCACTTCCCCATCTACAAGTCCACTGATCTGAAGAGCTGGCAGCAGTCAGGATATGTTTTTGATAAAGCTCCTGAATGGACTTCAGGATCCTTCTGGGCACCCGAGTACTTCAAGATAAAGGATACTTATTATATTTATTACACCGCACGCCGAAAATCTGACAACACTTCATACATAGGCGTTGCTACTTCTAAATTCCCTGATAGGGGCTTTGTAGATCATGGAACAATCATCACCTTTGGTAAAGAGGCAATTGATGCTTTTGTCTTTGACGATGGAGGCCAATTGTATATCAGCTTTAAAGCTTACGGATTGGATAACCGGCCGATAGAACTGGTAATAAGAAGTGGAATGATATTTTTAATGAGGTGGAACAAGCATTGAAGTTAATCTTCTCGCAAAATTCCGCAAACTTGTTATTCAATAAAATCATCATTACCACTGGGTTTGATGACGGAGAATTGTTAAGGGTCAGATAGCTGCTTAGGCCCTTAAATCAAGTGTAAAACTAAACTTGCCAATAAAGTATTAATACCGGTTTTCTGAGGAAGCATGAAAATTTTTAGCTCTTAAGATTTGCAATGTTTTTTTGTCATCTTTGATGAAACCAGCGAAAAGTGGGGACTTGAACAAAAAACCCTGCAATGTCAGAGTGAATTTATTTTCAATAATGTTTTACTTAGCTATTATAGAGTGAGATTTACAAAATAGAACAGTTTGTTATTGATAAGTTTAGGGAGCTTAGAATACAGGCAGGGATCAGCCAGGTGAAAATGTCAGTTGATATTAAACTCAATGCAAAGTATGTTGGCAATGTAGAAAGCAATAAAACACCGGATAAATACAATCTGAATCACTTGAATAAGATTGCTGAAATTCTTAATTCCTCTATCAAGGATTTCGTTCCTGATAGCCCTTTACCGGGGGAGATTTCAAGAAAGAAAGTTAGTTCCTAATAATTTATAATGATAACCTCAAAAGAAGCTCTAAAAATCCTTGATAGTACACTGCCATTAATGAACTCCACCGTTGAAGGAGTTATAGAACTTCCCGCAGGTGAGGATTGGAGTAAACCTTTTACCATTGAAAATTGTACTATTCAAAAATTAAATTGTATAATGGTACAGTTTCATAATCGTGTTACTATCAAAAATTCCTATCTAAGACACGCATCATTTAACTTTTCATATTTTTTAGGAGGGCTGACAATTGAAGGCTGTGTGTTTGATGAGTATTTGGATTTTGAAGCAGGCGGACATAATTCCGTTGGAAATAAGATAATAATATCGGATAATCAATTTAATGGGTTCGTGAATTTTTTTGACTGCTGGTTCACTGGTGAAATATCTTTTTACAATAATACATTTGGAAGCGGTACGAATATTTTGAGCAAAGAACAGTTGATTTCATTCGACATTCCTGTTCTAATTGAAAATAACGTTGGTAATTTAGGTATCGAAAGTGAAGGCAGAGAAAAATAAAGCTAGCTTTCTGCATCAGTAGCTCAGTACGTGAACATTATAATATTGTATTTGATTTTAGTATTCTAAAAATTGAAAAGCAAGGAAAATAACATATAATGTTTTATAGCCGTATTAGATCCTTAATTAGAAATAAAGACCCAAGATTAATTGAAGGTCAGTTGGAATTTATCGTTGAGATTGATTTCGAATTCACGTGTAATAAGCCATTCTATTTCCCTTAGTCGATCCGACACCATTTTTAATGTCTCCATTAATTCCTGTTCCATTGGAAATATACCGATACCAAGATCCTGAATGATGTTTGATATTTGCCATTCATCTGATTGCAAGAATTTTAGGGTCAGAGAAAATTATAGCCTCAACAGGATACTCAGTTAGCCATGTATTATTATTTGAAACTTTTGATATCATCTTTCCCAACTTGGTTCAGTAATCCATCAAATTCTTCTGCTGTAAAGAATTATTTACTGTAATTTAATCCAATACAAATTATTTGGTGAGTCATTTCAATTTCTCAATTTACTCACCGAATAACTCACCCACAGAATGAGAAACTATGCGAATTTTGAGAACCTCTAAAATGCAAAAAGCCTGCTATCTTATGATTTGCAGTCTTTTTGTTGGTTTTGATACCATTATGGCGGAGAGTGGGGGATTAGCTCGCTTCTCTCGCTGTTCCCCTAAGGGGGGAGGCTTCAAACAAAAATGCTGTCGCTGCGCTCCTGTCCTTTTTTGTTATAAAGCAAGCCTTGCGCCACAGCGCAGAACTTGCTTTATAACAAAAAATGCCACCCTATTGGGTAGCATTTTTGTTTGGCGGAGAGTGGGGGATTCGAACCCGCGGACCCTTTGACAAGTCAACAGTTTTCAAGACTGCCGCAATCGACCACTCTGCCAACTCTCCGCGACAAAAGTACAAATAAATTCCTCCCGGGCAAACATTCCTGCGAAATGCCTATTAAATGCCTCATAATGAATCAAATTATTTTTTACATGGTCGTGAAAATTGGTAAAAACGCACCCCAGGCACTTGCTCAATGGGTTTATTGCAATGGCACGTTTAAGCATTTGTAACAAATACTTGTAAAATACTGTCTAAATACGGTGCAGGAGCGTATTTTTAAGCATATGTTTGAATTTTGCAATCAATGGTTTGATTTGTGCAATGTGATTCAAATCACTGCTACTTACCTTTATTCCTGAAAACTGAATAATCAACATTATGGAGAAGCCAGAAACCCTTGAACATTTTTATCAGCAGAAATTTAACAGCGTTCCGGAAACATTACTGCAGGGCGTAGGACACTTCAATGTGTTCAGGCTTGAAGACTGCATTGGGCCAAATGCCAAACCTGTTTCCTATACCAGAAGGGACTTTTATAAAGTAAGTTTGGTGCGCGGAAAGTTCTTATACCATTATGCAGACAAAAGTTTGGTCGTAGACGGCACTACACTGATCTTTTTTAGTGCAGATATCCCATATACAGTTGAAAATCTATCAGATAACAATACCGGGTTCTTTTGCATCTTTTCCTCTTCATTTTTTATAGAAAAAATCCGTGGCAGTTTGAAAGACCTGCCAATGTTTAGTCTTGGCGGAAAACCGGCCTATCAGCTTGATGATAAACAAGATCAGTTTGTATCGTCTATATTTCTTAAAATGCTGGAGGAGATCGACTCAGACTATGTATTTAAATACGATCTCCTGAGGAACTATGTAACCGAACTAACCCATTACGCACTGAAAACACAGCCTTCTGAAAGCCTATATAAACACCCTGATGCCAAATCGCGCATCACCTCTGTGTTTACTGAGCTGCTGGAACGTCAGTTTCCGATTGAAACTACATCCCAGCGTTTTGCTTTGCGCTCGGCAAAAGACTTTGCAGAAAAACTTGCAGTACATGTAAACCACTTAAACAGGTCGGTAAAGGAGACTACAGGAAAAACAACCACCAATATCATCACAGAACGATTGCTGGCGGAAGCCAAGTCGTTGCTGAAACATACTGACTGGAACGTGTCCGAAATCGGCTATTGCCTCGGTTTTGAAGAAGCTGCACATTTCAATAACTTTTTCAAAAAACAAACAGCATATACGCCGGGATATTTTAGAAATGTTTGAATTTAGCAATCATGTGATTGATCCTTGTAATTTTCAGGGCGTAATGCCTCAGTACATTTGTAACATTAAAACTTACAGATATGAAAACAGAATCAAAAGTATGGTACGTGACAGGAGCCTCAAAAGGACTGGGGTTAAGTTTAGTTAAACAATTACTTGCCGGAGGTTACAAAGTAGCAGCAACCTCCAGGAACATCGAAGATCTTGAAAATGCAGTGGGTAAAGGGAATCCGGATTTCCTGCCCCTGTCTGTTGATCTCGGTAAAGAACAAAGTGTGATCGATTCGATCCAAAGTACAGTAGACAATTTTGGTCAGATAGATGTGGTGGTCAATAATGCCGGTTACGGATTACTTGGCAGCCTCGAAGAGCTCAGCGATAAAGAAGCAAGGGCGAACTTTGAAATTAATGTTTTTGGTATGCTGAACGTGACCAGGAACGCAATGCCCTACCTCAGAAAACAGAAATCCGGACACATCTTTAATATATCATCTATAGGCGGCTTTAACGGTGGCTATCCTGGCTTCAGCATCTATTGCGCAACTAAGTTTGCGGTAGCAGGATTAACTGAGTCCCTTGCAGCTGAAATTAAGCCCTTCGGTATTCACGCTACGGTAGTGCTTCCAGGTTATTTCAGAACTAATTTTCTTACGCCTGGGTCGCTGAGTACACCTGAACATCCTATTGATGAGTATGCGATCGTTCGTGACTCGCAGGATGCCCATCAGCACAACATCAACGGAAACCAGGAGGGCGATCCTGATAAAGCCTCAGCAGCATTGATTACCATAGCTGAAGTTGAAAATCCTCCGGTATACCTGTTCCTTGGCGCTGATGCATATCAGACAGCTGAAGCAAAAATCAGTGCGGTACAAAAAGAAATGGACCAATGGGAAAGCCTTGCTACTGCTACAGCTTTCAATCACTAAGAGGCATGAATGGCCTGCATCAAGCCTGAACAGTATTAATACCATGTTCAGGCTTTTTTTTGTACCTAATTTAGGACGCAGCTGTGTAACAATCTAAAAATAGTTCTAAATTATTTTCAGTTTTATTTGTATCGAGTCTTAATAATGTCAATATTTGCATATAATAAAATTGTGAATGCAAAACGTACTAACAGCACCATCAATAGAATTTGTAGAAGTATTTCAGACTAACAGAGGTTCTGTATTTCAATCAGACAAGGAAAACTGCTGGTATGTAGATTTCGCTGGTAAACTGGCCCGTTTTGAATACAGGAATATGATGAAACTCCGTAAAGCAATCTACGGAATAGACATAGAAGGCCTGTTATTAAGCTCTGAATTGTCTCCTGACCTTGAAATTGTGTTTATCTGCGCCTGCGACCACTGTTATGTGCTCACATTGCTGGAAATTATCGATTTTAAAAAACTATTGGAAGGTACATTTGTAATGCTGGAACTTAACCGCATTATTCACGATAGGGTATACCGCTTAAGCTGCTAAGCTTACTTAGACTTAGAATCTTTCCATATTTCTTATTAATTCTGTTAACCGTATTTATTGCATTACTTTTGCAGTAGATCAAACGGTAATAACATAATTACAAATATATGAAAGACATCACACGCGTTCAGTGCCTGCTCTCTACTGAGGTTGAAGCACTGTTAAATCAACAGATAAAAAAAGAAGCTCAATCTGCTGCAGCATATCTTGCAATGGCTTCTTGGTGCGATAGCAATGGATTTGACTTTTCATCTGAATATTTCTTCAAACAATCTGAAGAAGAAAGACAACACCAACTTAAGATCTTTAAATACGTTCTGGATATGGGCGGTTCTGCCATCTCTCCGGAAGTAACAAATATTCAAACTGAATTCAACTCTTTTAAAGAGGTTTTTGAAGAAGCTTTGGACGCTGAGATCAGTGTTACTCAGTCGCTTAAAAATATCGCTGCCAACTGTTACAAAGAGCAGGATTACGTAACTATCGAATTTTTAAACTGGTTCTTTAAAGAACAACGTGAAGAAGAATACAAAGCAAGACGTGCCCTTGAATTGTTCAATGTTATTGGCGAAGAAGGTACTGGAAGATGGGAAATTGACAAACATGTTAACGACATTAAATACGATAGCGAAGGATAATCCCTCTGCTTTTATAGTAAACCGCTCAGCTTTTGTTGAGCGGTTTTTTTTTGACTAAAATCTATGTTTAAAATACTTCAAGGCCCTATTTGTGGGCAGTGTAAAGTAAAATCAGCCGCTTTTTGTTTGTAATTTTTATATTTCAATAGGTCAATTTGCGAGGTTTTTCAAACTAAATTTTTAATTTCAGTGTTATCATATGATTAACTAATCTTAAATCATTTTAAAGAATAACTAGCAATGGGAATATTTGATATATTTAAGCAGAAGAACGAAACATCCGATACGTCAGAACAAACAAGGACAGAAGTAATGGTTAACACTGAGCATCTCAGCACCGAAGAACTTCTGGAAAAGACTGTAAAGGATTCTTCTTATAAGTCTTCGCTATATAACCGGATACTTACAGAAGAGCTTATTGTGATTTCAGCGAACGTAGCAATTTCAGATACCTATCAATACCTGGAAGCAGGAACCAGCGTTGAGCTGTATTCACTACCAGGAGGCAATATCCCTTTATTTACTTCTATCGACAGGATATTTGATAATGGGATTGTAAAGGAGGATGTTGAGTTCCTCAAAATGAGTGGTGCTGATCTCTTCAGCCTCGCCACAGGGGAGACCTTCGTGGTCAATCCATATTCTGAATACAAAAAGAAAATCACTCCATCTGAGGTCAACGACCTGCTTGACGGATACTACTAAAAGCAAATACGCTAAACAAGAAAGCTCAGGACCATATGATCCTGAGCTTTCTTGTTTTAACACATTTGACTTTGTTAATATTATTCTGGCGATTTCTCTTGTGCTGCTTCTTCTGCTTTTTCTTTCTCTTTGGCAGCCGCTTTCTCTTTTTTTCTAAAGAATCCCCTCAGCAGGAAGTTATGCTGCAGGGCTTCCATATTCTCATCAAGTTTTTTGGTGCTCGATTCCAGGTTGCTTACGGTTGTTTTTAACCTGGTACCTGTTTCTTCATCGTTCAGCAAAACGCCAACGGCATTTTTATCTGAATTCAGTTTGCTACTGGTATTTTTCAGGTTGGTGGTCATTTCAGAAGCAGATGCAGCAGTCACCTGTAAGCTCTTCACTGCCGATTTGAGGTTGCTGAATACTACGGTATCACTCAGTAATTCTGTGGCAAGGGTACCTTTGTTGTTCAGTTTAGATGTATACTGCGAAATGGCATTGGTTACTCTTGCGGTTGTAGCCGATGCATTTTCAAGGTTAACAGTCATCTGGCGCAGGCGGTCGGCCATTACCGAATCGGTAAGCAGGGCACCTAAAGCACCTTTCCCTTTAACCATCTCAGTACTTACCACTTTGAAGTCGGTAGTGATGGCAAGGATATTTTTATTATTCTCCTGCAGGGTTTTCATAATGTCTTCCGGACCAAGGGCTGCTGCCACATCTAACCTGTCGCCATCTTCTACTACAGGCGTTTGAGCAGTACCGCCCAGTATTTCAATCATTTTATTTCCAATGAAACCTTCTGAACTTAGTTTGGCCATCGAATTTTTGTGAATGTATTGCTGTGCTTTTTCTTCAATGTGCAGGGTAACTTCTACCTGTGCATTGCCATAAAAGGCAACTTTGCTCACGGTACCAATTTTTACGCCTGAAAAGAACACGTTGTTCCCTGCTGTAATACCATTTACATTATTAAAGATGGCTTTAAGGGTAATGCTGCTGACGAAGCGTTTTTGTTTTCCTCCGAGTGTGAGGACACCTGCAATAAAGATAATAACTCCAATCACGATAAAAATACCTACGATGATTGACCTTTTGTTTTCTGAAGCGCTCATTTATTCTGTAAAATTATAATTGTAAAAAGATTGAACACGGGCATCATCACTCGCAAACACCTCGTCGAAAGTTCCCTGTATCGCAAATTGTCCATCCAGTAGCATAGCAATTCTGTCGCCAGTTTCCTTAGCACAGGTTAAATCGTGCGTAATAATAATAGCTGTTGTTTTATATTTCTCCTGAACTTCGTTGATCAGGTTGTTGATTTCAATACAGGTAATAGGATCTAAACCGGCGGTCGGCTCGTCATAAAGCATAATTTCCGGACGCAGGATCAGGGTTCTGGCTATACCAATCCGCTTGCGTTGCCCGCCTGAAAGTTCTGATGGCATCTGCTCAATAGTCTGCAACAGGCCTACCGCATCCAGCACACTTTCAACTTCTTCGTTGATCTGGCTCCGCTTAAGGTTCCGTGAGTTCCGTACCAGCGGAAATTCAAGGTTCTGACGCACGGTCATACTATCGTATAACGCGCTGTTCTGAAACGAAAATCCAACTTTAAGTCGCAACGCCATTAAGTCGCGCGACTTCAGTTCTGACACTTCCTCGCCCAATACATTTACCATTCCCTGGTCGGGCAGGAGCAAACCTGAAATAATTTTGATAAGCACTGATTTACCGGTACCTGAACGGCCCAGAACCACCAGGTTTTCTCCTTTATATACATCAAGGTCTACACCCCGCAGGATATGCAGATCGCCAAATGCCTTTTGTAATCCCCTGATCGAAATTACAGGGTTATTTTTATCGATGAGTTTCTGTTCTTTTATCATGATCGCTTAACGGAACGCATTTACAATTGCAACAATAACGATTTCTTCAACAAAGATCAGAAACATGGCAGCAACTACTGCGGCGTTTGCGGCTTTTCCTACACCCTCGGTACCCTTAGTAGAATTGTAACCGCAATAACAGCCAACAACTCCTATAGTAAAACCAAAAACGGTCGATTTAAATGAGGTGCTAAAAAGGTCAAGAAAGCTGAGCGAGTCAAATACCTGCGAAAAGAACATAGAAAAACTAGTCTGTTCGTTGGTGTGTACACTTAAAAATGCACCCATGAGGGCAACAAAAGCAGTATACATAACCAGTAAAGGGATCATGAATGTAGTAGCTAAAATACGGCTGACAACCAGGTATTTAAACGGGTTGGTGGCGGATACTTCCATGGCATCAATCTGTTCGGTCACTTTCATGGAACCGAGCTCTGCACCCATATTGGAACCGACTTTTCCGGCAGCAATCAGCGCAGTTACGAGTGGGGCCAATGCCCTTACTATCGCTATCGAAATCAGCGAAGGCAACCATGAAGTGGCACCAAAGTTTGCCAGTGAAGGCCTGGATTGGTTGGTGAATACTACTCCGGTAATGAAACCTGTCAGGGAAATGAGTGGTAGTGATTTATAGCCTACCTCGTAACACTGGTGAATGATTTCTTTAAACTCATAGGGAGGTACTAAAACTTCCTTGAAAAAGCGTAGTATGAACTGATAAATGTGGTAGACAGTAAAAAAGATGTCGTCCATTTTTTTGGATACGACGTATTTTGCAGGCTGGGCATTCGGATTATCGTTGTTTGGATCCATTCGTTGTAATTGATGCGGCCAAATATAATTTAAATCATCATTATATTTACTCTATATAAGAAAGCAACAAATCGTGAAAATTGTTTTTGTTTTATGCTGACCAATTGTGCATTTTGGTCAAATGTAAGACAACGTGTTTGATTAGCAAGCACATGGTGTCAAAATGACACTATGATGATTGGAACCTAAATAAATATTAAATGAGCAAAATATTAAAGAAAATCCTTCTGCTTAGCCTGCTGGCGATGGCTGGGTTACAGTCCTTTTCACAGGATCAACCTCCTTTTTGGAATGATATTAAAACGATTCAGGAATATGATAAAATTTATGCCCCGCCAAAAGAACCGATTTTGTTTGTCGGAAGTTCATCTATCCGCCTTTGGGTGGATTTTGTGAAGACCTTTAAAAATTATACAGTCTTAAACAGGGGCATTGGAGGTGCGGTAACTTCAGATATTGATAGGTACCTTGACCAAATTGTATTTCCTTACCATCCCAAACAAATTGTTTTATATGTAGGGGAAAACGACATTGTAAATGCACCTGATGCGGAAACGGTATTTAAATCATTTGAAAAACTGTATGCACATATAAGGACACAGCTTCCGTCAACACCAATCGTTTACATTGCCATTAAGGGAAGCCCCTCAAGGAAACAGCATCAGGATAAAGCAGTAAAAGCAAACCAGCTGATCAGGGACTATATTAAGCAACAACAAAATATCGTATTCCTGGATGTATACGCGCCGATGTTGGATAAAAAAGGAGACATGCAGCCCCGTTTGTTCAAGAACGACATGCTCCATATGAACCTGGAAGGCTATAAAATCTGGAATGGCTTGCTTATGCCTCATTTGTTAATGGATTAAGCACTGTGCAGCCTGCCAAATCAAGTAAAAAAGTTCAGGTGTTTATTGTCAGCCTTGCCAATAGATACCTTTACTCTTAAATTTTCTTAATGGTTGGTTCTGTAAGTACTACCGGACGATCATAATCTACTCTCAAAATAATGCCGATCGGGATACCGGACAGGATACACGCGACCCAAAATCCGGTTAAACCTGGCTTTTGTCGGCATGAACCTGCCCTTCGTCAATTAAACTTCTTACTGCATTTATTTTTGAGTTGCTTTGATCCTTAGCGGAAGCTGTAGGGGCATGTACATTTGAACCGGGCAGTCCTTTGCTGTAACACTTGTATTACCTGCAGGTATATGGCATAAAAATGATAGAAGGTCAAACAAGTAGTTGATATCTTTGTTTAACATTTTTGTTAAATAATATTATTAAAACGGTTTAATTGATGGCAGTGAGAGATACAGGAACAGAGCAGTTGATAAAAGATACGGCTAAAAGGATTTTCTTCTTTGAAGGAAAATTTCACGCCACTACGCAAGACATTGCTGATGCTGCCGGGGTGAACCGTACGCTCGTTCATTATTATTTCCGCTCACGTGATATTCTGTTTGAAAAGGTTGTTGAGGAAGCGATAGACAATCTACGGCTCACGATGGACAATGTACTGGTGTCAAAACTTCCCTTTAAAGACAAGCTGAAAAGGCTGATTGATGTTTTTATAGATGAAACGATTGCCTTCCCTTACCGCGAACTCTTTGTGATTACAGAAATTAAAAGACATGAAAAAGCAGATGCAGAACGCATACACAACGAAAATATTAAGCCCTTTTTGCTGGAAATTAAAGAGGAAATGAAAAAAGGAACGGTCGGCACGATGGACCCGAAACAATTTATGATGAACTTATTCGCGCTCATGGCCTATCCGGTAGTAGCGGAATCGCTCAATAAAAGTTTTCTGAAAATCAGTGATACTGAGTTCCCTAAATTGATGAAGCAACGTAAGCAACTCATTTTTGACATGATCTATAAACAAGTGTAGATCGTACTAACTATACCTATTATTACTTATACCTATTACT
>Ga0308164_10002814_pt1 | contig 16660 bp, 14 predicted proteins | sample PhyTR2_FD_201031 | JGI IMG/M metagenome (GOLD analysis project Ga0308164, IMG submission 201031) | Phyllosphere microbial communities from UC Gill Tract Community Farm, Albany, California, United States - DLSLT.R2 | ecosystem: Host-associated > Plants > Phyllosphere > Unclassified | place: USA... | reverse complement strand
GGGCTTTTTATTGGAGCCGTGATAAAGCATTTTCAGACTGGTACGAAAGCGAGGAGAACGCCAAGGGGATTGAAAGCCCCTACGCTCCAGGCACCATGTCCACCGCCTACTGGCAATCCCAACTCCCTACTCTATGGAAAACCATCAGCAATCGCGGCCCTGGCAACTTCGAGCCCTCACCCTGGCTGCCCATTCGCTGGGGGCAGCATCAGGTCAAGGAGTTCGACGCTGCACCGGTACTCGGCTATCTGCACCGCCCGATCAAGGCGCCCATGCAGGATGAAAACGGCAAGCGCCTGAAACCTGCATTGCAAGCCAAAGCGCTGCAAGCAGCCTGGGTGCAGGCGCTGGATACCTTGCCCGACGGTCAGAAACCTGTGCGGGTGTTCTACGACAGCACCAATAACCCGGAAGCGGAAATCGCCCTGAACAATGCCCTGCACGACCTGAACAAGGACGGCCACGGTCTTGAGCTGGGCAATGTCGAAGAGGGCTACGACATCGGTCGTCGTCTGGGCAATACCGGGGTCAGCGGTGCGCTGGTCGAGATCAATCTGGCGACCATCGCCAGTTACAAGGATGGCGGCGTCAGCGCCGTGGTCTATGCCGGCACAGATGGCAGCCTGACCGTACAAATGGTCCGCCCGCCCGATGAAGCTCGTAAAGCGAAGAACAGCCAGAACCGTGGCGCAGATCCGTTCACCTTCGGCTCGCCAACCGGCGGGGCACCTGCAGAGTGAGTTATCCGGTCTGCCTGGGCGACGCCACCAGCAGTGGTGGCCGAGTGGTGTCCTGCCAACTGGCAGGCACCCACACCCTCAACGGTAAGCCTCCAGCCGTGCTGGGCGACAAAGCCACCTGCCCGCTTCATGCGGGTGAGTTCGCCTTTATCGAAGGCCACCCTTCCAGAAAGCTGAACGGTATCCCAGTGGTCCTGCACGGCCATCGACTGGCGTGCGGCTGCCAGGGTGTGGCCAGCCATGCCATGAATGTGCGAGTGGTTTAGGGGTTTTATTTGTGATCAGGCTATGCAATGGAAGCACAGGAAAACCATATGGAATTGCGTGACATACATTCGGTGACCCGCTGGGGCATTGCAGGGATTTTAAGTGCGGTTCTGCTTAGCTACAGCGGGCATTGGTGGGGCAAAGCTATTGCCAATGAAAAGCATGAGTTGGCAGCTTACAAATCCCAAGTGATTGCTAAAAATGCAGAGCAACAGACTTCGCTGGCACGAACATACTCACTAGAAATACGAGGCGTAGGCATAGCAGTCAATGACTGGCATCAGTCGTCTGTCTGGCGAGAAATTGTTAAAAAAAATAACAACTTTTCATCGATATTTCCTTCACAAGCCAAAGCCTACGATCCATCGTTAAGCTCGCGAGAGACGACTGCGGATATCAATACTCGGGTGGCTTTTCAGCACGCGGCAAGCCCATCAGTAGCTTACTGGCCAATTCCCGTTTTTGCGCTTGGGCCTCCAAACCCTTACAAGAAAGCCTACCGCGCTGCAAGTATTATCAACTCAGGCCGCAATGCGGCAACGCTAGGAGTCACACAGTTTCTCTGGCAAGAAGACGAAAATACCAACTACGCACAAGGTATGATTGAGCGGCTGTTTGGTTTTTTTGAAGATAACCCGAAAGTGCCGCAGGCACTTATCGCAAGCGAAGACGGAGACGTAACGCGGAACTTATATCGCGAACGCGGTACTCCAGGCTTGCAAAAAAATACTCAAGTAGTGCCAACAGTATTCGAAAGCATGACAGGCCTGCTGATTACTCGCTCGGACCGGGTGGATCGCTACGTTCGTCCTTATGCGATTAACGACGCAGAAGACAACCAGAACAAAGATACCGATCTGGGCAAGCTTTGGGCTTTCTACTGGGAGCAGCCGCGTAAATTCAGAAAAGTCTATGAGGATGCGCAGAAGACCAAAGGAATTAAAGATCTATTAGGCCCAGGCACCATATCAACCGCCTACTGGCAATCCCAACTCCCCACCCTCTGGAAAACCACCAGCAACCGTGGTCCCGGCAACTTCGAGCCGTCCCCTTGGCTGCCGATCCGCTGGAATCAGCATCAGGTCAAGGAGTTCGATGCTGCGCCGGTACTCGGCTATCTGCACCGCCCGATAAAGGCGCCCATGCAGGATGAAAACGGCAAGCGCCTGAAACCGGCCTTGCAAGCCAAAGCCCTGCAAGCAGCGTGGGTACAGGCGCTGAACACTTTGCCCGACGGTCAGAAACCTGTGCGGGTGTTCTACGACAGCACCAACAACCCGGAAGCGGAAATCGCCCTGAACAACGCCCTGCACGACCTGAACAAGGACGGCCACGGTCTTGAGCTGGGCAATGTTGAAGAGGGCTACGACATCGGTCGTCGTCTGGGCAATACCGGGGTCAGCGGTGCGCTGGTCGAGATCAATCTGGCGACCATTGCCAGTTACAAGGATGGCGGCGTCAGCGCCGTAGTCTACGCCGGCACCGATGGTAGCCTGACCGTACAAATGGTCCGTCCGCCCGATGAAGCCCGTAAAGCGAAGAACAGCCAGAACCGCGGCGCAGATCCGTTTATCTTTGGTTCGCCTTAGCGGTCACTAAACACTCTCAATCGTAAACAAGGAAGAAAATATGTATACGCATTTTTGTAGGGCCTTTGTAGGGATAAATTTAGTCGCGGCATTGATTTTAATGGGAGGCTGTACGCAGGACTCCGTATCCCCGTGTGACGAACTGATTGGCGACTACGCCGCGAAGCCTAAAAATAAGCCGAAGTTTCGTATCGAGAAGAACGGCGAGAACTTCACGCTCACGCAAAGTGACGCAGGCACCCAGGTCAGTGAGCCGCTCACCCCCTTACCCAACGCCGAAATAGTGGAAATGTTTGAAGGCAAAATAGTACCGCCTCGCTGCATTCTCACCGCTGATGGTATGAAGATAATGAAGCTCCCCGCTGGCAGCGGCGTTAATCCCACAGAGGATCCCGATCGGAAACTTTCGCATTATCCCGAGCCCACCCCATTCCTCATGGGCATATCTGCGGGAGTAGCGGCTGTACTGGGTCTTTACCCCGTACCTCACCAAGAAAAACTCAAAGATATCGACGAGGAAGATGAGGACGACGACGGTTACATTTACAGTAAATAACCTACAGTTCGTGCCGGGGAGCCAAAAGGCATGTTCATCGTCGACGGATAAGGGATACCAGAGCATCACTGCTGGAAAACAATCATGGAGCGAAAATGAACGCTGTGAACAAAGAAAGCACCGGGCACCACGTTCTGCTTGCGATTATGGGATTAGGTGTCTGGCTGCCCATTATTCTTATCGCATTGCTATTTTGTGTAGTCCGTCTGTCCACCGGTTTGGGCGAAGGAATACTGGCAGTTGCCGTTACGCTTGGTTTACTGATGAATACAGAAGTCGTAGCGACCATTATTTTCTTCATCTACGCATGCTGGGCAAAGCCATGGCGATTTTCGAAAAAATGGCGAATCAGTTTTTACATCCATGCCTTAGTCTCTGGAATGACGACACTTTTGATTATCACCTTGGAAATAGCGTTTTCCTGATCCCGCCCCCCCCCAAAGAAAAGCCCCGACTCTCACGAGCCAGGGCTTTGTCTTACCGCACAAACCACTATTCCTGAACCATCCGCACAATCCGCTGCGGCAGTGGGATCTCGATGCCTGCGTCCTTCAGGCGGTCGCGCGCTTCGATGTTGAACATCGACGTCACGTCGCCCATATCGCCACTGCTGGTCCAGACGCGCAAGGACAAGGTAATTGCGTTCTCCCCCAGCGCTGCCACCACAGCCTGGGGGGCCGGGTCCTTGAGTACGCGCGGGTCATCGGCCATGTCCAGCAGGACCTGCAAGGCCTTCTTGAGATCGGCGTCGTGGCTGACGCCGATGTCGAAGGTGATCTTGCGGGTCGGCTGACGGTTGGTGTTGGTGATGATGCCGTTGGACAGGTTGCCGTTGGGAATGATCACGGTACGGTTGTCGCCGGTGCGCAGCACGGTGTGGAAGATCTGGATGTTGTCGACGGTTCCCGACACACCCTGGGCTTCAATCCAGTCACCGATACGGAACGGGCGGAACAACAGAATCAGCACGCCACCGGCGAAGTTCGCCAGGCTGCCTTGCAACGCCAGACCGATCGCCAGACCGGCAGCACCGATCGCCGCCACGAACGAGGTGGTTTCCACGCCGATCATCGACGCGACGCTGACCACCAGCAGGATTTTCAGAATGACGTTGGCCAGGTTGCTGACGAAGCCCTGCAAGGCCAGATCGGCGTGTCGCAAGGCCAGCAAGGCGCCCAGTTTGCCGGTCAGCCGGTTGATCAGCCACCAGCCTACGCACAGGGTGACGACTGCCAGCAGCAAGCGGCTGCCGTACTCCATGATCATCGGAATCCAGGCCTGCGACGCTTGCCACAGATGACCGACTTCTGCGTTTAAATCCATCGTTATCTCCTTACTCGTCACGAACTGCGATCAAAACCACGGCGGCCTGCCGTCATTTCAATGCTCAGGGCGATTCGGACTGGCCGGGGAACGCAGGGTTCCCCGGCTTTCAATGCAACGATCAGTCGCGGAAGTTGTTGAATTGCAACGGCATGCCCGAATCGTAGGCACGCAGCGCTGCGATGGCTTCTTGCAGGTCATCGCGTTTCTTGCCGGTCACCCGCACCTGCTCGCCCTGAATGGCGGCCTGGACCTTGAGTTTGGCTTCCTTGATGTGAGCGACGATTTTCTTCGCCAGCTCCTTGTCGATGCCTTCACGCAGGATGACTTCCTGCTTCATCAATTTGCCGGAAGCATAAGCGTCCTTGATCTCAAGGCACTTCGCGTCGATCTTGCGTTTGACCAGCGCCAGCTTGAGGATTTCGATCATGGCCTCCAGCTGGAAGTCTGCTTCTGCAGTCAGCGTGACGGTCAGTTCCTTGAACTCGAACGTGCCTTTGCCTTTGAGGTCATAGCGACGGTCCAGCTCTTTGATAGCGTTGTCGACGGCATTCGTGACTTCGTGTTTATCCAATTCGGACACTACGTCGAACGAGGGCATGTATGTTCTCCAGATAAACGGCGTGCGCACAATTCGGGCACGCATGACTTGACGGTGTGAAAGAACGCTCATTATAACGAGACTTTTCCGGCGTTCACTGTGAGCCTTCCATGCACATCCTTGTTTTCACCTTCTGCAGACCGCTTCAGCGCCATAACGTGCCGCTGTGATGGCGGTGACATGGCATGTTCTCGGTGCGGGCAGCCTGGGCAGTCTCTGGGCGACGCGACTGGCACGCGCGAATCTGCCGGTGCGGTTGATCCTTCGCAACGCGGATCGGCTGGCCGCCTATCAAGCCAATGGCAGCAGCGTGACGCTGGTCGAAAACGATATCGCCCATGCGTACCCGGTCGAAGCACAGACCGCCGACCATCGACAACCCATCGAACGGCTGCTGGTGGCCTGCAAGGCTTACGAGGCCGAGCAGGCTGTCGCTCAGTTGGCTCCGCGATTGACGGCGCAGGCCGACGTCATCCTGTTGCAGAACGGCCTGGGCAGCCAGGACGCTGTGGCGGCGCAAATCCCCCACGTGCGCTGCCTGTTCGCCTCCAGCACCGAAGGCGCGTTTCTGGAGTCGGACTGGCGCGTCAGGTTCGCTGGCCATGGTTTCAACTGGCTGGGTGATGTATCCGCCCCGACAGCCCCCGCGCTTCTGCAGGATTTGCACGACAGTGGCATTCCCCACGAATGGACGCCGGATATCCTGACCCGCCTGTGGCGCAAGCTGGCGATCAACTGCGCGGTCAACCCGCTGACGGTCCTGCACGACTGCCGTAATGGTGGCCTGCTCGAGCACCCCTGCGAGGTCGCCACGCTGTGCGCCGAGCTGAGCGATTTGCTGGGCCGCTGCGGCCAGCCAGCGGCTGCGCAGGAACTGCATGCGGAAGTGCTGCGGGTCATCCAGGCGACCGCCGCCAATTACTCATCCATGTATCAGGATGTGCTTCACGGGCGACGCACCGAAATCAGCTACCTGCTGGGTTACGCATGCTCAGCCGCAGCGCGTCATGGCTGCCCAGCACCGCACCTGCAGCATTTGCAGACGCGTCTGACCGCTCATCTGGCAAGCAAGGGTTTGCGTACCGACTAGCCCGCGCTACCCTGCTCGCATCACACGTCACTGCGACTTGCCCAATGCCTTTGCGCCAACGCCTGGAAAACCTGCCGGTAGGTCAGAAACTGCTGGCTGCCCTGCTGGTCCTGATGACCACCGTACTGCTGGTCGCCAACCTGACCTTCATCAGCGCGGCCTATTACATCTCTCAGGAGGCGATGGCTCCGCAGGCCCTGCAGACCATCGGCAGGCTGATCAGCAGCGCCAACCTCAACGAGCGGGCCTTGTACTCGCCTGATGAGGCGCGCGCGCTGCTCAAGGAGCTGAGAAGCTATGGGCCGTTGCGTGCCGCAGCCCTGTATGACAACAACGGCGAGCGGCTTGAACAGATGCATCAGGGCGAAAGCCTTGAGCTGCCCAGACGCTTCAAAGACCTGGACAGCTGGCGCCTCACCGAATTTCGCAGCACGCAAGTCATCACCGTCCCCAAAGGTGACGAGCCGCCAGGGCATCTGCTGCTGGTGGCCAGCAGCGAGCTGCCACCGGCCTTCTACACCGGCACGCTGACCGCCAGCCTGGGCATTCTGGTGTTCAGCGTGTTGCTGTGGCTGGTGGTGGCGCGGCAGATTCGCCGCCTGATCACCGAGCCCATTTACCAACTGGAAGAATTGTCCCGGCAGGTGACCCGCGAAGAGAACTACGCACTGCGCGCAGAACCCGGTAACGAAGATGAAATCGGCAGTCTGGCCGAGGCGTTCAACACCATGCTGTCGCGTATCGAAGCGCGTGAACAGCAACTCAAGCGCGCGCGCGACGACTCGCAGGAAGCCTACGATCAGGCCCAGGGGCTGGCCGAGGAAACCCGCCACACCAACCGCAAGCTGGAGCTGGAAGTCCAGGTGCGCAGCAAGATCGAGAAGAAGCTCACCGGCTTTCAGAATTACCTCAACAGCATCATCGACTCGATGCCGTCGGCGATGATTGCGCTGGATGAACAGCTGTACGTCACCCAGTGGAATCAGGAAGCCACAGCACTGTCCGGCACCACACTGGACGAAGCGCTGAACCAGCCGATCTTCCTGGCCTTCGAGCCGATGCGCTCGTTTCTGCCGCAGATCAAACACACCGTCGAGCGTCACAGCGTGACCAAGATCGAGCGCGTGACCTGGATCAAGAATGACGAGCCCCGCCACTACGCTCTGACGTTCTACCCGTTGACTGGCGATGCCGGGCGCGGCGTGGTGATCCGGATCGATGACATCACCCAGCGCATATCGCTGGAAGAAATGATGGTGCAGTCGGAAAAAATGCTGTCCGTCGGCGGTCTGGCAGCAGGCATGGCGCATGAGATCAACAACCCGCTGGGCGCCATTCTGCACAACGTGCAGAACATCCGCCGGCGGCTGTCTCCGGAGCTGCCGAAGAACATCGAGCAGGCCGAGGCCGACGGCGTCGATCTGGCGCAGGTCAACCATTACCTGGAAAGCCGCGAAGTGCCGAAACTGCTCGACGGCATTCAGCAGGCCGGTGCCAGGGCTGCAAAAATCGTCAGCCACATGCTCAATTTCAGCCGCCTGAGCAGTCGTCAGTTATCGCCCTGTGATTTGCCGGCCTTGATCGATCAGGCCGTGGAGATCGCCAGTAACGACTTCGATCTGACCATCGGTTTCGACTTCAAGGGCCAGCACATCATCCGTCAGTTCGACCCCGAACTGGGCCCGGTGCCGTGCATTGCCAACGAGCTGGAGCAGGTGCTGCTGAACCTGCTGAAGAACGCCGCGCAGGCCATCCACCAGCGGCCGGAGAGCGAAGAGCCCGGGCGCATTACCCTGCGCACGCGCCTCAATCCGCCGTGGGCCGAGATTCAGGTCGAGGACAACGGCATCGGCATGTCAGAGAACATCCGCAAGCGTACGTTCGAGCCGTTTTTCACCACCAAGGAAATCGGCCAGGGCACCGGGCTGGGCCTGTCGGTGTCCTACTTCATTGTCACCAACAACCACAAAGGCCAGATGGAGGTACATTCCTCTCTCGGCACAGGCACCTGCTTTACGCTGCGTCTACCGCTGGTGGCCAACCAAGTGAGCGTTCAGCAGCAGGTCATTTCAAAATCCTGATCAGGAATCGCATCAATGGGCTTTCGTTTGTCGAAGATTTACACGCGTACCGGCGATGCCGGTGAAACCGGTCTGGGCGATGGCCGTCGGGTCTCCAAGGATCATCCGCGCGTCGAGGCCATCGGTGAGGTCGATACGCTCAACAGCCAGCTGGGACTGTTGCTGGCGGGGTTGATCGATGAAGCTCAGCGCGTCCCGGCCCTCAACGAAGTGATCGAAGTACTTGCACCCTGCCAGCACCGACTGTTCGATCTGGGCGGCGAACTGGCCATGCCGACCTACAAGGCGCTGAACGAAGCCGAGGTCGAGCGACTGGAGGCCGCTATTGATGTCTGGAATGAGGAGTTGGGGCCACTGGAAAATTTCATTTTGCCAGGCGGTTCATCGCTGATCGCCCAAGCGCACATCTGCCGTAGCCTGGCACGCAGTGCAGAACGTCGCTGTCAGCATCTGAATGCCGTCGAGCCGCTGGAAGGCGCAGGGCTGGCGTACATCAACAGGCTGTCGGACCTGCTGTTCGTCGCTGCTCGATTGATCGCCAGAAGACAGGGCATTGCCGAGATCCTTTGGCAGCCCGCGCCCAAGCCGGTTTGATGGGCATATCCATTAAACGGAGCAGCACAGAAGACATCCTCACGCCAGCGTCCTGGCGTTAGGTATAGGTCTTGTGGGAGTGAGCGAGGCGGCGATCCGCATTGCTCACGAAGACGTCGGTCCAGACGCCCCATTTTCAGGGGTTTTACTGGCCTCTTCGCGAGCAAGCTCGCTCCCACGGCCTGCGGCCAGAATCAAGAGCAGACTTGTGTATAACGCTAGTTAATCTGCGTGGGCATGCCGTTCTGGACGCTCTGCGTCCCCTGCTGAGCGTCAGACGATCTCGTCAGGCCAGAACGCGCGAATCCCGGCCACGCCCTGTGCGCCGCTCTCCCAGGCCTGTTGGCGCTCGGCAGGACCTACGCCGCCCAGCAGAAAGACCGGCCTGTTGAAACCCGCAATCAGTTGCGTTGCCTGCGGCCAGCCAAGCGGCTGCGCATCGGGGTGGGTCAGGGTTGGCTGAACGGGCGACAGGGTGACGAAATCCACGCCCATCTGCTCTGCCAGTGCCAGCTCTTCGGCGTTATGGCATGACGCCGCCAGCCAACGGTTCTCAGGGAACGGACGCCCGCGACTGGCGTACTTGCGCAGTTGCTCCGCCGTCAGGTGCCAGCCGGCGGACGGAAAGTCGCCCAGCCACTCCAGAGGCCCTTTGAGCATGAGCTGCGCCTTGCCGGCACACAGGCCCGCCGCATCCACGGCCAGGTCACGGTACTTCGGGTCGTAACCACCCGGCGCACGCAATTGGACCAGCTTGATGCCGCCAGCGATGGCTTTCTGCATGCCGCGCAACAGCTCGATATTGTCCAGCCCCTCAGGGGTGATCAGGTACTCGCCGGGCAAACGTGCCGCCGCGACGATCGGCTGATTGGCGGCCGGAAAGTCATAATTGGCCAGCTCACGCGGGCTGGCCCAGACCAGCGGCTGCCCTTCTGCACCATGCGCCTGGCCAGTGAAGGCCGAGACTTCCCAGACGTCCAGCAGCACCTGCTTGTCCGGATAGTCGTGACAGACCTTGATCAGCGGACGTGCCGCCGTCACCAGGATGCCCAGCTCTTCCTGCAATTCACGTGCGAGCGCGGCCTGGACAGTCTCGCCCTCCTCGACCTTGCCGCCAGGAAACTCCCAGAGGCCGCCTTGATGCTGAGTGTCGGCACGCCGGGCAATCAATACGCTGCCGTCAGCGCCACGAATGACGGCGGCGGCCACATGAACTCGTTTCACGATCAGGACTCCTCCAGACCGGCCTGCTGCCAGCGTTTGAAGGCAGGCCACTGGTAAATGGTTTCGATGTACTTCAGCGCTTCTTCAGGCAACTCGACACGGTAACTGCGCAGGCGAATGGCTACCGGGGCGAAGAACGCGTCGGCAATGCTTGGCTTACCGAACAGAAACGGACCGCTTTCGGCCGCCGCAGTGCGGCATTCGGCCCACAGTTCGACGATACGGTCGATGTCGTTCTGGGTATCGACCGGAATCACTTCCAGCGCCTGATCCTGACGCAGGTCCATCGGCATGTTCGAACGCAGGCTGACAAAGCCGCTGTGCATCTGCGCGCAGGCAGAACGTGCCTGGGCACGCGCAGCGGTATCACTCGGCCACAGGCCAGCGTCCGGAAAACGTTCGACCAGGTATTCGCAAATGGCCAGCGAATCGATGATCGTGCCGTGCTCGCACTGCAGCGCAGGGACCTTGCCGGTGGGTGAATACTTGAGAATGTTCGCGCGGGTGTCAGGCTGGTTCAGGCGGATAACCTGATCGGTGAACGGAGCACCGGTCATTTCCAGCACCAGCCAGGGACGCAGCGACCAGGAGGAGTAGCGTTTGTCGCCGATAATCAGATGCAGGCTCATGGTTCAGCTCCATTGAGCCCGGCGCGAAGACAGGATGCCGGCGCGCCGGGCATTGAATCAGGTGCGATATTCCGCGTTGATCTTCACGTACTCGTGAGAAAGATCGGTGGTCCAGATCGTTTCGCTGCAATCGCCGCGACCCAGCTCGATACGGATGGTGATCTCTTCTTCGGCCATTACCGCCGAGCCCTGCTCTTCGGTGTAGGTAGTGGCGCGGCAACCCTGGCTGGCGATGCACACGCCCCCCAGGAATACGTCGATCTTGCTCACGTCCAGATCCGGCACACCGGCACGGCCGACAGCCGCCAGGATACGTCCCCAGTTCGGGTCGGAGGCGAACAGCGCGGTCTTGATCAGCGGCGAGTGGGCCACGGCATAACCGACGTCCAGGCATTCCTGATGATTGCCGCCACCGTTGACTTCAACGGTCACGAACTTGGTCGCACCTTCACCGTCACGCACGATGGCCTGAGCGACTTCCATGCACACATCGAACACCGCTTTCTTCAACGCCTCGAACAACGGGCCTTTGGCCTCGGTGATTTGCGGCAGGTCAGCCTGACCGGTGGCGATCAACATGCAGCAATCGTTGGTCGAAGTGTCGCCATCGATGGTGATGCGGTTGAACGACTTGTTGGCGCCGTCACGAATCAGGTCCTGAAGCACGCTCTGCGCCACTTTGGCGTCGGTGGCGATGTAACCGAGCATGGTCGCCATGTTCGGGCGAATCATGCCTGCACCCTTGCTGATGCCGGTCACAGTGACGGTCACGCCGTCATGGCTGAACTGACGGCTGGCGCCCTTGGGCAGGGTGTCGGTGGTCATGATGCCGGTCGCCGCAGCGGCCCAGTTATCCACAGACAGATCATCCAGCGCGGCTTGCAGGGCGCCTTCGATCTTTTCCACAGGCAACGGCTCGCCGATCACGCCCGTCGAGTAGGGCAGCACCGCCGAAGCATCGACGCCAGTCAGTTGCGCCAGCTTCTCGCAGGTACGCCGCGCCGCCACAAGACCTGGTTCGCCTGTGCCCGCATTGGCATTACCGGTGTTGGTCAGCAAATAACGCACGGTGCCCTGAACACGCTGTTTGGCCAGAATGACCGGCGCTGCGCAGAACGCATTCAAGGTGAATACGCCGGCAACGCTGGAGCCTTCGGCACAGCGCATGACCACGACATCCTTGCGCCCCGGGCGTTTGATGCCGGCAGAAGAAATGCCAAGTTCAAAACCGGGAACCGGGTGCAACGCAGGCAAAGGACCAAGACCAACAGCCATCGGGGTGCTCCTCATGGAGTGTGGCGCCGTCCGCATCGGTACGGCGATCAATGAAAAAACGCCGCGACGGGCAAGCCGGTCGCGGCGCAGGTATTACACAGTCAAAGGCTTAGTTGATCTGGCCGTGACAGTGCTTGAATTTCTTGCCCGAACCACACCAGCACAGCTCGTTGCGGCCCAGTTTCTGGTCGTTGCGAACCGGCTCGGATGCAACGGCAACAGGCGCTTCGCCACCCTCTTCATCGAGAAGCGGCTGCTCGATGCCAGGTGCCGGCGCGTGTTCGAACTGCATGCGACTGGCCAGCTCTTCGGCGTCCTGACGCAGGCGTGCTTCTTCTTCCTCTGGATCTTCGCGACGAACCTGAACGTGCGAGAGCACACGGATGGTGTCGCGCTTGATCGAGTCGAGCAGTTCCTGGAACAGCGTGAAGGACTCGCGCTTGTATTCCTGCTTCGGGTTCTTCTGAGCGTAGCCGCGCAGGTGGATACCGTGACGCAGGTGGTCCATGGTCGAAAGGTGATCTTTCCACAGGTCGTCCAGCACGCGCAGGAGGATCTGCTTCTCGAAGGAGCGCAGAGCTTCGGCGCTGGCCTGGTCTTCCTTCTCGTTGTACGCCACCAGCAACTGCGCCATGATTTTTTCGCGCAGGCTGTCTTCGTGCAGGTTGTCGTCTTCGTCGAGCCACTGCTGGATCGGCATTTGAACCGCGAAGTCGGTATTGAGCGCCGATTCCAGGCCGGCAACGTTCCACTGCTCCGGCAGGGACTGTGGCGGAATGTGCTGGATGATCAGGTTGTTGAGCACTTCCTCGCGGAAGTCGGCAATGGTCTCGCCAATGTTCTCGGCGGCCAGCAACGTGTTACGCATGTGATAAATCACTTTACGCTGTTCGTTGGCCACGTCATCGAATTCCAGCAATTGCTTGCGGATGTCGAAGTTGCGACCTTCCACCTTGCGCTGCGCTTTTTCGATGGCGTTGGTCACCATGCGATGCTCGATGGCCTCACCGGACTGCATGCCCAGCGCCTTCATGAAGTTCTTCACCCGGTCAGAGGCAAAGATGCGCATCAGGCTGTCTTCGAGCGACAGGTAGAAACGGCTGGAGCCGGTGTCGCCCTGACGGCCGGCACGACCGCGCAGTTGGTTGTCGATACGGCGCGATTCGTGACGCTCGGAAGCGATGACATGCAGGCCGCCCGCTTCGATCACCTGCTGATGGCGCTTCTGCCAGTCAGCCTTGATTTGCGCGATCTGCTCGGGAGTCGGGTCTTCCAGATTGGCGACCTCGACTTCCCAGTTGCCGCCCAGCAGGATGTCGGTACCACGACCGGCCATGTTGGTGGCGATGGTCAACGCCCCCGGACGACCGGCCTGCGCAATGATTTCCGCTTCCTTTTCGTGGAACTTGGCGTTGAGAACCTTGTGCTCGATACCTTCCTTGTTGAGCAGACTGGACATGTGCTCGGAGGTTTCGATGGTCGCCGTACCCACCAGCACCGGACGGTTTTCCGCGATGCAGGCCTTGATGTCGGTGACGATGGCGGCGTACTTCTCTTCCGCCGTCAGGTAGACCAGGTCGTTGAAGTCCTTACGCGCCAAAGGCTTGTTCGGCGGGATGACCATGACGGCCAGGTTGTAGATCTGGTGAAATTCGAACGCTTCGGTGTCGGCCGTACCGGTCATACCGGACAGTTTGTTGTACAGACGGAAGTAGTTCTGGAACGTGGTCGATGCCAGGGTCTGGCTTTCAGCCTGAATGTTCAGACCTTCCTTGGCTTCGATGGCCTGGTGCAGACCTTCGGACAGACGACGGCCCGGCATGGTACGGCCGGTGTGTTCGTCAACCAGCAGAACCTGACCGTCCGAAACGATGTATTCGACGTTGCGATTGAACAGCTTGTGCGCACGCAGACCGGCATAGACGTGGGTCAGCAGGCCCAGGTTATGCGCCGAGTAGAGGCTCTCGCCTTCAGCCAGCAGGCCGACTTCGGTGAGCATTTCTTCGATGAACTGGTGACCGGCTTCGTTCAGCTCGACCTGACGGGTTTTCTCGTCGACGGTGAAATGACCCGGCTTGGTGACTTCGCCTTCCACTTCCTCGATATGCTGCTCGAGCTTGGGGATCAGGCGGTTGATTTCGGTGTACAGCTTGGAGCTGTCTTCAGCCTGGCCGGAGATGATCAGCGGCGTACGCGCTTCGTCGATCAGAATCGAGTCGACTTCGTCGATCACGGCAAAATTGAGTTCACGCTGGAACTTGTCGTCCATGCTGAACGCCATGTTGTCGCGCAGGTAATCGAAACCGTATTCGTTGTTGGTGCCGTACGTGATATCGGCAGCGTAGGCGGCGCGCTTCTCTTCTGGCGGCTGGAATGGCGTGACGATGCCTACGGTCAGGCCGAGGAATTCGTACAGCGGACGCATCCAGTTGGCATCGCGGCGAGCGAGGTAGTCGTTCACGGTAACGACGTGAACGCCCTTGCCGGACAATGCGTTGAGGTATACCGCCAGCGTACCGACCAGGGTTTTACCTTCACCGGTGCGCATTTCCGCGATCTGACCTTCGTGCAGGGTCATGCCGCCGATCAACTGAACGTCGAAGTGGCGCATGCCCATGACGCGCTTGCCCGCTTCACGAGCGACAGCAAAGGCTTCCGGAAGCAATTGATCGAGGGTCTCGCCTTTGGCTATGCGGGCCTTGAACTCTTCGGTCTTGGCGCGCAGTTGCTCGTCCGAAAGGGCCACCATTTGCTCTTCGAAGGCATTGACGATCTGTACCGTCTTGAGCATGCGTTTTACTTCACGCTCGTTCTTGCTTCCAAAAAGTTTTTTCAACAAAGGCGCAAACATATCGACAGGATCTTCCACACATAGGAATGGAGGGCGGCCCCGTGAGTCGCCCGTGCAGCCCAGATGGCCGCATGCGAACGAGCATTCTACCCGGAAACGATGGTGAGGAAAGTGGCGTTATTCCACGATGCTGGCACAGCGCTGTGACGGGGCAGGTTTACAATGGGGCCATTTTCAAGCACTTCAACCCGTTAGCCGGGGAAGTTACTCATTGATTTGCATATGAAAGCACGGAAATGCCCTGAAAAGCAGCCGTCAGAACGCTTTCTGTTAAGATGTTCATCTTGTTACCCAGGCATCCCTCCATGGCCTTTCGTCCTCTGAACGCCCGCCCGCCCGCGGTTTTGCTGCGTGAAGCCAAGCCCCTGAAGGCTATATTTCGCCACGCCGAGCGACTCAGCCACTTGCAGCGCCTGCTCGAAAGCCAGCTGCAACCTGCGGCCCGCGAGCATTGTCGCGTGGCATCGTGGCGCGAAGGTACCTTGTTGCTGATCGTGACGGATGGTCATTGGGCCACGCGCCTGCGCTACCAGCAGAAACGCCTGCACCGGCAAATGATGGCTTTTGACGAATTCATCAACCTGACCCGCATCGTGTTCAAGGTGCAGCCGCCTGAAGCGCCCCGCGGAGCCGCCACGCACACGATCGACCTGTCGGCAGTGGCTGCCGAAAACATTCAGGCCACCGCTGAAGGCATCACCGATCCGCGCTTGCGCGCCGCACTGGAGCGGCTGGCCAGCCATGCGAAGGACAGGAAATAACCCTGCCTGATCGCTGCACGCCCTCCGCGAACACTGACTTTCCCTGAAAAACCCCATAAAAAAAGGCCACCCGAGGGCAGCCTTTAAAGAACAAAAGGAAAGAGAGTAAAGCTTGCTTACACCGCCGCGACAGGACGCATGTAAGAAATAGGTGCCGTACTGGCATCCTCGAAAGTCACCACTTCCCAAGCGTCTTTCTGCTCGATCAACGTACGCAGCAGACGGTTGTTCAGTGCATGCCCCGATTTGAAACCCCGGAACTCACCAATCAGGCTGTTGCCCAGCAGGTAAAGGTCACCGATGGCGTCGAGGATTTTGTGTTTAACGAATTCGTCCTCGTAACGCAGGCCGTCTTCGTTCAGTACACCGTCCTTGTCGACCACGATGGCGTTTTCCACGCTGCCGCCGAGTGCGAGGTTGTGCTTGCGCAGGTACTCGATATCACTCATGAACCCGAAGGTCCGGGCACGGCTGACTTCCTTCACGAAGGAAGTGCTGGAAAAGTCCACGCTTGCACTCTGGGTGCGGTCACGGAAGACGGGGTGATCGAAATCGATCTCGAAACTGACCTTGAACCCTTCGAAAGGCACGAAGGTAGCGCGTTTACCGCCCTCCTCCACTGTGACTTCACGCAGGATACGGATGAATTTCTTCGGCTCGTCCTGTTCTTCCAGGCCTGCCGATTGAATCAGGAATACGAAAGGGCCTGCGCTGCCGTCCATGATAGGAACTTCGGAGGCAGAGAGCTCGACGTAGGCGTTATCGATGCCAAGGCCAGCCATGGCCGAGAGCAAGTGTTCTACCGTGTCGACTTTGACATCACCATTGACCAGAGTGGTCGACAGAGTGGTGTCACCGACGTTTTCCGCACGCGCAGGGATCTGCACGACGGGGTCAAGGTCAGCTCGGCAAAACACAATGCCGGTATTCACAGGTGCGGGCTTGAGGGTCAGGTAAACCTTCTCCCCGGAGTGCAGGCCTACACCTGTGGCACGGATAATATTTTTCAGGGTGCGTTGTTTAATCATGGCATGGGCCGCTTCAGCGCAAGTTGCGAACTGGTATCAACAAAGGCTGGC
>Ga0308164_10002811_pt1 | contig 16671 bp, 11 predicted proteins | sample PhyTR2_FD_201031 | JGI IMG/M metagenome (GOLD analysis project Ga0308164, IMG submission 201031) | Phyllosphere microbial communities from UC Gill Tract Community Farm, Albany, California, United States - DLSLT.R2 | ecosystem: Host-associated > Plants > Phyllosphere > Unclassified | place: USA... | reverse complement strand
CCAGACATAGGCCGCCAGCAGCGAGATCGAGAGCGCCAGCATCAGGCCGGCCGTGACGCCGTCCAGCGTGTGCTCGCCGAACACTTCCAGCAGCCAGGACAGGATCGCGGTGCCGGAACTGAACAGGATCAGGCCGACGACGTCGAGCGGGCGCGTCTCGGCGCCGCGGTAGTCCGGCATGCGGCGAAGCACGAAGTACAGCGCCAGCAGGCCCACCGGCACGTTGACGAAGAAGATCGCGCGCCACGAGATCCAGTGCACGATCAGCCCGCCGACCGTGGGACCGAGCAGGGGCCCGATCAGCGCCGGCAGGATCACGAAGTTCATCGCGCCCAGCAGCTCGTTCTTGGGAAAGGTGCGGATGATCGCCAGGCGCCCGACCGGCATCATCATCGCCCCGCCCAAACCCTGCAGCAGGCGCGCCGCCACCATCATCTGCGGGTTCAGCGACAGGCCGCACAGCACCGAGGCGAGCGTGAAGATGGAGATCGCGGTGGCGAACACGCGCCGGGTGCCGAAGCGGTCGGCCATCCAGCCGCTCACCGGGATGCCGACGGCAAGGGCGAGGATGTAGCTGGTGGCGATCGATTTCAGGCTCAGCGGCGTGACCTGGCGGCTGGCCGCGATGCTGGGAATGGCGGTGTTGACGATGGTGGCGTCGAGCTGTTCCATGAACAGGGCAGTCGCCACCAGCCACGGGAGGTAGCGCTTGACGGTGCTGGTATCGGTCATCGGATGTTCGTTCAGTCGCAACGCCCGGGCAGGCGCCGCCTGAGCAGATTGTTACATGAATCGCGAAAGGCCGATTTTCAACTAGCGTCGCCCCCGCGAAGGCGGGGGCCCAAGTTCGTCGCATGTCGATAGCATAAGCTACGGACTATTCAAGCAACTTGGAGGAATAATGCCGGGGGCATTATTCCGACTTCGCAGGAATGACGGTTCAAGCCGACGCGTTAGAACTGGTACGCCGCCCGCACCAGCGCCAAATTCACGCCGCCGTTCGGATGCTTGATGCCGCCGTTCGAATAGTGCTGCAGGCGCACGCCCACGTCCCACTTGTTCGCGAACACATAGCCGGCGCCGATGTGGTCGGCGAATTCGAAGGCGGTCGACAGCTGGCGGTGCGTGTTCGTGTAGACGCTGGAAAACACGCTGGCGCCGATGCCGGCTTCGCCGTAGAAGCCGCGCTTGTCGTCGGCTTCCCAGCGGAACACCGGGGTCAGGCCGATCACGGCCAGGTTCTTGCGGTTGTCGGGAATGTTGTCCCAGCGGTTGGCGCGCCAGTAAGCGATGTTCGCGTCCCAATAGCCCGACAGGTGGTAGCCGCTGGTCGCGAACCAGTTCCGGTTCCAGTTCTTTTGCGCCGACCAGCGCGCCACCTGCACGTGCTCGCCGCCGCCGGCTTCGAAGGCGACGCCGTCCAGGCCGCCGAACTCGTTGGCGGCCATGCTGGCCTGGGATGCGCCCAGCGCGGCCACGGCGGCCAGGGACATCATGATGTTTTTAGCGGAGACCATATTCTGTATGCCTTTGTTGAATTAGCGCCGTGGAAAGAAAGAAGAAACCGGCGAATACCGGTATTTTAGCGGCGCCGCGATTTTCACGTGGTCGGGCCGTCAATTGTTAGAATCGGCATGGCATTTTTACCACTGAGGATATCGATGACTTTCCCCACCCTGGCATTTCTCGGCATCGGCCTAATGGGCAAGCCGATGGCCACCCGGCTGGCCGCGGCCGGCTATCCCGTGTCCGCCTGGAACCGCAGCCCGGCCAAGGCAGAAGCGCTGCGCGGCGCCGGCGTTACCCCCTGCGCCGACCCGGCGCACGCCGTGCAGGGCGCCGCCATCGTGATCTCGATGCTGGAAGCGGGGCCGGCGGTCGCCCGGGTGCTGGACGCCGCACTGGCCCACCTGGCGCCCGGCACCCTGTGGATCGACATGAGCTCGACCCGCCAGGACGAAGCGCTGGCCTTCGCCGCGCGCCTGGCCGCGCAGGGCTGCCGCTTCATCGATGCGCCGGTGTCCGGCGGCGTGCAGGGCGCGGAAAGCGGCACGCTGGCGATCATGGCGGGCGCCGAGGACGACGATTTCGCGCGCGCGGCGCCGCTGCTGCGGGTGCTGGGCAAGCCGGTCCAGGTCGGCCCGGCCGGCAGCGGACAGGTGGCCAAGCTGTGCAACCAGCTGATCGTCGGCGCCACCATCCAGGTCGTGGCCGAAGCCTTGCTGCTGGCCGAGGCCGCCGGTGCGGACGCCGCCGCCGTGCGCGAGGCGATCCGCGGCGGCTTCGCCGGCAGCCGCGTGCTGGAGGTGCACGGGCAGCGCATGCTGGAGCGGAATTTCGTACCGGGCGGGAAGGTGAGTACGCAGGTCAAGGACCAGCGCAATGTGCTGGCGGCGGCGCAAGCGGCGGGGCTGAGCTTGCCGGTGACGGCGGTGGTGACGCGGCAGTTCGAGGCGATTGAAAACGCGCTGGCGGGTGCCGATCATGCGGCGGGTTTGATGGCGCTGGAGCGGATGAATCCGGGCAAGCGGTTGGGAGAGGGAGCGGATCGGTTGCCGGATGCCTGAGCCGAGCAATAACTTCGGCGTTCCCGCACTGCCAGCACGTCATTCCCGCACTGCCAGCACGTCATTCCCGCGCAGGCGGGAATCCAAGTTGCACGAAGGTCTGCGGCGCTGGCTGCGGAACGAACTTGGGTTCCCGCCTGCGCGGGAACGACGCGCTAACTTTCGAACGCCGGAAGTTCAAGCGCCTTGCGCCGCCAAACTCATCTCCACCAACCTCACCCAATAACTTGCCCCGATCGGCAGCAACTGGTCGTTGAAATCATAACTGCCATTGTGCAGCTGGCACGGCCCCAGCCCATGCCCGCCCAGCCGGTGTTCGCCTTCGCCGTTGCCGATGAAGACATAGCACCCCGGCTTCGCCTGCAGCATGAACGCGAAATCCTCGGCCCCCATGGTCGGCTCCACATTCACGTCGACGTTCTCCACCCCCACCACCGCGCGCATCGCCTCGATGGCGAAGGCGGTCTTGGCGGCGTCGTTCACCAGCGGCGGGTAGTTGCGCTTGAATTTGAACTCGATGCCGGCGCCGAAGCCCGAGGCGACGCCGTTCGCCATCTCGTGCATGCGGCGTTCGATCATGTCCAGCACGCCGGCCGAGAAGGTGCGCACGGTGCCGATCAGCACGGCTTCGTCGGGGATCACGTTGGTGGCGCTGCCGGCGTGGATCTGCGTGATCGACAGCACGGCCGTGTCGAGCGGGCTTTTTTCGCGCGAGATGATGGTCTGCCAGGCTTGCGCGATCTGCACCGCCACCATCACCGGGTCGATGCCGCGGTGCGGCTGCGCGGCATGCGCGCCCTTGCCCTTCACCACCACGCGGAACTCGTTACTGGAGGCCATCATCGGCCCCGCAACCACGCCGAAGGTGCCGGCCTTCACGCCCGGCCAGTTGTGCATGCCGTACACCGCGTCCATCGGGAACTTGTCGAACAAGCCATCCTCGATCATGCGGCGGGCGCCGGCGCCGCCTTCCTCGGCGGGCTGGAAGATCAGGTAGACGGTGCCGTCGAAGTTGCGGTTCTGCGACAGATAGTGGGCTGCGCCCAGCAGCATCGCCGTGTGGCCGTCGTGGCCGCATGCATGCATCTTGCCCGCGTGGCGCGACGCATGCTCAAATGTGTTGAGCTCCTGCATCGGCAGCGCATCCATGTCGGCGCGCAAGCCGATCGCGCGGTCGGACGTGCCGTTCTTGATGATGCCGACCACGCCGGTCACGCCCAGGCCGCGCACGACCGGGATGCCCCAGTCGGTCAGGCGGCTGGCCACGACGTCGGCGGTGCGCTGTTCTTCGTAGCACAGTTCGGGATGGGCGTGGATGTCGCGCCGGATGGTTTCGAGCTCGGTCTGGAAAGCGAGGATGGGTTCGACGAGTCGCATGTTCTCTCCTTGATGCCTGCCTGGCAATGCATGGTTGAGCCTATTTTAGCCCGACCCGAATGAGGAAGGCCAGCACCGATACAAGCGCTGCCGGAATCGTATAAAGTACTGGATTCTCGACGTTTTTCCCGGATGTGATTCGATGACCACCACCCTTGTCAGGGCCACCTGCCCGCATGACTGCCCCGATACCTGCGCCATCCACGTGACCGTGGAAAACGGCGTCGCGACGGAGATCAAGGGCGACCCGGATCATCCGACCACGGCCGGCGTGCTGTGCACCAAGGTGTCGCGCTACATCGACCGCACCTACCATCCGGACCGCCTGCTGACGCCGCTGCGCCGCGTCGGCAACAAGGGCGAGGGCAAGTTCGAAGCCATCACCTGGGACGAGGCGCTGGACACCATCGCCGCGCGCCTGAAGCCGATTGCCGCGCGCGATCCGCAGGCGATCCTGCCCTACAGCTATTGCGGCACCATGGGCTTGCTGCAGGGCGAGGCGATGGCGATGCGCTTCTTCCACAAGCTGGGCGCTTCCTTCCTCGACCGCACCGTGTGCGCGACCGCCGGCTTTACGGGCTACAAATACACCATCGGTGGTTCGATCGGCACCGACATCGAACAGTTCCAGGATGCGAAGCTGATCCTGATCTGGGGCGGCAATCCGATTGCCTCGAACCTGCATTTGTGGATGCGCGTGCAGGAAGCCAAGCGCAAGGGGGCGAAATTGATCGCGATCGACCCGTATCGTTCGCTGACCGCCGAAAAGTGTCATCAGCACATCGCCCTGATGCCGGGCACCGACGCCGCGCTGGCGCTGGGCATGATGCACGTGCTGGTGGCGGAAAACCTGCTGGACCACGACTACATCGCCCGCCACACCCTCGGCTTCGACCAGCTCAAAGCGCGCGTGGCCGAATGGACGCCCGAGCGCACCGCCGAGACCTGCGGCATCGGCGTCGATGAAGTGGTGAACCTGGCGCGCGAATACGGCCAGGCCGCGCTGCGCGGCGAGCCGGTGACGATCCGCCTGAACTACGGCGTGCAGCGCGTGCGCGGCGGCGGCATGGCGGTGCGCAACATCACCTGCCTGCCGGCGCTCGTGGGCGCCTGGCGCCATGCGGCCGGCGGCGCGCAGTTGTCGACCTCGGGCTCCTTCCCGTCCAACAAGGCGGGGTTGCAGCGCCCGGACTTGCTGACCGGTCCGCTGCCGCGCACCATCAACATGAACACCATCGGCGACGATCTTTTGAAAGACGCGTCGCCGGCGTTCGGGCCGAAGATCGAAGCCGTCATCGTCTACAACGCCAATCCGGTGGCGATCGCGCCGGATTCCTCGAAGGTGGCGCAGGGTTTTGCGCGCGAGGATTTGTTCACCGTCGTGCTGGAGCACTTCCTCACCGATTCCGCGGACTACGCCGACATCGTGCTGCCGGCCACCACCCAGCTCGAACACGTCGACGCCCACCTCGCCTACGGCCACCTGTACATGATGGCGAACAACGCGGCGATTGCGCCGCTGGGCGAATCGAAGCCGAACACCGAGATCTTCCGTTTGCTCGCCAAGCGCATGGGCTTTACCGATGCCGCCTTCGACGAGACCGACGACGAGCTGGCCGCCAAGGCCTTCAACCAGCAGGATGCGCGCGCCGTCCACTTCGACTGGGAATCGCTCAAGCGCACCGGCTGGAGCAAGCTCAGGATGCCGGACGCGCCCTTCGCCAACGGCGGCTTCCCGACCCCGTCCGGCAAGTGCGAGTTTTATTCGAGCACGATGCTGGCCGATGGCCTCGATCCGCTGCCGGCCTATATTCCGAACTACGAGTCGGTGGCGTCGAATCCCGAACTGGCGAAACGATATCCGCTGGCGATGATCTCGCCGCCGGCCAGGAACTTCCTGAACTCCACTTTCGTGAATGTCCAGAGCCTGCGCGCCACCGAGGGCGAGCCGCGCCTCGACATCCACCCGACCGATGCCGCCACCCGCGGCATCGGCGACAAGGAGATGGTGCGCATCTTCAACGACCGGGGCTCCTTCGTCGCGCGCGCCCGCGTCACCCCCAAGGCGCGGGCCGGCCTCGTGGTCGGCCTGTCGATCTGGTGGAAAAAGCTCGCCAGCGACGGCAAGAACGTCAATGAAGTCACCAGCCAGCGCCTGACCGACATGGGCCGGGCGCCCACCTTCTACGACACGCTGGTGCAGGTCGAGAAGGCATGAACCCGCGCACCATGAACGCCCACCATGAACCTATCGCGAATCACCCCGCGGCTGCGCTCCCTGCTGCTGGCCGGCAGCGCGGCAGGGCTGCTGGCCAGCTGCTCGACCCTGAACTATTACGGACAGGCGGCGCAAGGCCAGCTTGAACTGCTGTCGGATGCCCGTCCGATCGACGACTGGATCGCCGACCCCGGCACCAGTATCAAATTGCGCCATCGGCTCGAGACGGCGCGCCAGATCCGCCGCTTCGCCGTGAGCGAAATGGCTTTACCCGACAACAACAGCTACAAGAACTACGCCGCCCTGAAGCGCCAGTACGTGTTGTGGAACGTGGTCGCCACCCCCGAGCTGTCCTTGACACCGCTGCAATGGTGCTTCCCGGTGGCCGGCTGCGTGAACTACCGCGGCTACTACAGCAAGGAGGCCGCCAGCGCCTATGCGAAGGAACTGCAGGCCGAGGGCAACGACGTCGAGGTCGGCGGCGTGGCCGCGTATTCGACGCTGGGCTGGTTCAGCGATCCCCTGATCTCCACCTTCATCAATTATCCGGATGCGGAACTGGCGCGCATGGTGTTCCACGAACTGGCGCACCAGGTGGTCTACGTGGCCGGCGACTCCCGCTTCAACGAATCGTTCGCCAGCACGGTGGAAGAGGTGGGCGTGGAGCGCTGGATGGACCGTTTCGGCAACGCCGCGATGCGCGAGGGCTATGTGCGCTACAAGAGCCGCAAGCGCGACTTCCTCGCGCTGCTGATGAAGTACCGGAAAGCGCTCGAACAGAACTACGCCATCGTCGACCGCACCGACACCGAAAAGCGGGTGGTCAAGGCGCGCCTGTTCCGCGAGCTGAAGGACGAATACCAGGTCTTGAAAGGCAGCTGGGGCGGCTATGCGGGCTACGACCGCTTCTTCGAACAGCCGCTGTCGAACGCCCACCTGGCCTCGATCGCGACCTACGAAGACTTCGTGCCGGCCTTCCGCGCCATCCTCCGGCGCGAGCGCGATTTCCCGCATTTCTACGCGGCCGTGAAGCGCCTGGCGGAACTCGACCGCAGCGAGCGCCATCGCATTTTGAAAGCGCTGGCGCCGGCGCTGCCCGCGGCAACCCTCATGGTGCAGCGCAGCGAAGCGCCCGCGGCGGCTGCTTCTCACTAGACGCTGTGTTCGAATTGCTATAAAAATGCTTGCTATCGGGCGCAGTGCCCGATAGCATCCTATTCGGCAACAGAGCACGACCGTGCGTTTTTTTTTCGGTCGATAAAGACGGAGACAGCGGTTCTATGGAAAAGATTTGGCTCAAGTCGTACCCGCCCGGCGTGGCCGCGGACGTCGATCCCGACCGCTACGCCTCCCTGGTGCAGCTGCTGGAAGAATCGTTCGTCAACTACGCGGCGAACAATGCCTTCGTCTGCATGGACACCTTCCTCACCTACGGGGAACTGGACGCGATGTCGCTGCGGCTGGCGGCCTGGCTGCAAAGCCGCGGCCTGCAACCGGGCGCGCGGGTCGCGATCATGATGCCGAACGTGCTGCAGTATCCGGTGGCGCTGGCCGCGGTGCTGCGCGCCGGCTACACGGTGGTCAACGTCAACCCGCTGTACACGCCGCGCGAACTCGAACACCAGCTGAAGGACTCCGGCAGCGAAGCCATCATTGTGCTCGAGAACTTCGCGCACACGGTGCAGCAGGTGCTGGGCAAAACGCCGGTGCGCCACGTGGTGGTGGCCAGCATGGGCGAACTGCTGGGCGCCAAGGGCATGCTGGTGAACTTCGTGGTGCGCAGCGTGAAGAAGATGGTGCCGGACTTTTCGATCCCGCACATGGTGCGCTTCAAGGATGCGCTGGCGCAGGGCGCGCGCATGCCCTTCGCGGCGCCGACGCTGCGCGCATCGGATGTCGCCTTTTTGCAGTACACCGGCGGCACCACCGGCGTCTCCAAGGGCGCCACGCTCACGCACCGCAACGTGATCGCCAACGTGCTGCAGTCGGAAGCCTGGATGGAACCGGCCATGAGCCGGCCGCCGGCGGTGGAGTTCCCGACCATCGTGTGCGCACTGCCGCTGTACCACATCTTCGCACTCACCGCGTGCGCGCTGCTGGGCATGCGGGTGGGGGCGCTGAACATCCTGATCCCGAACCCGCGCGACATCCCGGGCTTCGTGAAGGAGCTCATGAAGTACAAGGTCAACATGCTGCCGGCGGTGAACACGCTGTACAACGCGCTGGTGAACAACCCGGCGTTCCGGCACGTCGATTTCTCCGCGCTGAAGGTGGCCAACGGCGGCGGCATGGCGGTGCAGCGCGCGGTGAACGACAAGTGGCACGCGATTACCGGCACCAACATCATCGAAGGCTACGGCCTGTCGGAGACGGCCCCTGTCGCCACCTGCAACCGCTGCGACACGCCGGGCTTCACCGGCACCATCGGCTTGCCGGTGCCGTCGACCGACATCGCCATCGTCGACGACGACGGCCGGGCGATGCCGCTGGGGAGCATCGGCGAGATCGCGATCCGCGGCCCGCAGGTGATGACGGGCTACTGGAACCGGCCCGACGAAACCGCCAAGGTGATGACCGCGGACGGCTACTTCCGCTCGGGCGACATCGGCACCATGGATGCGGACGGCTACGTGAAGATCGTCGACCGCAAGAAGGACATGATCCTGGTGTCGGGCTTCAACGTCTATCCGAACGAGCTGGAAGAGGTCATCATGGCGCACCCCGGCGTGATGGAGTGCGCCGTGGTCGGCGTGCCGGACGAGCATTCGGGCGAGGCGGTCAAGGTGTTCGTTGTGCGCAAGGACCCGGCGCTGGACGCCGAACAGCTGATGGCCTACTGCAAACAGGAGCTCACCGGCTACAAGAAACCGAAGTACATCGAATTCCGCGACGAACTGCCGAAGACCAACGTCGGCAAGATCCTGCGGCGCGCGCTGCGTGAGGAAAAGCAGGCGGCGTAAGTTAGCCGAGAAACCGTCGTCCCTGCGCAGGCAGGGACCCAAGTTCTGCGAGCGTCGACGATACGCTGGAAAACTTGGGTCCCTGCCTGCGCAGGGACGACGTGCTATGGCGCGAACAACGTTTGTAATTTGAATTAAACAAGAAATAAGAAACGAGGCAAACAATGGACAAATTCTGGCTGAAGTCGTACGAGGCGCGCGTGCCCGCGGAGGTCGACTGGACGCAGTACCGCTCGCTCACGCACCTGCTGGAGGAAGCCTTCCAGAAGTACGCGGACCGCAAGGCCTATGCCTGCATGGGCAAGTCCATGACGTTTGCCGCACTCGATCGCATGTCGGCGCGCATGGCGGCCTGGCTGCAAAGCCGCGGCCTGCAGCCGGGCGCGCGGGTGGCCATCATGCTGCCCAATGTGCTGCAGTATCCGGTGGCGATGGCCGCCGTGCTGCGCGCCGGCTACGTCATCGTCAACGTCAACCCGCTGTACACCGCGCGCGAACTGCAGCACCAGCTGGTCGACTCCGGCGCCGAGGCGCTGATCGTGCTGGAGAACTTCGCGCACGTGGCGGCCGACGTCATCGCCAAGACCAGCGTCAGGCACGTGGTGGTGGCCAGCATGGGCGAGCTGCTGGGCCTGAAGGGCGTGCTGGTGAACTTCGTGGTGCGCACGGTCAAGAAGCTGGTGCCGGCGTGGTCCTTGCCGGGCGCCGTCACCTTCCGCCGCATGCTGGACGAAGGCGCCGGCATGACGCTCAAGCCGGTCAACGTCGGCCACGACGACATCGCCTTCTTGCAGTACACCGGCGGCACCACGGGCGTCTCGAAAGGCGCGGTGCTGCTGCACAAGCAGGTGATCGCCAACGTGCTCCAGAACGAGGCCTGGTTCGGCCCGACCCTGGGCAAGATCCCGGCCGGCCAGCAGGCGCAGTTCGTGTGCGCGCTGCCGCTGTACCATATCTATGCGCTGACCGTGTGCGCGCTGCTGGGCATGCGCGTGGGCGGCATGAACCTCCTGATCCCGAACCCGCGCGACATCCCCGGTTTCATCAAGGAGCTGGGCAGCTACCGCATCAACATCTTCCCGGCCGTGAACACGCTGTACAACGGCCTGCTGAACAACCCGGAATTCGCGAAGCTGGACTTCTCCGGCCTGCTGATGTGCCCGGGCGGCGGCATGGCGGTGCAAAAACCGGTGGCCGACAAATGGCTGGCCGTGACCGGCATCCCGATCGTCGAAGGCTACGGCTTGTCCGAGACCTCGCCGGTGGTCACCGCCAACCGCTGCGACATAAAGGAATTCACCGGCACCATCGGCCTGCCGCTGCCCTCGACCGAGATCCGCATCCTGGACGAGACCGACGCCGAAGTCCCGTTCGGCACCCGCGGTGAAATCGCCGTGCGCGGCCCGCAGGTGATGGCCGGCTACTGGCAGCGTCCCGACGAAACGGCCAAGGTCATGACCGCGGACGGCTTCTTCAAGACCGGCGACATCGGCGTGATGGACGCGCAGGGCTACACCCGCATCGTCGACCGCAAGAAGGACATGATCCTGGTGTCGGGCTTCAACGTGTACCCGAACGAAGTCGAGGAAGTCGTGATGTCGCACCCGGGCGTGCTGGAAGTGGCCTGCGTGGGCGTGCCGGACCAGCACTCGGGCGAGGCCGTGAAACTGTACGTGGTGAAGAAGAACGCGGGGCTGGGCAAGGAGGAGCTGCTGGCCTACTGCAAGGAGCAGCTGACCGGTTATAAACGGCCGAAGTACATCGAGTTCCGCGAGACGCTGCCGAAGACGAACGTGGGCAAGATCCTGCGGCGCGAGCTGCGGGATGAGAAGCAGCCGGCGTAAGGCTGTACCGCCGCCGGCTATGTAGTTTCTTACGTTGGCTTAAAAACCGTCATTCCCGCGCAGGCGGGAATCCAAGTTTCGCGAGTTGCTACGAACTTGGGTTCCCGCCTGCGCGGGAACGACGGCAGATGCCTAGCTCGTCGTCATCTCCACCCCCACCTTCCCATCCACCACCCTGAACCCCGCCAGCTCCCGCTGCGCCGTCCCCGCATCCCGCACCTCGTCCAGCCCCATGAACCGGGTCCTGGTCTCCTTCGGCGTCACCTCCAGCAGCATGTAGCCGCGCCGGTCGCTGCGCCCGTACTTGATGTGCGGGTTCAGCGCCACCTGGCGCGCGGTGCGCTCCTGCGGGCGCGAGCTGGAGGTCACCGAGGTGCCGACGAATTCGGTGGCGACCAGTGGATTCGCACTGGAAGCCGGCCGCGCGAAATCGGCGCGCAGTTCGGTCGCATAGAAGGTGTGCACATCGCCGCCCAGTACCAGCGGGTTGGCGGCGCGCGTGCTCGTCACGGTGTCCAGCAGGCGCCGGCGCGCGGCCGGGTAGCCGTCCCAGCCATCGGTCCAGAAGCGGCCGCCGTCGGGGGCCGCAATCGGCACCTGGGTCGACTGCGCCATCAGCGTCTGCTGCGCCAGCACGTTCCAGCGCGCTTTGGAAGAGCGCAGGCCGGCCGCGAGCCAGGCTTCCTGTTCCATCCCCAGCATCGTGCGCGCCGGGTCATGCAGCGCAGCGCAGCTCTGCGGACTGGCGGACGAGGAGCCGCCGGCGTTCGGCCGCGGGCAGGCCTGCACGGCGCGGTACTGGCGGTCGTCGAGCACGTGGAAGCGTGCCAGCCGTCCCCAGTCGTGGCGCTGGAACATGCGCACGCTGGCGAAGCTGCGCGGCGGCGGCAGGCGCAGCGGCATGTGTTCGTAAAAGGCCTGGTAGGCCGCCGCGCGGCGCTGGGCAAAGGTGGGGGAGAGGCGCTCGTCGCGTTCGCCCGCGTAGTCGTTGGACACCTCGTGGTCGTCCCAGGTCACGATCCAGGGCGCAGCGTGGTGGGCAGCCTGCAGGTCGGGGTCGGATTTGTACTGGGCGTAGCGGCGGCGGTAGTCGTCCAGCGTGAACGATTCGTCGCTGCGCACCTGGCGCTGCGGATGCTGCAGCCGGTAGGGACCCCATTCATAGATATAGTCGCCCAGGAAGGCGACCAGGTCGGGCGCTGCCTGCGCGATGTAGCGGTGCGCCGCGTAGCTGCCGAATTCCCAGTGCTGGCAGGAGGCCACCGCCAGTTTCAGCAGGTCCGGCATCGCGTTCGCGGCCGGCGCGGTGCGGGTGCGCCCGACCGGGCTGACGGCGTCGCCCAGCATGAATCGGTACCAGTACCAGCGCGCGGGCGCGAGGCCGGTGACGTTCACGCGCACGCTGTGCGCCAGCTGGGGCGTGGCCACCGCCGTGCCGCGCGCGGCGATCTTGCGGAAACCTTCGTCGTGCGCGACTTCCCAGCGCAGGAGCACGGCCAGTTGCGGGCTCGCGGCGACATCGAGGATGTTCGGCAGGATGCGCGTCCACAGCACCACCGCATCCGGCAGCGGCGCGCCGGATGCCACGCCCAGGCTGAACGGATAGCCGGCGCCGTTGGCCGGCGGCGCCGCGCGGACGATGCCGGATGCGGAGACGGCGGCCGCCAGACGCGCCGCGTCCAGCAGGAACAGCCTGCGCGTCACGCTTACGGCTCGATCAGCAGCGATTCGAGCGGCGGCAGCTGGCGCGGTTTGCGGTCCGGGCCGGTGGCCACGTAGGCCAGCGTCGCCTCGGTCACCTTCACGACCTCGGTCTGCAGGCGGTTGCGCTCGGCGTAGACTTCCACATAGACGGTGATCGAGGTATTCCCGACCTTGACGATGTCGGCATAGAAGGAAAGCAGGTCGCCGACGAACACCGGATTCTTGAACAGGAAGGAATTCACCGCAATGGTGGCCACGCGGCCATTCGCGCGGCGCACGGCCGGCAGCGAGCCGGCGACGTCGACCTGGGCCATGATCCAGCCGCCGAACACGTCGCCATACACATTCGCGTCGGACGGGGACGGCATCATCCGCAGCACCGGCATTTTTCCTTCGGGCAGGCGGAGTTTGGATGGGATCTGTTTTTCTGGCTGGGTCATCTTGAAATCTCGGTAAAGGCTACAATCAAGCCCGGATTGAACCATAAATACCTGAAACCTGTCATGCGACGCTCTTCTGCAAGCTCTACCCCACCGCCCGCCGATCCCAACGCCAAGCGCAACGACTGGGCCACGATCGGCACGCTGCTGCCCTACCTGTGGGTCTATAAATGGCGCGTGCTGGCGGCCTTGCTGTGCCTGATCGGCGCCAAGATGGCCAACATCGGCGTGCCGCTGGTGCTGAAAAAAATCGTCGACCAGCTCTCGATCGACCCGGCCCACCCGCACGCGCTGCTGGTGCTGCCACTCGGCGCGCTGCTGGCCTACGGCGCGCTGCGCCTCTCCACCACCGTGTTCACCGAGTTGCGCGAATTCCTGTTCGCGCGCGTGACCCAGCGCGCGGTGCGCACCATCGCCCTGCGCGTGTTCCGCCACCTGCACGCGCTGTCGCTGCGCTTCCACCTGAACCGCCAGACCGGCGGCATGACGCGCGACATCGAGCGCGGCACGCGCGGCGTCAGCTCGCTGGTGTCGTACTCGTTGTTCTCGATTTTGCCGACGCTGGTCGAGATCACGCTGGTGCTGGGCTACCTCGCGCTGCACTACGACAAGTGGTTCTCGATCATCACCGGCGCGGCGCTGGTGACCTATATCGCCTTTACCATCAGCGTGACGGAGTGGCGTACCCACTTCCGGCGCACGATGAACGAACTCGATTCGAAGGCCAGCACCAAGGCCATCGATTCGCTGATCAACTACGAGACCGTCAAGTACTTCGGCAACGAAGACTATGAAGCCAAGCGCTACGACGAAGGCTTGCAGAGCTACGAGCGCGCCGCGGTGCGCTCGCAGACCTCGCTGTCGCTGCTCAACAGCGGCCAGTCGCTGATCATCGCCACCGCCGTCACCGCCATCCTGTGGCGCGCCACCGCCGGCGTGATCGACAAGAGCATGACCCTGGGCGACCTGGTGCTGGTGAATTCCTTCATGCTGCAGCTGTACATTCCGCTGAACTTCCTGGGCGTGATCTACCGCGAAATCAAGCAAAGCCTGGCCGACATGGAACGCTTGTTCGGCCTGCTCGAACAGAACCGCGAAGTGGCCGACGGGCCGGACGCCAGGCCGTTGATCACGCAGGGCGCGAAAGTCGAATTCTCGCACGTCGAATTCAACTACGACCCCAAGCGACAGATCCTGTTCGACGTCGACTTCACCATCCCGGCCGGCACCACCACCGCCGTGGTCGGCCACAGCGGCTCGGGCAAGTCGACCCTGTCGCGTTTGCTGTTCCGCTTCTACGACGTGCAGCAGGGCGCGATCCGCATCGACGGCCAGGATCTGCGCAACGTCACCCAGGATTCGCTGCGCCATGCGATCGGCATCGTGCCCCAGGACACGGTGCTGTTCAACGACACCATCGAGTACAACATCGCCTACGGCCGCCCGGGCGCCAGCCGCGAGGACATCGTCGCGGCGGCGCGCGCCGCGTCCATCCACGACTTCATCGAAAGCCTGCCGGACGGCTATGCGACAATGGTCGGCGAGCGCGGCCTCAAGTTGTCCGGCGGCGAAAAGCAGCGGGTGGCGATCGCGCGCACGCTGCTGAAAGCGCCGGCGATCCTGATCTTCGACGAAGCCACATCGGCGCTGGACTCGAAGTCGGAACAGGCGATCCAGGCGCAATTGAAGGAGATCGCCAAGCAGCGCACCACGCTGGTGATCGCGCACCGCCTGTCGACGATTGCCGACGCCGGCCAGATCCTGGTGCTGGACCACGGGCGCATCGTCGAACGCGGCACCCACGCGTCGCTGATCGCGGCCGATGGCCTGTACAAGCAGATGTGGGACCGCCAGCAGGCAAGGCAGGACGCGGGTCAGGATGAAACGCTCGCTTCGCCGCTGGAAATCGAATAAGAGATAAACGATATGGACAAACAGATCGTCGAGATCGATATGGCCGACATCGGCCACGGCAACCCGGCCTGGATCGCCGCGCTGGAAGCGGGCAAGGTGCTGTACTTCCCGAATTTCGGCAGCTTCGCCAAGGGCGGTTTCGCGCCGCAGAAGGAAGAGCTGGCGCTGTTCCGCGAAGACATCCGCGATCCCAAGAGCCGCAACATCAGCCTGGACGCCGGCGGCAAGCTGAAAGGCGCGGCCGGCAGCGACGCCGACCAGGTCATGCTGGCCGGGATGATCGGGCGCTTCCGCAGCGAGGCGGAAAGCCTGCTGGACAAGCTGGTGCCGCGCTACGGCGCCCACCTGCGCCGCGGCGCCGCCAGCTTCCGGCCGTCGGTGGTGCAGACCCGCGTGCAATCCTGGCGCGCCGACGACCGCCGCCTGCACATCGACGCCTTCCCGTCGCGCCCGAACCGCGGCGAGCGCTTGCTGCGCGTGTTCGCCAACGTGAACCTGGAAGGCGCGCCGCGCGTGTGGCGCGTGGGCGAGCCCTTCGGCGATGTCGCGCAACGCTTCCTGCCGCGCCTGAAAAAATACGTGCCGTGGCAGGCGAAAGTGATGAATGCGCTGGGCGTCACCAAATCGCTGCGCAGCGAATACGACCACCTGATGCTGCAGCTGCACGATGCGATGAAGTCCGACCTGGACTACCAGAAGAACGCGCCGCAGGAAACCTTCGGCTTCCCACCCGGTTGCGCCTGGGTGTGCTTCTCGGACCAGACCTCGCACTCGGTGATGGCGGGGCAGTACATGCTGGAGTACACGGCGCAGCTGCCGCCGCAGCACCAGTACGACAAGGAGGCCAGCCCGCTGGCGATCCTGACGCGCCTGCAGGGCCACGCGCTGGTGTAACGGTCGTCCAGCGCTCAGCGCTCAGCGCTTGGCGGGTTTCGCGAACAGCGCGCCGGCCGGCAGGGCCGGGGCGTACAGGAAGCCCTGGTAGGCGTCGCAGCCGTGCTCGAACAAGAAGTCGCGCTGGGCCGCCAGTTCGACGCCTTCGGCCAGCACGCGCAAGCCCAGGCTGCGGCCGAGCGCGATGATCGTGCGGGCGATCACGGCGTCGTTCTGGTTGGTCAGGAGGTCGAGCACGAAGGAGCGGTCGATCTTGAGCATGTCGAGCGGCAGCTGCTTGAGGTAGGCCAGCGACGAATAACCGGTGCCGAAGTCGTCCAGCGCAAAGCTCACCCCGTGCGTCTTGAGCGCATGCATCTTGGCGATCGTCTCGTCGACGTTTTCCAGCAGCGAGGTTTCGGTCAGTTCGAGCTTGAGCAGGCGCGCATCGATGCCGGCGACGGTGACCAGTTCCAGCACCTGGGCCACGAACTGCGGATGGTGAAGCTGGCGCGCGCTGACGTTGACCGCGATCTCGATCCGCGCCGTCGCCGGGTCGGCTGCCCAGACGAGCAGCTGGCTGCAGGCCTTCTTCAGCACCCACTGCCCGAGCGCCACCACCAGGCCGGTCTCCTCGGCCAGCGGGATGAACTCGACCGGCGGGATCATGCCGCGGGTCGGATGGCGCCAGCGCACCAGCGCCTCGACGCCGGTGACCTGGCCCTTGCGGTCGATCTGCGGCTGGTAGTGCAGGTCCAGCTCGTGTTCGCAGTG
>Ga0308164_10002808_pt1 | contig 16684 bp, 16 predicted proteins | sample PhyTR2_FD_201031 | JGI IMG/M metagenome (GOLD analysis project Ga0308164, IMG submission 201031) | Phyllosphere microbial communities from UC Gill Tract Community Farm, Albany, California, United States - DLSLT.R2 | ecosystem: Host-associated > Plants > Phyllosphere > Unclassified | place: USA... | reverse complement strand
TCTGCGTCGCGGGATCGTTCACCATGATCGTCGACGACGGGGTGACTCGCGTATCCGTGCCGCTCGATCGTCCCGATCGCGGTCTACACATCGGCTCGCCAGTTTGGCGGGAAATGACCGATTTCAGTGCGGATTGCGTGCTGCTCGTTTTGGCGAGTGCGCCGTACGAAAACGCAGACTATATTCGCGACTATGATGAATTCCGCCGCGTCGTCATACAGCGGAGCGGAGAACGATCATGACAATCCCTTTTCTCGATCTCAGAGCCGCCAACCTGGGCGTTAAAGACGAAATCGACGCTGCGATTGCGCGGGTGCTGGACTCGGGTTGGCTGATCGGCGGACCGGAGGTCGAACGGTTCGAGCAGATGTTCGCCGCCTATTGCGAAGCGGAGCACTGCGTCGGTGTCGGCAACGGTCTGGACGCACTTCACCTTCTACTGCGCTCGGCCGCAATCGGGCCCGGTGACGAAGTTATCGTCGCCAGCAATACCTTTATCGCGACCTGGCTGGCCGTGGACATGGTAGGCGCGATCCCCGTGCCTGTGGAGCCGAACCCGACGACGCACAACCTCGACCCCACCCTCGTCGAGCAGGCGATCACTTCACGCACCCGTGCCATTTTGGTAACACACCTCTACGGGCAGCCGGCCGACCTCGATCCACTGCTCGACCTATGCCGACGCCATGGGCTGAAACTGTTCGAGGACGCGGCACAAGCACATGGCGCGCGCTACAAGGGGCGGGTGCTTGGCGGACACAGCGACGGCATCGCATGGAGCTTCTATCCCAGCAAAAATCTCGGCGCGCTGGGCGATGGGGGGGCAGTAACGTGCAACGACGCCCAGATCGCATTGCGCATACGGACCCTCGCCAATTACGGGTCGGAACGCCGCTATGTGAACATTGAACGCGGCGTGAATTCGCGGCTCGACCCAATCCACGCGGCTGCAATGGCGGCCAAGCTGCCGCTACTGGACGCGTGGAACGACCATCGTCGCTCAATCGCGGCCCTTTATATGGATGGACTGGCCGATTCAGCGGTGACGCTGCCGCATGTGCCTGACTGGGCCGAGCCGGCCTGGCACCTCTTTGTAATCCGCACGCAAGATCGCGAAAACCTGCAAGCTCATCTGGCATCGCGCGGCATCCAGACATTGATTCATTATCCAATCCCGCCGCATCGCCAGCAGGCATATGCCGATAGCCCCGCGGGCGATGCCCAGCTGCCAATCGCCGAGCGACTAGCATCCGAAGTACTGAGCCTGCCGATCGGTCCTCAAATGCCGTTCAGTCATGCACAAGCGGTGATCGCTGCGATCTCCGATTGGTCGCCGGCTTGAGCGACAGCAAGGCATCCTACCGGCAAATCCTCAAATCCACGTCGATTGTCGGCGGTGCCACGGTCGCCTCGCTGGTGTTCGGCCTCGTTCGCAGCAAGATACTCGCGCTTCTTGTTGGTCCTGCTGGGATAGGCCTGTTTGGCGTTCTGAACGTGCTGTTCAACACCGGCACCACGGTTGCGGGTCTAAGCCTTCAGTCTACCGGTATCCGACAGGTGGGTGCCACCCCCGCCGACAGTCCGGAACGGGCAAGGGCGGAAACCGGACTGTGGCTGTTTGCCTGGCTTGCCGCGATCATCGGCGGCTTCGCCTTCTGGCTGTTCGAACGCTTCGTCTACGTACCCAACACTTTGGCGCTAATGAGCGGCCCCTCCTTTCCCTGGATCGCACTAGCGGTCGGCCTCGGCACGCTGAATGGCGCCCAGCTCGTACTCTTGCAGGTTTATGGCAAGATCACAGCCATCGCCTATGTACGGCTGCTGGGTTCGTTCCTGTCGATGGTCCTAGCGGTGCTTGCCGTCTACCTGCTCGGGACCACCGGGCTTTATGTCGCAGTATTGGCCGTGCCGCTCGCCGGCATCGCTGTGGCATTCATCTGGTCACGCGATACGGGTCTACGGATCCACCCGCCGATCGGCCGCTGGGTGATAGGCGAATGGCACACCCTTATCGTCATGGGTGTCGGCCTGACCGCTGCCAGCATAACAGGAAATGCCAGTCAGCTGCTGCTTCGGTCGGTCATCACCGATCAAGGCGGCCTGTCGGCCGCTGGCCTGTTCCAAGCCGCATGGACACTGACCAACGTCAACCTCAGCGTCATCCTGTCGGCGATGGCCGTAGACTATTTTCCACGCCTGACCGCGCTAGCGCGATATCCCGACAAGCTGGCCGAGACATTGAACCAGCAGCTTCATGTCGCGCTCCTACTGGCCAGCCCCATTCTTACCTTTGCCGTGGGATTTGCCCCTTTCCTGATTCGGGTGCTCTACAGCGACAGCTTCGTGGGAGCATCCCATGTGTTGCAGATGCAAATCGCGGGCGACGTTCTCAAGCTCGCGACATGGTCGATGGGCTATGTCCTACTTGCCCTGAACGCTACGGTGGGATTTTTTATCGCCGGGGTGACCTTCGACATTGCGATCGTGGTTCTGGTATGGCTCCTGTACCCCCTGATGGGTCTGGACAGTGCGGGGATAGGCTATGTCATCGCACTTGCATTGTCGATGATGGTTTCCCTGGTCCTAATCGCTCGCCACGGTATTAAAATCGAGCGACGAAACATGATCTGGATGGCGGCGCTGTTCGGCTGCCTGATCGTACTGAGCTTGGTCTCCATGTATTCCATCGTAGCCGGCATCGGCGTCAGCCTAGCTGCGCTAACCGCCACTATAGTGGTCACTTGGCGCGAAGCACGCAGGATGGATCTTCCCTTACCTGAACGCCTGCGCAGCTTTCTTCGCTTCAATTAATTTAGGCTCAAGCAATAGGATGAAGATCAGTGTCCATTAGCGTCATCATCCCAAACTGGAATGCAGGCGATCTTCTGCGCGATGCGGTAATGTCTGTTAACGGCGATTTGTTAGTGAGTGAAATAATTGTAGTTGATAATGCGTCGACTGATGGATCAGCTGATCGCCTTTTAGAATTAGGCTTGCATAAGCTGCGCCTGATTCGCAATATTACTAATATTGGTGCAGCCAAAGCTAGGAATATTGGCGTTACCGAATCAATAAATAAGTTTGTTTCCTTTTTGGATGCGGACGATCTTTTATCTAAAGATGCGCTAAGCAGCGCAATGTATTGTATTATTAATAATAATCTAGATATGTGCATTCTTAATATGCTTCGCTTGTTTGACGATAATCAAACAAAAGAGTTTGTGCCTCATCTTAAAGGTATAATTAGTGGGCGAGAAGCTTTTCAGCGCACACTTGCGGGTTGGAAAATTCATCCTATGGGATTAATGCGTCGAGAGTTATACGATCGCGCAATGTCATCTTTTACTTTTCATGGTCACTCCGATGACGAATTATTAACTAGGCACCTTTTTTTGGCAGCCGATCGTGTTGGTTCGGTAAAGGGTAGTTACTTATACCGTGACAATCACAAACCACTCACAGCAGAAAGAGCTACAGGCCAAGCGTCTACAGAACTAAAGGTACTACATCTTGCTATATCTCAACGTCCCGAAATTTCTGAATCTCTAATACGGCAAACTAGAAACTATTCGATAGGGTTGTTGCTAATTTTATGGAAGCAGCTTTTGAAGGAAGGTAAGAGTCCGAGGGTTATGTCATCCATGTTAAGACAAGTCGCCGATCAAAGGATTGATTGGCGACCATCCGACTGGCGCCATTTTTTGGCCTTTTCAGCGATGCGCGCGTCCATGCCCGTGCTGAGCTATCGCGCATCGTGACTACCGCCCCCTCCGGGCTGATGACGGCACGGCGCCATAGCGCAACCTTGTGCATCCTGTGCTTCAATCAGGAACGCTATATCGGGCAGGCGCTTGAAGCAGCATTGAGCCAGACCGGTGACCCTATTGAAATCATCGTCAGCGACGATGGGTCCAGTGATAACTCGGTGCAGGTGGCGCAGAAGATTGCGGCCGAGTACCATGGGCCGCACTGCGTCATCGTCCGCCAAACGCCCTGCAATCTGGGCACGCTGCATCATCTGTTCGACGTCGCCGAACTGGCGACGGGCGATCTGCTGGTGGTCGGCGCCGCGGATGATTTATCTCTGCCCGATCGGGTCGCGACGCTAGTCGACGTCTGGCGTCGCGAGAAGGCCAGCGCTCTGTTCTCCGGTTATGGAATCATCGATGACACCGGAACGGTCGTGGAGGATTTCCACCGCTTCGACGATCGCTGGCTGCCAATCCACGATTATCTGCCGGGACGGACGATGGTATCGATCCATGGCGCCTCATCGGCCTATGACCGCCAAGCGCTGATCACGCTGCCACGTCCGACCACGCGCATCCTGTTCGAAGACACCTGGCTGACACTGATACTTACATTAACGGGCGGCAGGATACGCTACGTCGATCAGGCGCTCGTGGCGTATCGGCGTCACACAGAATCGATCACTAATTTCGGCGAACGCACCCGCGATACGCGCGCGACTATCGCGGCAGCAGACCAACAGGAGCGCCGGGGCGCAGCAGCCTATCGCGATGTGGTACGCTCTTTTCGGGATCAGGCGATCGCTGCGGATCTTGATGACCGCGTCGCCATGGATATTGTCGATCGCGATCTTCGCTTCTTCGACGCGCAAGCGACATGGCCCCGGTTGAACTGGCAGGCCAGGCTGACTGCAACGGCACGCGCGCGGCAGCCCTGGATGTGGCGCTGGGCGTTGCTGAGGCTGATGAGCCCAACATTGCGTGTCGCCATCGCAAAGGGGCGGCAGATGGCTCGCCGGAGCACAACGTGAGGACACTCTTCGTCACATGGGACGGACCGCAAGTCAGCTATCTCGAATCGTTATTCCTGCCGATCTTCGAGGCGCTGGCAGCGCAGGGTTTTCCGTTCGACATCCTCCAGTTCCGCTGGGGGGATGCAGCGCAAGAACAGCGCATCCGGGAACGCTGCGGCGCAAGCGGCATCGGCTATCGCGTCCATCCGATCTGGCGGGGCGTTAGCGGGATCGCGCCTTTCGCGACCGCGCTTGTCGGCGGGCGGGCGGTCACAGTCGCAGCCCGGCAGTTCGGCTCCGACCTGATTATGCCGCGCAGCCTAATGCCGGCGCTCGCCACCTTGGCCGCAAGGGGGCTTGATCGTCCGATTCTGTTCGATGCCGATGGCCTCCAGGCCGATGAGCGTGTCGAATTCGCGGGCCTGTCGCCAACCGGTGCGGTGTACCGCGTCCTGCGCGACATTGAGGCACAGATCGTGCGGCGATCGGTGGCGGTTCTGACGCGCTCATCAACCGCGTCCGACATTCTGCTGGCGCGCGCAGGGCCACCGGTGGACATCACCCGCTTCCACGTTGTCACCAACGGTCGCGACACCGATGCATTTCATCCCGGCAACGAGAGCGAGCGCCGTGCCATGCGCCAGGACCTGGGCATTTCAGAAAATGCCCCTCTGCTCGTCTATTCGGGATCGGTAGGCGCGCAATACCGGCTGGACCAGGCTGTCGACCTGGTTCGCCACATGCGCGATCGGCGCACCGACAGCCACCTTCTCGTACTCTCCGGCTCACCGGCAGACGCGGCATCAATCTTAACTGATGCGGGATGTGCTGGAGACAGTGTCACGGTGCGGCGCAGCGCACCTGCAGACGTATCGCGTTTCCTTGCCGCGGCCGATGTCGGCATCGCCTTTCGCGCGCCCAGCTTCTCAATGCAGGCAGTGGCACCGGTAAAGATTGCCGAATATTTGCTATGCGGATTACCCATCGTGGGGAATTCGCAGATCGGCGAGACCAAAGCCGCCATCGATGCCGGGGTTTTCTTCGATGGTTCGAACCACGACGCCGCATCATGGATCACGGATCATATATTGCCATCCCGCAACATTATTCGTCAAAAAGCCCGCGAAGTCGGAATTGGTACCTTTTCTTTAGGTTCTACCGTCAATTCCTATGTCCAGGCAATTTCCGCTTTCCAGTCATTGCCTAGTCAGATCAATCTAGATTTAGCAGGCAGGACATGATACATCCGCTTTCTTACGTTGAGAACTGCCGCATAGGGGAAGGCACCAGCATCTGGCAGTTTTCAGTCGTATTGGCTGGTGCTTGCATCGGGCGTGACTGTAATCTCAATGCGCATACGCTTGTCGAGGGCGGAGCGATACTGGGCGACCGTGTCACGCTAAAGTCTGGAGTTTATGTCTGGGATGGCATAACCCTGGAAGATGATGTGTTCTGCGGTCCTAACGCCACCTTCACCAACGATAAGAGGCCTCGGTCGAAAGTCTATCCGGAGTCTTTAACGAAAACGTTGGTAAAGCGAGGAGCTAGCATTGGCGCCGGGGCAATCATCCTTCCCGGCTTGGTGATTGGGCAAGGCGCAATGATAGGCGCTGGGGCCGTGGTGACGCGGAATGTCGAAGATGGCGCCGTTGTTGTCGGCAATCCTGCAGCGCCGCTGCCCAGAACCTCGTCGCGGCTAAATCTCTAGATCTTTAGTCCCGGCATCTGGTGGATTGGATCGACGATGAACCTGAACGGCCGCTCGGCAAATTGAATGCCCCCTTCAACTTCGCTCAGGACAGAATTGTGAGTCAGGATCGTGTGAATCCGGTACGACACCGCTTTCAGCAGGTGTTCAAGGAACTCCCGCGCGGTCCGCTTGTCAACCTTGTCGATAAGCTGGGTTACTGCAAACTTACTCGTGCAGTCGATGCCGACGAACAGGTAGAGTTCCCTTCGGTAGTCTGAACCCCGGCGATATCCATGCAAAAGAAGCCGATCGGGTAGCTGATGATACACCGCCATTGCGCTTAAGGAAAAACGACGAATGGGTAATACGTCCAGCGTCTGCGTTCAGTGTGCTGCGACGAGCCAAGCGAACAGGTTACGAGAATTGTTGTACTGGTGCCAGGGTCTCACCAACTCCTTGGCGACGCGCTTAGGTTGAGACAGAGACAGCGTTCCGTAATGGCGTAGAAAAGCGTACCCATGCCGAAAGGAAGGCCGCACAATCCGCATCTTGGCAACATCAGCCATGGCGGCGAGCGATTGCTGCGTGAAGCTGTTCACATGCTCCAATGGCTGTACTGGTACGATTGTCGGATAATCGCCTTGGTATCGCCCGTCCTTCAGCATCGCGATAAGATGATCGACCTTGGCGGCGGAGGGGATGGAAATCTTCACCACACCTCCTGGAAGCAGCGATCGCTTCAGCCGACAAAGAAGCTCAAGTGGCTCGGGCACATGCTCAAACACCTGTTCGGTATTGATAAAGTGGAAGCGCCGATCTGCGATCTCCGCGTCGGTAATCGCGTTGACACCGTGCCGTGCCGCGAACGCCATCCGCGGTTTGGACAGGTCAGACCCATAGGATTGGCACCCCAACGTCGCTGCGATGCGCGCCCACAAAGCCCAACCCATACCATAATCAAGCGTTGTTAGCTGACTCAGCGGAACGCGGAGAAAGGAAGACGCCGCCATGACCTCGTGCGCATCTCGCGACAGGCGGACATTGTTTATGTCGGCGCGATAGGTGTCGATTTCTGCTTCAGGATCGCCGGGTTCCTCTACCCAATCCGTGTACAATGTCTCCAGGAGCCGGTCGTCACCTATACAGCCTTGAAATATTAGTTTGCAGGCCCGGCATTGATCCAGTCGGTATTCGCCAGCTGTCAATATTTTGGGATCGATGCCGTAGTATGTCCTCACGAAGGTCCCAATACCGCCCTCGTCAAACCCAGTGCGATACAGGGTCATGATGTCGGATGCGCGGCAACCCGGACACACAGACCGGGTAGCGAAACCGAACGGTGATGATGTCAGGGCTTGGGCGGTTGGCATAGGGTGAGGCTCTTCAGTTATCGCGGCCGCTCAGAAACGCATCGGCTTGTTGCGGCGCTCAAATCGTATATTGGACTGTATTGCTATGGGCAACGGGCGTATACGGCCGGCTCGACGCTCTAAGCGTTGCAACCCCGCCTACATCGTACAAAGCAGACGCTCTTTCGAGCACAAGGGGATATAATCCATGTGTGGCCTTGCAGGAGCGCTTTTCGGCGGAGCGCCACGCCCCTTTCTAGCTGCGTCGATGACGCGTTGTCTTACTCATCGAGGACCTGATGACTCAGGTCAATGGGACGACGCAGATGCCGGCATCACCCTCGGCCACCGCCGTCTCGCGATTGTGGACCTGTCACCGTTGGGCCACCAGCCCATGGCTTCGGCTGACGGACGATGGATGATCGCATTCAACGGCGAGATCTACAACCACCTCGCCATCCGCGCCGATCTCAAGGTGGCCGGGCTGGCGCCGCAATGGCGCGGGCATTCGGATACGGAGACGCTGGTTGCCGCGATCGCGGCCTGGGGTCTGGCAGCGACGCTTGAGCGCTCAGTCGGGATGTTCGCGATCGCCCTGTGGGACCGACGTGAACGCGTTCTGCATCTTGCCCGCGACCGCTTCGGTGAAAAGCCGCTTTATTACGGCTGGGTGGGCGGCGATTTCTTGTTCGCCTCCGAGCTGAAGGCCCTGCGCGCGCATCCTAACTTCGCCAATCCGATCGACCGAACTGCACTTACCGCGTTTGCCGCACGCACCTATGTGCCCGCGCCGCGGTCGATCTATCAGGACGTCTACAAGCTGGAACCAGGGTGCATCCTATCGGTTACGCAGGAGACCGTGCGTACCGCGCCGGGCGGGCCCCCGGCCGAGGGGCGCCACAATGGCCTGACGCTGACCCGATACTGGTCGTATCGCGACGTACTGGCGGCGGGCGCGGCCGATCCGATCGGGTCGGAAGTCGACGCGATCGCCGCGCTGGACGAGGCGCTGGGCCAGGCGATCGCCGGGCAGGCAATGGCCGACGTGCCGGTCGGCGCGTTCCTGTCGGGCGGCATTGATTCCTCAACGGTGGTGGCACTGTACCAGCGCCACTCCTCGACGCCGGTGCACACCTTCTCGATTGGGTTCGCGGAGGCCGGCTTCAACGAGGCCCATTATGCGAAGGAGGTCGCGCGCCACTTCGGCACCGTGCACCAGGAACGCTACGTCACCGCGGCCGAGACGCAGGAGGTAATCCCGCTGCTGCCGGCGATGTACGACGAGCCGTTCGCCGATTCCTCGCAGATTCCGACGCATCTGGTCAGCCGCTTCGCGCGCGAGCAGGTGACGGTGGCGCTGTCGGGTGACGGCGGAGACGAACTCTTCGCCGGCTACAACCGCCATGTCGACGCGCCCAAGCTGTGGGATCGACTAAACGTGTTACCCCGCCCCTTGCGCGCAGCGATCGGCGCGCCGCTCGGCCGGCTGCCGTCGCGGTGGTGGAACGCATTACCTGGCAACCACCCCCCGCAGTTCGGCGCCAAGGTGCAGAAGGCGCTGCGCGTCGCCGGGCATGCGCGTCGCTTTGACGATGTCTATGCCAGCTTCCTCGATGAATGGAGCCTACAGCGCTCGCCGGTGATCGGCGGGGGCGCGGTGGCGGAGCCGGACCTTGCCCCCTTTACCGACGCGCCGGCCGCGGTGCGGATGATGTACGCCGACGCCACCTCCTATCTACCCGACGACATCCTGGTAAAAGTGGACCGCGCGGCGATGGCGGTCAGCCTAGAAACGCGAGTGCCGTTTCTCGACCACCGTGTCGCCGCAGTCGCCGCGCGCATTCCGCTGGCGATGAAAATCAAGGATGGGCGGGGCAAGCATGTGCTGCGCGAGCTGCTCTACACTCAAGCGCCGCGTGCACTGTTCGAGCGGCCTAAGGCCGGCTTTGCGATTCCCGTCGGCCAGTGGCTGCGCGGGCCACTCAGGCCCTGGGCGGAGGAATTGCTGGCGCCGTCACGACTGGCGGGCGATGGGTATTTCGATCCAGCGATGGTACAGGCGCGTTGGCGCGACCATCTGTCCGGGCGTCGCGACAGCACCCCTGCCCTGTGGGCGGTGCTGATGTTTCAGGCGTGGTTGGCTGAACAGGCCCCGCCCGCCGCCACTATATGGAAGGCCTCATAGTGAAAGTCCTCGTCACCGGCGTTGCCGGGTTTATCGGTTCCACCGTCGCGCTGCGGCTGCTGACGCGCGGCGACCATGTGGTCGGGATCGACAGCATCAACGATTATTACAATCCGCAGCTGAAACGCGACCGACTGGCACGCATCGCCGAGGCGGGCGGCGATCGCTTTGCCTTCGAGCAGGTCGATTTCGCCGATCACGAGGCGCTCGACGCCGCGCTTTCCAACAAGCGGTTCGACCGGATCGTCCACCTGGGGGCGCAGGCGGGGGTGCGGTACTCGATCGAGAACCCGCGCGCCTATCTTCACGCGAACCTCGCCGGACACCTTAACATGCTGGAGGTCGCTCGGCATCGCGGGGCAGAGCACATGGTCTACGCTTCCTCCTCCTCGGTCTATGGTGGCAACGATACCCTGCCCTTCCGCGTCGAGGACCGCGTCGACCAGCCGCTGTCGCTCTATGCTGCGACCAAAAAGGCGGACGAATTGATGAGCGAGACCTACGCGCATCTCTATCGCCTGCCGCTGACGGGGCTGCGCTTTTTCACCGTCTACGGCCCCTGGGGGCGGCCCGACATGGCGATGTGGCTGTTCACAAAGGCGATCCTTGAGGGCCGCCCGATCCAGGTGTTCGGTGAGGGCGATATGCGCCGCGACTTTACCTATATCGATGATATCGTGAGCGGCGTCGTCGCTTGCCTCGACAATCCGCCGCCCGACGACGGCGCGACGAAGGCGGGGGGCAGCGTGTCACCGCATCGCCTATACAATATCGGCAACAGCCGCTCGGAGAACCTGTCCGAGATGATCGCGCTGATCGAGCAGGCGTGCGGGCGCAAGGCGCAGAAAGAGTTGCTGCCGATGCAGCCGGGCGACGTGCGCGACACCTTCGCCGACATCAGTGCAATTGAGCGCGACCTGGGCTTCGCGCCGACCACCACGATTGCCGAGGGCGTGCCCCGTTTCGTCGACTGGTATCGCGGCTATCACGGCCTCTGAGAGCAACTCGCGAGTGGAGCGCGACCCTTACCAGATACTGGGCGTAGCGCGCACCGCATCGGAAGCGGATATCCGCGCGCGCTACGTCCGACTGCTGAAGCTGCATCATCCCGATACCGCGGGCAGCCTACCTACGCGGCTCGCCGACGTGCAGGCGGCGTATCGCTGTCTTGCCGATCCCGCCGTACGCGCCGCGCACGATCGTCGACTCGCGGATGGGGAACGCACGCATTTCGAGCGACAACGGCGTGTCCAGCGTCGGCTCGGCCGCTACGACCAGAATCACCGCCATCCCGTACCACGCGCGCGTCGGCCACGGCGCTGGAGCACGATGCTGATCGCCATAATCGGCATCGGCGTTGCCACGCGTGCGGCGCTGACGCTGTTCTGACGCTCGCGCTACTTCGCGCCGAACCCGGTCAGCATGATCCCGACCGTGCGCAGCCCGATAAGGAGGTCGAGCCAGAACGAGAAGAACTTGATGTAGTAAAAATCATAGTGGAGCTTGACGTGGACGTCGTCGAGCCCGGCGACATGCCCCTGATTTACCTGCGCCCAGCCGGTGATGCCAGGGCGCACGATATGACGATAGCTGTAGAAGGGCAATTCCTCTTCATACCACGCCGACAGCGGTACCGCTTCCGGGCGCGGGCCGATCCAGCTCATCTCACCGCGCAGGATGTTGACGATCTGCGGCAGCTCGTCGAGCCGAGAGCGGCGCAGGAACCGCCCTGGTCGCGTCACGCGCACGTCAGCGTCCTGGGTGATCGCGGCCTCGCGCTCGGTCGCCTGGCAATCGGTCGCGGATCGCACCGTCATCGTGCGGAACTTCAGCATGTCGAACGCTACGCCGCGATACCCCATACGGCGCTGGCGGAAGAGGATTGGGCCGGGTGAGCTCGCGCGCACCACCAGCGCGATGATCACGAGCGGGATCGCCAGCAGGGGGAGCAGCACGATGCTGGCGATCACGTCGATCATGCGCTTCACGCCCTTGTAGCCAAGCGCGGGTAGCAGCGAACCGAAGCTGTTCTCCGACAGATGCTCGATCTGGACGCGGCCGGTCAGAGATTCGCGCAACTGCTTGGTGTGATAGACCGGCACGCCCGAGATCGCCGCCTGCGCCAGCATCCGCTCCCATTCGGGTGAGTGGGTGGAACGCAGGTCCGCGACTATCGAAGCGGCTGGGTCGGTGGGAAGAAGCGGCTTTTCGAGGCGCATCCAATCGACCATCGGCGCGTCGTTGACGATGCCGGTATTGCCGGTGGGAACGTAGTAGAACCGGCGCGCCGCGCCGCGCTGTCCGAAATAGCCGAGCAGGAACGTGACCGCGACCGAGGCAATATAGCCCATCACCAGCATCGCACCGCTATAGCTGATCCGAGTTACCAGGAGGATTGCCGCGGCGACCCCAAACGTAGTCGAGAAAGCAGGCACGATGAACTCAAACGCGCGTGCACCGGGATAAATTGCCATGCGCCGGAACACGGACAGCGCGATGAGCGAGGCGAGGAGCGAGGTAACTTGCGTGTTGCCGGTGCTGGCCAACTCGCGCGTCAGCCGCCCGGACAGCGCCAACGGCGCGGCGAGCGGCACCAGATAGGCGACGAGCGCCACTACGACAAAGGGTATCAACGTCCGAATATTGGCGACGTCATTCGTCGCCAGACGGCGCTCGCTGATATGTACCACGTCGTTCTTCGCCTTGTCTTCGAACCTGGTCAGGCTCTTACCAGCATCGCGCCGGTTGGCGAGTGTCGGATGTCTCCTTCATGAACTGCGACGACGTCGTCCACGCGCCGCTCGTGATCACGAGCGGCGCAGCCATGGCGAGCGCAATGTCGACCCCGGCTCGCGCGGCCAGCCGTCGACGCAGCGCACAGGTGAACCCCAGGTCAGTGCGAGGCCGAGCAGCACGTGCCAGTCGTGATGCGTCAGCCCGTCGTCGCCGACAGCCAATCCTTGAACGATCCTCATCCGAGAAAGTGGACACGGGCGAAATCCTTGATTGGTCGAGCTAAGGCGATCGTTTCGAGAGCAATGGCGTCGCGCGATCCGCGCGAGTAAGGCTGGCAACTATGGCACCCGTCAAGCTCATTCATCCCCGCCGTCACGGTGACACGCGCGGCTGGTTCGTCGAAACCTATAATCGTGACACGTTCACCGATTACGGAATCAACACCACGTTCGTACAGGACAATCACTCGTTCTCGGCCTCCATGTTTACACTGCGCGGGCTGCATTTCCAGACACCGCCACGTGCGCAGGAAAAGATTGTTCGCTGTATTCGCGGCCGGATCTTTGACGTCGTTGTAGACGTACGACGCGAATCGCCCTCTTATGGAAAATGGGTCGGTGCGGAGCTCAGCGCAGAAAACGGCGACCAGCTGTTCATTCCCACCGGTTTCGCGCACGGGTTCCTGACGCTCGAGCCCGACTGTGAGGTCGTGTACAAATGTTCGGACATCTACGCGCCCGACCATGACGGCGGGATCGCGTGGGACAGTGTAGGTATCGCTTGGCCGCTGCCCACCGGCACCGCACCCGAACTGTCGCTTAAGGATACGCGCCAGCCATCTCTGGGCGATTTCGAAAGCCCGTTCGCTTATGACGGGTGTCTGCTTGAACCGCTCGTCTGAAGGACAATCCATGCGCATCTTCGTCACCGGCGGAGCCGGCTTCATCGGCTCGGCGCTTGTACGTCACCTCATCCGCGATACTAAGCATGACGTGCTCAACTTCGACAAGCTGACATATGCGGGCGATCCGTCGACGGTCAGCGAGGTGGCCGGGTCGAACCGCTACCGCTTCGTTCAGGGCGATATCTGCGATGCCGAGGCAGTGCGCATCGCCATCGCGGAGTTCCAGCCCAATGTGATCACGCACCTCGCCGCGGAAAGCCACGTCGACCGCTCGATCGACGGGCCGGGCGCGTTCATCGAAACCAACGTGGTTGGGACCTACACCATGCTCGCGGAGGCGCGCAGTTACTGGCAGGGTCTCGACGATGCGGCGCGCGCGGCGTTCCGCTTTCACCATATCTCGACCGACGAGGTGTATGGATCCCTCGGAAACACCGGGCTGTTCACAGAGGAGACGCCCTACGATCCACGCTCGCCATATTCGGCGTCGAAGGCGGGCAGTGACCATCTCGTCAGCGCCTGGGGGCACACCTATGACTTGCCCGTACTCATTACCAATTGCTCGAACAATTACGGGCCGTATCATTTCCCCGAGAAGCTGATCCCGCTGATGATCGCCAAGGCCTTGGATGGCTTGGTGCTGCCCGTCTACGGCGCGGGCGATCAGGTGCGCGATTGGCTCTATGTCGAGGATCACGTGAAGGCGCTGCGCACCGTGTTCGAGCGCGGAACGCCCGGGCGCACCTACAATGTCGGCGGCCATAACGAGAAGCAGAACATTGAGGTCGTGCGCACGCTGTGCACGATTCTCGACCGGTTGTCGCCGCGTGACGACAGCAAGAGCTACGCCGAACAGATCACCTCGGTCGCTGACCGACCTGGGCACGACAAGCGCTACGCGATCGACGCGACGCGGATCGGCGAGGAACTTGGCTGGCAGCCGGAGGAGACGTTCGAAACGGGAATTGAGAAGACGGTGCGCTGGTATCTTGATCATCAGGACTGGTGGCGACCGCTGGTCGCGGCCAAGGCGTCCGAGCGGCGCGGGGTGGCTCAATGATAGCAGACGTGACGACTCGTCGGACTGTCGACATGTGGGAGCGTCGTCATGCGTGACGTGCTCGTTACCGGCGCGGGCGGGCAGCTCGGCACCGAGTTGCAGCGCGCCCGCTGGCCCGATGACGTACGGATCGTCACGATCGACCGGGCCGACCTCGACCTGACCGACACCGCCGCAATCGCCGCCAAGGTCGCAGAGCGACCGTGGGCCGCATTCATCAACGGCGCCGCCTATACCGCGGTCGACAAGGCCGAGAGCGATCTCGTCACCGCCTGGGCGGTCAACGCACTGGCGCCGGCGGCATTCGGCAAGGCGTGCGCCGAGGCGGGAATCCCGCTGGTCCAGGTGTCGACCGACTATGTCTTTGCCGGCGACAAGCAGAGCGCGTGGGAGATTGACGATCCGGTCGCCCCACTCAGCGTCTACGGCGCATCGAAACTCGGCGGCGAGCTTGCGGTCCGCACCTCGGGCGCGCGCCATGTGATCGTCCGCACCGCATGGGTCGTATCGGCGCATGGCAGCAATTTCGTGAAGACGATGCTGCGCGTGGGCGCCACCAACCCGGCCTTGCGCGTCGTGGCGGACCAGCACGGCTCCCCCACCAGCGCGGCGGACCTAGCGGACGCGCTACGCACGATCGTGCTGCGGCTGATCGAGGATGCCGATGCGCCGACCGGCACATTCCACTTCTCGAACGCCGGCGCGACGACCTGGGCGGATTTCGCGCGCGAGATATTCCGCCAGTCAGGTCTTCGCGGGGGCACCGTCGCCGCGGTGGCGGCGATCACCACCGCGGATTATCCCACCCCCGCGCGCCGCCCCGCCAATTCGCTGCTGAGCCACACTGCGATCCGCAACGCCTATGGAATCACCCCGCGCGGCTGGGAAGCGGCGCTTAGCGACATCCTGAACGAACTGATCGGCGCACCGAGTGTCGCCGCCATGGAGACAAACACATGAAGGGCATCATCCTCGCCGGCGGGTCGGGCACGCGGCTTCACCCCGCGACGCTTGCCGTCAACAAGCAACTGCTCCCGGTCTACGACAAGCCGATGATTTATTATCCGCTTAGCGTCCTGATGCTGGCGGGAATCCGCGAAGTGCTGATCATCTCCTCGCCCGAATATCTCGCCAATTACCAGCGATTATTCGAGGACGGATCGGCGTTCGGCCTGTTGATTAGCTACGCAGAGCAGCCGCGCCCCGAAGGGCTGGCGCAGGCGTTCACGATCGGCGAAGACTTCATCGGCGACGACCATGTGACGCTGATGCTGGGCGACAACATCTTTTTCGGTGCCGGGCTTCCCGAGCTCCTCGCGAGCGCGGTCGCGCGTGAAAACGGTGCCACCATCTTCTCCTACCAGGTCGAGGATCCCGAGCGGTATGGCGTGGTCGAATTCGGCGAGGGAGGCCGCGCCGTCAGCCTGGAGGAGAAGCCCGCGGCTCCCAAGTCCAACCACGCGGTGACCGGCCTCTATTTCTACGACAACCGCGTCGTGGAGATGGCGCGCAACCTAAAGCCCTCGGCACGCGGCGAGCTCGAGATCACCGACCTCAATCGCCTTTATATGGAAGCGGGCGACCTCTACGTCGAGCAAATGGGCCGCGGCTACGCCTGGCTCGACACCGGCACCCATGACAGCCTGCTCGAGGCGAGCGAGTTCGTCCGCACCCTCCAACACCGCCAAGGTGTCCAGATCGCCTGCCTGGAGGAGATCGCTTTCGAGAAGGGGTTCATCTCTGCGGATAAGGCGCGCGCCGCGGGCGAGCGGTTTAGCAAGACCGCCTACGGCCGCGCCATCCTGCGCGCAGTAGAGGGAAGCTAGGTGTTTAGTCCCGGCATCTGGTGGATCGGATCGACGATGAACCTATCTGGCTCTGACGTCCAGATTTTGGCGATGTATTCGTAAGGCGTGAGGCCACTGAGCGTCTTGAGCCGGCGGGCGAAATTGTAGGCCGCCATGAAGTCGGCGAGGCGCACCCGCAACTGCTCGTGGC